>JAEEGJ010029622.1_pt1 | contig 10783 bp, 11 predicted proteins | sample 8958761 | NCBI WGS metagenome assembly JAEEGJ01 (sample SAMN16246546, study PRJNA631951) | gut metagenome | biome: gut microbiome; feature: rumen; material: RS-attached | host: Bos | place: Iran: Karaj | collected 2018-10
ATCATTTATTGATGAATCTTTTTCAATATATGTATCTGTTGATGGTACATAGGCTTCTGGTTGATAATAATCATAATATGAGACAAAATACTCAACATGATTTTCTGGAAATAATTCTTTAAACTCTGAATATAATTGTCCAGCCAATGTTTTATTATGAGCTAATACTAATGTTGGTTTATTAACTTTAGCTATGACGTTCGCAATAGTAAAAGTTTTTCCTGTACCTGTTGCGCCTAATAATACTTGTTCATGTTTACCTTCGTTCAATCCTTCAACTAATTCATTTATAGCCTTTGGTTGATCTCCTGAAGGTTTATAATCACTTTTTAATTTAAAACTATCCATAGTATCAGCTCCTTCCAATGTAAATTATATCATATATATCATTTATTAACTTGATTTATATATCATTTTTTATTATCTTATTATTATAAGGTGATGTGTGATGAAAGCAATTATAAAATATATTAATGTATTTGTTATATCATTATTATTATCATTTGCATTATTTTCAACAGTTCCTGTTATAGCAGACTCTGGATGGGATGCTGATTATGGTGATTGGGGAGGCTCTGATTGGGGAGGTTCTGACTGGGGAAGTTCTGATTGGGGAAGTTCTGACTGGGGAAGTTCTGATTGGGGTAGTTCTGATTGGGGTAGTTCTGACTGGGGGAGTTCTAGTTCAGCTGAAGCAACTGCTGTATTTATCGTTATATTAATTATAATAATTACGATTATTGTTGCATATGTTCTAATTAATGAGGAATCTAAAAAAGAAAATTCTCCTAGTACAATAGTTTCAAGATTATTTAATAAAACTGAATTTATTGATTTTAAGACTCCTAAGTTAGAAAAAGAATTATTTAATACTTATAAGAAAATTGAATTAGCTTGGGCTCAAAATGACTTAAAACCTGTTCGAAAACTATTAACTGATGAATTATTTAATAATTATCAAATGTTAGTAGATACAATGCTTAAATTAAAACAAAGAAATATTATGGAAGATATTGATCTTATTAGAATGAATGTTATTGATGTAAGTAGAGTTAATAATATTGAAACAGTTCAAGTTGTTATGGAAGTTACTTGTATAGATTATGTTGTTAAAGATGTAGATGGAAAAGAAGAACATTTAAAGGGTTATAAAAATCGTAAATTGATATATGATTATGAAATGACTTTTGTAAGAAATATTAAGAAAATTACTAAGAAGTGCCCTAATTGTGGAAATAAATTAAATGATGCGATGAGTACTAAATGTGAATATTGTGGAGGAATAGTTATTCATGAAACTGACCATTTTGTACTATCTAAAAAAGAAATGATTAGACAAGATAAGGAGTAATTATGGATATTAGTAAATATGATAAGACATTAGATAATGCTATGTTTTTAACTAAAGTAGATAATATATTTATGTTATTGTATTCTGCAATAATGGATAGAAATCTAAATAAAGTTAAACATCGTATTAGTGATGAAATATTTGAAAGATATGAACCAATTGTAAAAGACTTGATTGAACAAAAACAAATTCAAATGTATGGTGAATTAAATGTTAAATCTTCTGAAATAATTGATATAGAAGATAAGGATGATTTAGTTGTTACTGTTAAGCTTATTACTAGATATTTAGATTATATAGTTGATGAAGATTATAATTATATATCTGGTGATACTAATAATAGAGAAGAACATGAATTAACACTTAAATTTAAGAAAAGAAAAGATGCTGAAAAACTTAAAGCATCTAGACATTGTCCTACTTGTGGAGCATTAATGGATATTTCTAAGAATGGTCAATGTGAATTTTGTGGTAGTATTTTTAATACTGAAGATTATGATTGGATTTTAATTGATATAAATGAATAAAAGTAGATATATATCTACTTTTTTGTTTCTAATAAATCTATAACTTCTAATAATGAATTTAATTCGTATTTTGCCATACTTTTTACTTCTTCTTTTATTCTATCAACATCAGGTATTAGTATTGGTATACATCCAGCTGAAAAGGCTGCTTTAATACCATTATTAGAGTCTTCTATAACTATTGTGTCTTGTGGTTCTACATTTAATAATTCGCATGTTTTTAGAAAGATCTCTGGGTTTGGCTTTCCATTGATAAAGTTTTCTCCACTTACAATAGTTTTAAATATATTTTCATCTATATTAGCCTTTTTTAAATTATTTTTAATCATCATTAGACTACTAGAAGAAGCTATTGCGATTTGATAGTTATTATTAATTAAATAATCTAATAATTCTTTTAAACCTGGTTTTATAGATACTCCATATTCTTCTATTATTGATTTCATGTTTTCCACATATTTTGTTGAAAACTCTTCAAAAGGAAATTCTTCTCCAAATTCATTTTCTAGTATTTTATTTAAATCTGTTTGATTAGAACCTATAGTTTTAGTATGTATTTCCTCAGTAATATTATAACCTAGGTCATGGCCTGATTTTTGAAAAGCTATTTTCCATAGAGGTTCAGTATCAAACATAGTTCCATCCATATCTAGTATTATTGCTTTTATCATGATATCACCTATTCTTACTTATGTCTTGTGACTTAACATCAACATTATCTTCTAACATTTCAGCTAAATCTTCTCTTTTTTGTTCTTCTAAATCCAGTTCTTCTTTTGGTCTCATAGTTTGCATCTTAGAATATATCTTTTCATAACTGATATCTTCTAAATCCATATTATCTAATATTTGTTTATCTTTTCGTTCTAATCTTAATTCTTTAAATATTTCTACAAAGTCTTCTAGAAATGGAATTTGTTCTTCTAATTCTTTAAAGAAAATAATATCTTCCTCATAAGGTGAATCTTTTCTTTGAATATAGTCTGAGGCTAAGTCTACTACAGTATCATGTACCTCTTCTTGAGTTTTATCCTTTAAGTCAAATCTTTCTTTTATATATTCTCTAATTCTTTCATCTCTAGCTGTATCTTTTTCTTGATCATATTCTTCAGAAATACGTTTTCCATCTTCATTATCTTTAATAAAAGTTGATTGTTCTTCAGTAATTTTATCTTCTTCTATTAATTCTACACTTTTTGAAAAGATATAGTTATTAACAAAATACAAATTATTTGGTGATAATTGCGTTAAATCTATAGGTATGTTTCTTAAGTCTATCTCATTATCTTCTATTAATTTAGAAACCATTTCTGTTAATAAATCTGTAGAATAATTAACATTTAAATCCATATTATTTACTTGATTAAAGTAATCATCAAATTTTTCTCCGAATATACTAGTGCATATTTCTAAAAATTTACTATCCTCTCCTAATAAGAATTCGCTTAAGGCTTCTATATCCTTTCCTTTTTCTTTTAGACTAAACATTATTGTCCTTACTTGTCTTTCAGCTCTTTCATATTCTAATGATGATGGTGTAATATACAAGCCATCTTCTCTATTTGTTTTGATTCTTTCATTATTTATACACATTTCTGCAAACAAATCAGCAAAGCCCTCTTCAAAATAACCAGCATTATCTTTGTGGCCTTGTTTTCGTAATCCATGGAAATATTCATGAATAATTAGAGCTACTATTTCATCTACAGAATGCTTGTCTCTAGACTCAAGAGATTTTATTGAATTCATATCAAGATACATTACTTGACCTCTCATATAAGCTGCTGGTGTTAAATTTTTTCCATATATATTCTTACTTTTTTCTATATGAACTAATTCTATTGGTATTTCATCGAGTAAACCTTTAGCTTTTTCTTTAGCTTCTTGAGAGACATGATCACCAAAAAAAGAGCAAATTGTTTCTTTAGCTAGGAGTGTTAGCAATTCTGCTTTTCTTTTTAATGCGTCTTCGTTATATCCATCAAACCTTGCATTAAAATCTATTCTAATTATTTCATTAAGAATTTCTTCCCTATCCATTTATATCACTCTTTCTAAAATAATTATATCATATAAAAATAACAAGGTATTTATTTACCTTGCTATTTTAATACATTTTTTAATATTACTGTTTTTAATCTAGACATTTCTTCTAGAGTAGTCATTACTCCTTCATTACCAATTCCTGAATACTTCCAACCACCAAATGGTTGCTCGAAAGAACGGAAGAATGATGCTCCATTTATTACGAAGCCTCCTGCTTCTATTTTTTCTGCTACTTTGAAGGCTTTGTTCATATCTTTTGTTACTATTGAAGCACTTAATCCATATTTAGATTGATTAGCTATGTTAATAGCATCTTCAATTGTATCAAATCCTATGATTGGAATTACTGGTCCAAAGATTTCCATATCTTTAGCTACTTCCATGTTTGGAGTAACTCCATCTAAAATACATGGTTCAAAGAAAGCTCCATTTCTTCTTCCTCCACAGACTAGTCTTGCTCCTTCTGAGATAGTTTGTTTAACTTGACGATCTACTTCTTGAGCAGCTTCTTCAGATATTAAGCATCCTATATCAGATGATGATTGTTGTGGCATACCTACTCTTAATGTTTCTAATTTTTCTCTCATCTTTTTAATAAATTCTTCTTTAACGTCATTATGAACTAAGAATCTTTTTGAAGCACAGCATACTTGTCCTGTATTATATAGTCTTCCCCATACTACTTCGTTTACTGCTAGGTCTAGGTCTGCATCTTCACAGATAATCATCGCATCATTTCCACCTAATTCTAGTGAAACATGAGCACAATGGTCAGCTGCACATTTAGCTGCATCTATTCCAGCTTCAGTTGAACCAGTTAAAGTGATCATATTAACTTTTGGATTTGATGTTAAGGCTCTACCTACAACAGTTCCTTTACCATGTACTACTTGAATAACACCATATGGAACTCCTGCTTCAATTAATAATTCAACATATCTTGTTAGAGTTAGTGGATTAACACTAGCTGGTTTTAAGATTACTGAGTTACCCATCAATAATGCAGGTGGTACCTTATTTATAAATATATCACTAGGAAAATTAAATGGTATTATCGCAACTACTACACCTAAAGGTTGTCTCATTGTATATTGAATAGTATTTTCTTGTCCTTTTTCAGTACCTTTTGGAATTACTTTTCCATATAAGTGTTTTACTTTTTCAATATAAGCTGGTACTCCAATAAAGATATTATTAATTTCATTATAAGCTTCTTTAATTGGTTTACCTGTCTCTTGAGATAGTAGATTTGCTAGATCATCTAAGTTTTCTTCAACTAATCTAACAAATTTTGATAAAGCTTCACATCTAACCAATAATGGAGTTGCTTCCCATCCTTTTTGAGCAGTTTCAGCAAAGTCTACTGCTTTATCAACATCTTCTTGAGTTAGAGCTGGTACTGTATCTACTAATTCTCTAGTAGCTGGATTTATTACTTCAATAACATTTCCATCAGTAGATGATCTCCATTCATTTCCTATTAAACTTTTCATAATTTCCTCCTTTTATTCTTTAAAACCCGTAAATGATAAAGATAGACCTCCAACTGTATTAGCCGAATGTTCTAATGTTCCATATTCACCAAAAGTGAATACTATTAAGAACCCTTTATCTTTTAAGGTTTCTTTTACTTTATTATATATTTCTTGTTCTAGATTGTGATTAGCTAAACCTAGCCTTCTTCCTCCACAATGAACAAGTAAATATGAATCACAATCTCCTAATTCTTCTAAAGTATTAGTTATTGAACTAACCATATCTCTTGGTTCCATGTGCATATGAATTATGGCTGTATTAGAAACTAAATTTCCTCCTACATTGATTGTTCCATCATGTTTCGCAAACATTGGATGTCTTATCGCTATTAATCTACCAATTGGATCTTTTACTCCTAACGGATCAAAGATTGACTCCGATAAAATATTATTACCCATCAAGTCATCTTCATTAATTCTAGTCCATTCAGAGTATTTAGTTAGGGCTGAAACATTATCAATTGTTTTTAATTCTCTTCGCTTTTGGACATTAGTAACTATTCCAGCTTGACCTGTTTCATTGTAACCGTGTTCTAAGACATTTTTTATTTCAGTATCTGATTTTATTAAAGCTATCGCACAACCATTTTTAATAACTTGATTTTCACAAATAACTTGCCATTTACCAGAAACATCATTGTCTGCTGCTGTACCACCAAAAACCGGCACATTACCAATGACATCTTGAATACCTTGAATGTATTCTTCTTCATCACCTGGTGTAGCTGTCATGAAGAAATAATTTGGTTTTTCTCCACCCATATCTAGAAGTGCCCTTTCAGCTATTTCTCTACCGATTACCCTGGCATCTTCCATCTCTTTCTTTTCTTTTCCAGCTACTCCAACAACTATATCACCAAAGAATGTCATCATACCAGTGTATCCTGTTTCAGCATTCATATAACCTGCGTTAGTACTAATTGCCGCACTTGATGTACATCCTATAATTGGTGTATCTGCTAAGGATTTAATTCCTTTTATTATTCTATCTTGTTCTTGATTTACTGAAGTAAATACTATTCCTAGTTTAGCTTCTTTTATGTTTGCATCTGTGGCGGTTTCGATACTTGAAGCGAATGCATCTTTATTGATAGAATAACCTATCTTAGTCTTCAATATATCTACCTCCTATTATAATAATTATAAATCAAAAGTAATTTTTCTTCAATCATTCATTAATTCAACAAGTAATCTTTTACATCCTTCATATATCTTATCATATGCAGTATCAAAATCTCCTGTATACCAAGGATCAGCAATATCTTCATCTAATAATAATCTTATTTTATTATCAGGATCAGATCCAAATATATATAATAATTCTTCTATATTAGATCTTTCCATCGCTATAAATAAATCATATTTATTATAATCTTCTTTTTGTACACGTCTTGCTATATGTCTTTCTACTGTTACTTTTTTCTCTAATAATTTTTCTTTAGCTTGAGGATAAATGTCATTACCTATCTCTTCCATAGATGTTGCTTTTGATTCTACATCAGCTAAATACTTCTTATTACTTAGATATAGCATATCTTTTAAAATCATCTCTGCCATAGGAGATCTACATATATTTCCATAACATATAAATAATATCTTCTTCATAATTCTCCTTACTTATAATGATAATTATTATTAAATAAATCTATTAATCTATTTATTTCATTATATAAAGATTTAATCTTAGCTAATTTAGCTTTTTTAAAGAATGCTGATGAGTATTCTTCTTCTAACTTAGTTACTTCATTTAGTATATTAATCAATCTATCATAACTGCCTTTTGTTCCTACTGAGTTATCAAATAGATAAGATATTTCTTCTATATTACCAGTAAATCTTAAATTAGATAATGTATTATAAAATGTTTTATTATCACTTAGTTTCTTTAAAAAGATTGTTTGAAGAGAATAAGCATTTGATGAATATTTAGAATCAATAATAGTATTAACTGAATACAGAGTAGTCTTAGTAGAATAATCATTTATTTCATAGTTAGACATCTCTTTTATAATATTCATAATCTCTTCTGATTGTTTAGTATTAAGTATTTCTTCTAATATTTGTTTATTATCTGTACCTAGATATTTTAAATTCTTATCATATTTAGCATATGATAATCCTGTTCTTGAATAGATATAGTTTTTAGTTATTTTTATTTCATTTTCATATGAATTAAGAGCATGATTATATTCATGAATTATATTATCTATTAACTCTATTAATTCTTTATTTTGATAGTGTTTTAGTACAATGAATTTCTTTGTTATAACTTTATTTTCTTTATATTTAGGAATTGATGTATAAAAAGCTTGATGAGATTTATCATCTTCTTTAGTTTCAATTAAAGGTACTTCTTTAAAAGTAGTTAGTATCTTATTTTTATTTTTTAATTCATATTTTATGATAAATGCAGGTATTATCAAAGTAAGTAGATGTTTTATATCTGAAGAGTAATTATAAATATCTAAATCGTTATCTATAAATACTTTAGTTTCTTCTATTAGTGAGTTTATTAATTCATTACTTAGATTCATATTATCACCTACTTTATTATAAATAAAAAAGTGTTCATTAAGCAAGCATTATGATTTTTGACAATAATTGGTATATGTGTTATTATTTATTTAGCAAGAGATTGCAATAAAAGGGAACATTCAGTTTTACCAAGTTGAATGTCTACCCAATATTTTTGGTATAGACATTTAATCTATGAAGATTAGATGCCTTTTTTTATTACTATAATCAAAATGATTAAAAGGAATAAAATGATAGAGATGAGCTTTAAAACTTTTATGATAAAAGTTTTAGTTTTCATTTTATCAAACCTCCTTTCTTCTAGAAGATAAGAAGGTAGACATCCAACAACTAAATGTTCCTAATTGCAATATAGCATTACCACAAATAAAAAACAATCGAACAGACACAATTTTGTCATATTTTTCAACATTATAAATATAAAAAGGACACCTTTTTATGTTATTATATATTTGATAAAGAATTGGAGGAAATATGTTAAGAAAACCAATGATGATAATTTTTTCATTAATAGGAGTAATTATACTAGTAACCGCAATCATAAATCTATATATAGTTTTAAGTACTAAAAAACAAATAAACAAAAAACTAAACAAAGAAGAAAACTATGATTCCATAATAATATTAGGTGCTGGAGTTTGGGGAGACTCCCCTAGTCCAATGTTAAGAGATAGATTAGAAGAAGGAATTAAACTATATCAAGATGGAGTTGCTTCTAAGATACTTATGTCAGGAGATCATGGAAAAGAATCTTATGATGAAGTTAATATTATGAAAGAATATGCTATAGAAAGTGGCATACCTTCAGAAGATATCTTTATGGACCATGCAGGCTTTTCAACATATGAAAGTATCTATAGAGCAAAGAAAATATTTAAAATAAAAAAAACAGTAATTGTTACTCAAAAATATCATCTATATAGAGCCTTATATATATCTAACAAACTAGGATTAACTGCTTATGGAAAAGATACTAATAGAACTTATAGTGGTCAAATGTATAGAGACATTAGAGAATATCTTGCAAGAGATAAAGCGTTTGTAAATTGTATATTTAAACCAAAACCAACTTATTTAGGAAAAGAAATTCCAATAACTGGAAATGGAGATCAAACAAACGATAAAAAAAGTTATGATAATTCATAACTCTTTTTTATTGTATATTAATACTATCTTTCATTATCTCATGAGACCAAGATATTTTATTTACTCCTGGATTATCAGATAATGTATTAATTAATGGATCTAAGAATTTAATATTTTTACTTATAAATACAAAGTTTAAATAAACCGTTCCTTTATTAGTAAAACTCTTTTCAAAACTCTCCATAGTAATACTATCTTTATTGACATTATCCATAATTAGATTTCTAATACCTAATTCATTTTCTTCGTCACAACCTATTTTAATACTACACTTATGGAAGACAACATCTTTTTTTCTCTCCTCTTTATGAGTCCATGTTCTTAAAGAAATATTTGCGATTAGTATTAAAACAGTACCAACTACTGCTTCAAAAAGTAAACCACCAGCGCAAAGTACTCCAACACTAGAAACACACCATAAAGTAGCCGCTGTATCTATACCAATTACTTTATTACCATTTTGTAAAATAACACCTGCACCTAAGAAACCAACACCAGTAACTACAGCAGCAGCTATTCTCATTTGATCACCATCTATATTACCAAAAGAAAAATAAACAAATAAGAACGAACCTAAAGCAACCAATAAATTAGTTCTTATACCTATTACTTTATAATGATATTGTCTTTCTAAACCCAATATACTACAAAGTACTAAACAAAAACATATTCTAATCAAAAAACTAGCCATATTAATACCCCTTATACATATATATTATATTTTTTTAATATCTTTAATAACTTTTTACTTTCTTTACTACTATTTGTAATCTTATTATCTCCTTTACCAATTAAGATTATTTCTATATCATCTTTTACCATAGAAATAGTTATTTCACCATAATCATTCATTTCATTTTTAGTAGTATATTTTTCATTAATAAGTTCTCTATATTTTAATATTTCAGCTAAATCTTCAGAACTTATTGTTTCAGCTTTTCTTACTAAACAATCATTCGAATTATAAGAATGACTCTCACTACAATTGAATAAATAGATATCTCCACTATCCATAACAACTTCTCCATAGTAAGCATAAGACCAAGCAAAATTAGAATAAGAATATTCGATTAATTTATTATCACTATTATTAATAAACTTAGTTGTTGCATTAACATTAGACATTCTAGGATAATGAATACTCATATTTCCAATCTTATCAGTTCTATCATCATTATTATATATTATTATAATTAAAACTATTAATATTAATAATATAATTCCAAATACTAATAATGGAATATTATTCTTAATAGACTTTTTCTTATTCTTCATTCCTATCACCTAATAAAATTATATCATAAAAAAAGATATTAATTATATCTTTTTATTAACTTTGATACTAAAAATGAACCACTTATTACTAATAATAATCCAATTATTAATGATATTTGGCTTTCTGTAGCAGCAGTATTACCAACTGCAACTATTTGATGGCCATGACTAGATCCAGGAACTCCAGAAGAACCATCTCCACCACCAGTTTCGTCATCCATCTCAGAAGCAAGATCATCACCTAAAGTAGATAATTGAGCAGTTTGTATATATTCTTTCATTCCTGAAACTATACTAAACATAATAGCACTATCTTCATTAGCTGGATTCTCAATATTAAATTCACTTCCTGAAGAAAATACACCATA
>JAEEGJ010029623.1_pt1 | contig 10782 bp, 7 predicted proteins | sample 8958761 | NCBI WGS metagenome assembly JAEEGJ01 (sample SAMN16246546, study PRJNA631951) | gut metagenome | biome: gut microbiome; feature: rumen; material: RS-attached | host: Bos | place: Iran: Karaj | collected 2018-10
CCCTCACGGGTACGCTCACCGACACCGGCGAACACAGAGAATCCGTTATGCCCTTTGGCAATGTTGTTGATAAGCTCCATGATGAGCACCGTCTTACCTACACCGGCACCACCGAAGAGTCCGATCTTACCACCCTTCATGTAAGGCTCCAGCAGGTCGATCACCTTGATACCCGTAGCGAGGATCTCCTTTTTCGTAGAGAGTTCCTCAAAGGTAGGAGCACCGCGATGGATGGGATAGGCACCCGTCATGTCGAGCTGTTTCATACCGTCGATAGGCTGACCGATCACGTTCAGCATACGACCTTTAATCTGATCTCCCGCAGGCATCACGATCGGTGATCCCATCGGTATTGTCCATAGCGACACAGCGCACCGTATCCTCGCCGATGTGCTGCTGCACCTCGACAATCAGGTCACGCCCGTCACCACGGTCAATCTTCAAAGCATCGTGAATCTTTGGCAGCACTTTTTCAGCATCCTGACCTTCTGTATCGAAGAAAACGTCGATCACAGGGCCAATGATCTGGGAAATGTGTCCAGTAATTTGTGACATAAGCTGTAAATATTTAAGTTGTTTATTTGTTTTTAGTTCAACTTTTTCGAGTTAGAGCTGATTGCAAAGTTAGGCATTTTCTTGCAAATAAAGAAAATTTTAAAGAAATTTAAATTAATTTCTGCGATTATTTCCTCAAAGCGATATGATAATTGTAATATCGGACATTCCCAGTCACGTCTTCAAGCACTTTGACGAACGGCGGGAACTTCACGCTTTCCTGCTCTGCAACACCCTTCGATTGGAGGATCACGAGATCGCTGACAGGCTCCAGGAAGGTATCGATCTCAAAGTGCTGACCCTTCCAGATGAAACTCTGCCGGCGCTTCTTGATCGTCGAGCGATAGGGGTCGGCCTGCTGCAGCATCTGCTCATAGAGGTTGTTGTCCACCTGACGCTCCGTCTCGATTACTTGTGTTTCGGAGATCTGCTTCTTGGAACGATGCACATTGACCACCTTTCCCCTACTCCATTCACGACGACGCAGACGGACCTCACAGCCCGGCTCGGCCACCAGATAGGTCTGGGTAATCTGGCTCTCGATGGCACCGGGTATCTCACCGATAACTTCAACCTTGTAGAGCCGTTCCTTTTCCACAGGCAACGGCAGACCGAGCACATTGCTGATCTCCTGGATGACGCGACTCAGCTTCGCATTGAAGTCGTCATGATTATTGATGACACGAAGATGCGAATGGCCCGACCACGCATTGATCACTTTCTTGTCAAGTTCACGCGCCAGGCGCAGACCCTCCTCGTCGGCTTTCTCATAACGGGTGGCATTCGTGGCAGTGGTATAATACTGTTCGGCACCGTCTGCGGCACTCACCAGATGGAGTACGGCATCATAACGCTTACGCAGACTCTCGGAGTCCGATCCGGCCATCTGGGTTATCTCCTCCCACTCTTCGGGTTTGATATAGGCAGAGATGTCCAGAGCACCTCTGTCGCAGACGATCAGCACGGGTTTCGTACAGACCTCTGCCAGCGCCATGAACTGATCCTCGAGAGCCAGTTGCGTCTCAAGGATGGCGCGCTCACCCTGATAATAGAGTTGGCGGTTAGGCGTCAGATAGTTCCAGCCGCCAATGCTGAAAAGCGTCGGAACCTCCGGGATGGTGAATACCTTATACCCCATCCCGGAGAAATACTCGACGATCTTTACCAGTGCGGTAGTCTTACCTGCACACGGTCCGCCTGTCAGGACTATCTTCTTGATCTCAGGCATAAATCAGATGCTCAACTCATCGAGAACCTTGATCAGTCGCCTGTCGAAGCGCTTGTCAGTACGAATGGCCTCCGAGAACGGCACATAGACCACATCGTTATTGCGCACACCCACCATGATGTTGCGCTGTCCTTGCATGATAGCTTCGATGGCACCTACGCCTGTGATAGAGGCAAGAATGCGGTCAAGGGCTGTGGGAGAACCACCACGCTGCAGATGGCCCAGGATTGACACACGTACATCAAACTCCGGGAACTCATGCTTCACACGGTCGGCATAATAAAGGGCGCCACATTTCGGACTCTCCGACACAATGACGATACATGACTTTTTCGACTTACGGATACCACGACCCATAAATGCCGCCAACTGGTCGACATCGGTAGTCTCCTCTGGTACGATGGCAGCTTCAGCACCGCAGGCAATAGCACAGTTCTGTGCCAGGAAGCCGGCATCACGACCCATCACCTCGACAAAGAAGATGCGTTCGTGGGAGTTCGCCGTATCACGGATTCTGTCTACACAATCCATGATGGTATTCATCGTCGTATCGTAGCCAATGGTATCATCTGTACCATAGAGGTCGTTGTCAATGGTTCCTGGCAGACCGATGACGGGAAAATCATACTCTACGCCAAACTTCCATGCACCCGTCAGCGAACCGTTACCACCGATTACTATCAGCGCGTCGATCTCCTCTTTCTGGATGGTCTCGTAAGCCTTTGCCATACCCTCTGGTGTCATAAAATCCTTCGAGCGGGCCGTCTTCAGGATGGTACCGCCACGAGTGATAATACCACTTACGTTCTCAGTGGTAAACTCTTTCACTTCATCGTGGATCAAACCCTCATAGCCACGATAGATTCCCTTGATTTTAAAACCGTTGTAAATACCAGCACGCGTCACGGCACGGATGGCTGCATTCATACCAGGGGCATCACCTCCTGAGGTGAGAACTCCAATTGTTTTAATCTTAGCCATAATTCCTTATTTAAGTTTAGTTGTACATATTGATTTCAAACCATAATACTGCCAGACCGACCAACCAGCCTGCCAGCACCTTGAGCGACAGATGCTTCACATACCAGCCCAGTCTGACATGCTCCATCTTCATCAACGCCATACCGCTGGTGGAGCCTACAGACAGCAGACAACCGCCCACAGCTGTTGAATAGGCGATGATCTTCCAATAAGCACCGTTCTTCACAAACTGCGCCATATATTCTGCATCGGGCACCAGTTCCAGTTGCGATGGCTGAAGAACGGGATAAAGCGAGATATCGCTGGCGGCAATCGTAAAGGTGTCGACCATGCTGCTGAGCACACCTGACACGATACCGACCACCCATACGCTATGGATATTCTCATCGAACCAGGCCGACACGTCAGCAAACACGCCTGTCTCTGTTGCTACACCCATGGCCAGCATGATACCCATCACAAACAGGATCTGCTGGTGGGCGCCATACTGCAAGGCCCGTGGAATCAGGCGCTGCGACATCTGGTCGGCATTCATCAGCTTGCGGTTCATCAGCTCATTGACCACCCATAGCACGGCGAGCACACACAGAGCCCCGAGGAACGGCGACAGCTTCGTGATGTTATGGAAAGTCGGGATAAACCAGAGTCCGCCGATACCCACGAAGAGCATCAGTACCCGTTGCCACGGACGCAGGTTCGTATCGTCACCGCGATAAGGCATCGGCGACCATTGGGTATCCAGCCTGTCAGGCAACGACCTGTTGATAAGCATCGTCGGTATCACCCATGCCAGGATGGTTGGCAGCGCCATGTACGAGGTGAAATGCGTAGCCGAAACGGCACCGTCGCCCCAAAGCAGCAGACTGGTTGGATCGCCGATCACCGTCAAACAGCCGCCGCAGTTGGCGGCAATCACGATGGCAGAGCCTATCAGCATCCGCTGGCGACGGTTCTGCACGATATTCCGCATGATGACCAGCATCATGGTGGCAGTCGTCAGATTGTCAAGATTGGCAGATATCACGAAGGTGGCCAGCGTGATGGTCCACAGCAAGCGCTTGGAGTTTCGCGTACGGATCCACTTGGAGATAAAGTCGAAGCAGCCGTTATTGTTCAGGATATCGATGATGCTCATCGTGGCCAGCAGGAACATCACGATACTGGCGGCACGACCCACGTAGTACAGGAACAGCTCGTCGTAGATGAAGAACTTCACCGCATCGCTCGACGGTTCGGTGCCCTTTAGGAAGGCAAGGTATTCCGGTGCATGGTGTGCCATCACGAAATCCGTACCATAGCAGACATATACCACCCATCCGACGGTGGCGACAAACATCGCGATAGCGGCTTTGTTCACACCGGTCAGATGCCCTGTGGCGATCACCACATATCCCAGCAGTAGTAATATAACAATTATCAGCGTCATGATCAATCCAGTATTTTCGTCGGCGTCCAGAACCACACCACTGTTCCGTGCCCGTCTTCTTCATTATCCCGGGCACCTATCTTTCCGCCTGTACGGTCGATGATGGCCTTGCACAGACTGAGTCCCAGTCCTGGCGTCTCATCCTGCAGGTAGGTGTTCTTGTCAGAGAGCAGTGTGAAGATATTCTGCTTCAGTTCCTCGGGCAGTCCTTTGCCGGTATCCTTCACCTCAACATAAAAGCCACCCTCCTTCACATAGTAGTTCAGGGTGATCTTGCCTTGTTCAGTATATTTCAGCGCATTGTCCAGCAGGTGCATGACCACCACGCGCAGCAGTTTCGGATCAACCAAGGCACGGATACCCTCTACAGGCTCATTCACCTCCAGCGTCACACCGTCCTTCAACTGCTGACGAATCTCCGAGGCATAGAGCGACATCTCATAGTCCACATCCGTCACCTGACGGTCGAAGAGCGTACTCTTGCCCTGTATATCCGACAGCGACAGGAGTTCATTGATCAGGTGTAGCAACTGCAGTCCGTTCTGGTTGATCAGCTCCATCAGATGAATCTGTTCTTCCCGCTTCATCGTCGCAGCCTCTTTGTCGTCCAGCATCAGGTCAGAGAAGCCGATAATCGCATTCAGCGGTGTACGGAGGGCATGACTCACGTTACTCAGGAAGATACCTTTCAGTTCCTCGCTCTTGCGGGCACGGGCAATCTCCTTTTTGAGCCGTCTCTTACTGATACGCTGCTGAATGATGACGACCGTCAGCGACACAATGACCAGTGCCGCCAGCATGAACCACACCCACATGGGGATCTTGAAGCCCCGGAAATACGTCTTGACATTTACATACACTTCGTCGACGACGCCCTCCTTCTCCATCTTGATCAGTTCCTGATTGATGGCCTCGATGAGTTCCTTGTTATTGCTCACGTAGCAATACTCACGCGGCATCAGGGGCAGGTCTTCCGACTCCAGATTGTCAATACCCAAATGTTCGAGCAGGTAGTTCGTCTGGTAGCTGAAGCAGATCAGCGCATCATACTTTCCGCCCGACAATTCACGCATCGCTACCTTCAGATCCTTGATCACGATAGGCGTTGCACCACTCTTCGTCAGCGTATCTTTGAGCGGACGTGAATCCATCATGGCAATCGTCATCCCCGAGACATTACGCAGACTGACTGGACGCCTCTCCCCCTCACGATAGACAATCTGATAATAAAGCCGGAATACAGAACGTGAGTAGTTGGTCTGATTCGTCCGATATGGCGAATAGACCATCATTCCCAAGTCCACCTTCCCACTCAGGATATCCACTGCCACATTCTCCCATGTATTCGCTGAAAAGGTGACAGGGATATTCAGCCGCTTCATCAGTCTGCGCGTAAATTCCACATCATAGCCCTTCGGCTCTCCATCCTTGTCCAGATACTCCAAGGGAGGATAGTCGATGTCCATGCTGAATACCAGAGGATTCTCTTGTGTATAGCCGAAATCAGCTGCTCTGCCCGTTAAGGCAAAGACCATTAGTAGCAATATGCAGCTTGTTCTCATTTGCATGTTTCTGGCTTACACAAGCATTCTTTGGCCACAAAATTACGAAAACTTTCCTAAACAGCCAAATATTTCCAAAAAAAAAGAAAAACGAAAGTCCAATAAGCCTTACGTCAATCTATAAATAATATATATGTACGCGTAAAAAGAGGCTCTTCAACCATAAAAATCGCCAAAAGTTTTGCATTTTCAAATATAAATCATACCTTTGCACCATCATTAGTGGGAAACAAACGAAACGACTAAAATAAAACTATATATGAGGAAACAATCTTTATGGATGATGGCCGCCATCCTTACCTACAGCCTGATGATGATATCTTGTGCAGACAGTATAGATGACAATCCAACCAATCCGTCAGACGAATCGGAATCAGAGAACATCATCGAACCGTCGGTCTTTGCCGACCTGATGGACATCAACACCTATGCGGGTGACAACTTCTACGGCTATGCCGTGGGCCGCTGGCTCGACGAGCATCCGCTGAAGGACGACGAGTATAATAACGGTACGATGGCTGCACAGGAGAAGGTAAGTACAGCGTTTTTGGAGATGCTGTCGGGCAAGGACTATGGCGAGAAGACAGGCACCGACGAGGTGATCACCGCCCTGCATCAGGACTTCTCGGCCACGGAGTACGCTGATGACAAGGCCGTGCTGAAGGCCAAGCTCGCGAAGATCGACGGGGCAACGACCAAGGATGCGCTCTACGAACAGATGGGACTGCTGGTAAAGGACGGTTATCAGATGCCTTTCGAATATGTATGTAAGCCAATAGAACGCCGCGTAACGCCTGTGCTGGCATTCCCCACCACCATCAGGCAGTTCACTGCTAAGGCCGAGAATTTCATCGAGCTGGCCGACATGACAGCAGCGGATGCCAAGAAGACGATGGAAGAGGCGGAAGAGTGGAAAAATTTCCTCGTGAATAACAATATCTCGAATACGACCTATGACGATTTCGATCGCCAACACGACTTGACGCTCGAGCAGGTGAACCTCAGAGGCGGTACACGCGCTGACGGCACTGCCCCCCTACAGGCTATTCTGACGGCTGCCGGCATCGACACCAGTGGCAACCTGCTGGCCGGCAAGGAGTTTGAGGACGTAGGCAAATACCTCGATGACAGCACGCTCGAGCAACTGAAGAAGCTGTGCAAGTATCTGATAGTGAACCGCGACGCTCGCTTCATACCTTCCGACCCCGCCAATAAGGATGCCAAACAGAAAACTGGTGAAGATATATTAGACAATCTGTTTAAATATCCATACACTCCCATCTCAGTCAATGCGAGCGCCGTGTTCAACCAGACTATTCCTGCGGCCAACCGTGAAGCGGCCATGAAGATGGCCGAGGAGATACGTGCCTGTTTCAAGGAGCGCATCAACAGCCGCCAATGGCTCAGCGCTGCCACCAAAGCTAAGGCCGTCGAGAAACTGGAGGCAATGACCTTCTATTTTGGCTGGCCTGGCGACGACAGCGACCGGAAAGACTGGCTGGTGAAGGTGCCCAAAGACAGGAAGTCGCTCTATCAGGATATCCTCGACCTCTTCTGTCAGCGCTCGGCTCTCGTCGATCAGATGAAGGGTAAAGATGGAGAGGCTAATTTGTTCTACGCCCAAGAGTTGGCTGACCAGTCGTACAAGCCCAATGCCAGATATATGCACTTAAACAACAGCATCGACATCATGAGCCTCAATCTCGTAGCACCCATCTTCGACCTCCAGATGTGCGATGCCCTTAAATACAGCGTCATAGGAGCATCGACCATCGGCCACGAGATAACCCACGGTTTCGACAGCGATGGCAGCCTCTATAACAAGTTCGGCAAGAAGGAGGAATGGTGGACTCCGGGAGACAAGCAGAACTTTGCGAAACTGCAAGACGCAATGGTGAAGAACTTCAACTCGCTGTACTATGCCGACAATGTGTATTGCAACGGTGAAGCCACTCTGGCTGAGAACATCGCCGACCTCGGTGGTCTCTATATCGCCTATGATGCCTTTGTCAAGAAGATGAAGGCGTCGGGCATCAGCGGCGACGAGCTGGACCGTCAGGAGCGCGAGTATTTCCGCGGCTTCGCCTATGGCTGGATGGAGAACATGAGTGCTGACGAAATCGAAAATTACAAGAAGGATGAGCACGCTGCCAGCTGTTTGCGCGTGAACGGCAACGTATATCTGATGGATGAGTTCTATCGCCTGTTCAACATCCAGAGCGGTAAGATGTATCTCGCTCCCAAGGACCGAATCGAGATCTGGTAATTAGTATGATGTAGACTATATGAAAAAGTTCCTGCTGACGATCATCCTCGCACTTTTTGTGTGTTCCCTCCCGCTCATGGCTGTCGTGAGCGGAAGGTCGTTGACTAATACACTAAAAGACCTTTGCACAGAGCTGCAAGCGGCCTACCGGCAGCGCTCAGATGCGCAGCAGCGCTTCAACGAGGATTTTGAACGCCAGCATAAAAAGATGATCGACGTCATTACCGAGTCGAACGAACTCAGCATCCTGCTCTACACGCAGGAACAAGAGATGACGTTCGACCTTGCCTATGCCCTGAAGAAAGTGACAGCCGACTACAAAGCTTTCAGTGGGAACCGCAGACCGTATGATCACATCGTCAACAATCTGAACTACGAGATCGACCGCAATGCCCGACTCATCGAGGCCCTGCGCCGACTACCGCCGATGAAGAAGGAGATAGAGGTGGACATCGTGCCCGACAGCCTGATGTACCACAACGACTCACTCGACGTTCACCTGACCGACTCGCTCTCTTCGCTGGAGAAGGAGGTCATCAGGATAGCCTTCAAGGATTCGCTCTCGGCCCCCTTCGTCTTGGACTCGATAGGCATTGCGCTGCGCGACTCCTGCATCTTCTTCGTCTCGGAAATCCTGAAGATGAACGCCAACAACCGGGCTACCGTGATTGCCGACAGCACACACTATCAGGAGGCCTACTTGCGCCTGAAGGAGACCTACGACTATGCCGAGACGCGCTATCGGGAGTTGGAACGTTATATCTTTATCGACGGACAGACACCGTTCTTGGATATTCTGGCGAATCCCAACTATTTTTGGAACAAGACCAAGTTGGACCTGCGTGGGCAGTACAGCTTCCATGAATTGACCAGATGTCTTGACGAAAGCGATCTTGATGAAAAAGCTTCTGAAGAAGATGAAGATGACACCAGGTTTTTCCAGTATCTTTCAAGCAAGGCTGAGAATACCCTGTTGGTGATTATCTGTATCTTTCAGGTGGTCGTGCTGGTATTCTTCTGGCTCGCGACGCTGCTGGTTCTCTGGCTGCTTTACCGCTATACCAGACTGAAGCGCTATGTCCCCAAGAAGAAACTGTCTATCATCTCGATACTGTTGGGCACCATTTTCTATTTCCTGGTGTTTGGCTTCTCCTTGTATGGTGACGAATACATCAATTTGGGCGTGGCTCACGTCAACACCTTCCTGTGGCTGCTCATTGCCATCTCCGCTTCGCTGCTGCTACGCGTAAAGCCCGATCAGTTCCGACAAGGTTTCCTACTCTACTCCGCCACATTCCTTGTGGTGCTGATTATCATTTCATGTCGCATCACCTTCGTACCCGACAAGCTGATGGTGATTCTGTTCCCGCCCATCCTGCTGCTGATTGTGATATGGCAGTTGTGCTGTTGTATCTGGGTCAGCGGAAAGGCCACATCAATCGACCGCACATTGGGCTGGGGAGCATTAGCCGTCTATCTTGTTGCCTTCGTATTCGCGTTCCTGGGCTATACCTTTGTGGCTTTGCTCATTCTGGTGTGGTGGTATTTCCTGTTGGCAGCCTGGCTGACAGTAGTCTGCATCCTGGACCTGATGAGTCGGTTCAAAGAACGCTGGCTGGACAAGCGGGTTGACAGCATGCGCAATCGCATCACCTACGTGTCGGGCGAAGACCGCGAGTCGCTGTTGTTTGGCGCCACATGGTTCTACGACCTCATCCGTCAGGTGGCTATTCCCACCATCGTGCTGCTCTCCTTCCCGTTGTGTGTGAGCCTGTCGTTAAGTATCTTCGACTTTGACGACCTGTTCGTAAGATTCTACGAGGAGCCCTTTATCAATCTCTCCGACACGAATGGTGTTGAGACGCTGAGCATCTCTGTAAAGAGCATCATCTATCTGTTGATACTTTACTATGTCTTGCGTTACGTCAGCCGGGCCATCCACGCCATTTGGCAATACGCCCGCTACTTTGCCTTCATGCGCAAGCATAACCGCACCTCCATCCGTCCCAATGAGATCAACCTCTCGCTGGGCAACAGCATCATCAGCGTGCTCATCTGGATGGCATTCGCGATGGTGGTCATTTCCGTATGGCAGATTCCCACAGGTTCTCTGGGCCTGATAGCGGGAGGTCTGTCGGCCGGTATCGGTCTTGCGCTGAAGGATGTCATCAACAACTTCATCTACGGCATCCAGCTGATGGGCGGGCGCCTGCGTGTAGGCGACTGGATTGAGTGCGAAGGTATTCGTGGTAAAGTGACTGCCATCAATTATCAGTGCGTACAGGCAGAGACCATCGAGGGCACGGAAATGTCATTCCTCAACTCGTCGCTCTTCGGCAAGAACTTCAACAACCTCACCCGCAATCATTCCTATGAGCTGACCGTCATCACCGTGGGCGTGGCCTATGGAACGGATATCACGCAGGTGCGTCAGGTGCTGGTGGAGGGCATGCAGAAGATGCGTACCAAGGATCGTTACGGCCGCGACATCGTGGATCCCAAGTACGGCTTCAATGTGGTAGTCGGCAACATGAGCGACAGTGCTGTGGACATCAACGTGAAGCAATACGTGCTGGTGGCCGAGCGTATCGGCTACGTGGACCGTGCCAAGGAAGTGATTTACGAATCCCTCACCGCTGCTGGCATCACCATCCCCTTCCCGCAGTGTGATGTACACCTGATTCCCGACTCATAGGTTACGGATTTGAGCCCGGAACTTTCTGAAATGTTGCAGTCGGGATTATCCTCATCGTCGTTAAGATCG
>JAEEGJ010029624.1_pt1 | contig 10782 bp, 9 predicted proteins | sample 8958761 | NCBI WGS metagenome assembly JAEEGJ01 (sample SAMN16246546, study PRJNA631951) | gut metagenome | biome: gut microbiome; feature: rumen; material: RS-attached | host: Bos | place: Iran: Karaj | collected 2018-10
GAACCGGTGAGAGGGCCCTCCTCCATCTTTGACTTGATACCCTTAAGGATAGCGGGCATGAAGGAAAGATCGATGGAACCACCAACGACGCAGTTGTAGAATTCAAGCTTACCACCCCACTCAAGGTCTGTGATATCCTGGCTCTTGAAGTTGAATACGGTGTCCTTACCGTCAATCTTGAAGTTCTTGGGGGCTTCCTGACCTTCTACGTAAGGGCAGACCAGCAGGTGAACCTCACCGAACTGACCGGCGCCGCCGGACTGCTTCTTGTGACGATACTGTGCTGTTGCAATCTTGGTGATGGTCTCACGATAAGGAACCTTGGGAGCGTAGAGCTCGATGTTCTGCTTGAACTCGTTGGTTACTCTCCACTTAACGTAGTTGATGTGCTGTTCACCCATACCGGTGAGGATGGTCTGACGCAGTTCCTTGGAGTATTCTACGCCGATGGTAGGATCCTGGGCTGCAATCTTGTTGAGAGCGTCACCAACCTTAGCTTCGTCGTTCTTATCCACAGCCTTCACTGCGCAGCGGTACTTGGCATCAGGGAATACCATGTGCTTGATAGCCTCTACGCCGTTCTGGGCAAGGGTAACATCTGTCTTACCGGCCTTGAGCTTCATGACGCAGCCGATATCGCCGGCGGCGATGGAGGAAACCTTTTCCTTCTTTGCACCTGCAACAGCATAGATGGCGCTGAGGCGCTCACCGTTGCCGGTTTCAGGGTTCACAAGGTCTGCGCCCTCATTGAGGGTACCGCTCATCACCTTGAAGTAGGAAACCTCACCAAGGTGCTGCTCTACGCTGGTCTTGAAGATAAACAGGGCCACGGGACCTGCGGGGTCACACTTGATGGTGCCACCGTCAATTGTGGGCTCCTCACGGCCTTCAGGTGAAGGAACTACATTCACGATGAATTCCATCAGGCGCTTGGTGCCGATATTTTCCTTGGCTGCGGTGCAGAAGACGGGGATGGTCTCACCCTTCTTCAGGCCTTCACGGAGACCCTCACGGATTTCGTCGGTGGTGAGCTCCATGGTCTCGAAGAACTTCTCCATGAGTTCGTCGGAGCCTTCAGCTGCCTTTTCCATGAGTTCTGCGCGGAGTTCTTCGGCCTCATCGGCATATGCGGCGGGGATGTCAAGCTCCTGACCCTTTTTGTCGTAGAACTTCATGGTGATAACATCCACAAAGCCTTCCAGGCCAAGACCGGGGTTCACGGGGAACTGGCAGATGGCGGCCTTCTTGCCGAACTCCTCTGCGATAGCGGCGCGGACGCCTTCCCAGTTTGCCTTATCATGGTCCAGCTGATTTACGGCGATGATCATGGGAACGCCGTACTGGTCTGCGTAACGGGCGAAGAGGGTGGTACCCACCTCGATGCCTGCAGAACCGTTCATAACCATCACGGCAGCGTCTACCACCTTGAAGGCTGAGAGGGCTCCACCGGAGAAATCATCGGAACCGGGGGCGTCAATGAAGTTGATCTTGCAGCCGCCGAACTCTGCGTACAGAGGGGTGGCATTGATGGACTTCTGGTTGGTCTGCTCGAACTCAGTGTTGTCCGATACGGTGTTCTTTTCCTCTACGGAACCGCGGCGGTCAATAACTTTGCCTTCAAAAAGCATAGCCTCTGAGAGGGTGGTCTTACCGCTGCGGGGTGCGCCAATCAAGACGACGTTGCGGATGTTTTTAGTTGTGTAAGCTTTCATTGTTATGTATTATGTTTTTGCGTTTTTCAGACGTAGTCTGCAAATATAGTCATTTTTCGCGCAAATACAATATTTTTCACTTTGACAGGGCCGATATGAGGTCGTCCAGCGTACGGTACAGTTCCGGGGCGGATTTCTCCGTGATGCTCCGGCATGCAACCGCTCCCGCAATCTCAAAGGGGATGCAGGACGCCTTGGACTCCAGTTCCCGGCCTTTTTCAGTGAGCTTCACAATGACCTGCCTGGCATCTGAAGCCCCGCGTTCGCGGGACACAAAACCTTCGGTTTCCATCCTCTTAAGCAGCGGCGTCACGGTGTTTGTTTCCAGATACAGCCTCTTTGCTATATCGTTCACCGGCTGGGCGTCCTGCTCCCACAGGACCATCATCACAAGGTACTGGGGATAGGTAAGGCCTATCCCGCTAAGAAGCGGATGATAGGCCTGAGTTATGAGCCTTGAAGCCGTGTAAAGACGGAAACAGAGCTGATTGTCAAGTCTAAGTTGCTCCTTCATTACAGGAAGGCTTCAACGTCCTTTTCAAAATCCTTAGGCTCTGCAACCGGAGCAAAACGCTTTACGGTAACGCCGTCACGGGCTACCAGGAACTTGGTGAAATTCCAGAGAATGTCGCTGTCCTTCTCCACGCTCTTGCTGATGCCCTTAAGGAGCTTCTGGGTGGCCTTTGCCTTGAATCCCTTGTACTCCTCCTTGGGAGCCTTCTCCTTCAGGAACTCGAAGATGGGCTCAGCGTTGGCGCCGTTTACGTCAGTCTTAGCCATAAGGGGGAAGGTGACGCCGTGGTTGAGGCGGCAGAACTCCTCAATCTGTTCGTTGGAACCGGGTTCCTGACCTGCAAATTGGTCACAGGGGAAGCCGATAATCACAAGGCCCTTGTCCTTATACTTCTGGTAAAGGGCCTCCAGGCCGTCATACTGGGGAGTGAAGCCGCACTTTGATGCGGTGTTCACAATAAGGAGAACCTTACCCTCAAACTGAGCGAAATCTACCTCTGCACCCTTGTTGCCGGTAGTCTTGAAGTCAAAAATCTTTGCCATATCACTATCTTTTTTAGCGGCGCAGCCAAGGCTTATCACTGCCACAAGGCACGCCAGGATTATTTTTTTGATCATATTTATATCGTTCACGATGCAAAGATACAACAAAAAATTTATATCGCAAGCGACATTTTAAAAAATATGCAAAAATAATACAGATTCGATAGTCTTGCATTTTTTCACGGAATTCGATAAATTTGTGATTCGAAAGAGTTTGAGGTGAAATAATCAAGGTTATAACCTAAAAACATATATGAGCAAACATTTCACTTTACCTTACGAGGGCGGTCTCATTGAGAAGAACCTCCCGCAGGGAATCCTGCACACCTATGAGAAAATCTGGACCAAGGTTTATCAGGATTCACGCCCGGCTTCTTACGCGGTAGCAGACGTCATAGAAGAGGCAATCAAAAACAAGAAGGACGGCCTGTTCAGGCTTGGTCTCACTACCGGCTCCACTCCTACATCCCTGTACAATGAGCTGTCCCGCCGCTATCAGGCCGGAAAACTCTCCTTCAAGAACGTGGAGGTTGTCACAATTGATGAGTATTATCCCACTTCAGGCGAAGAGATTCAAAGCCGCAACTACCGTATCCATGAGGCTCTTCTGGACAAGGTGGACATCCTCAAGGAAAACGTCCACATCCCTGACGGCACCGTCCCGCAGGAAGAGGTAAGCGAGTACTGCAAGCAGTTCGATGCCCTCGCACGCAATCTTGACCTTCTGGTAATAGGTGTAGGTGAACAAGGCCAGGTTGGTTTCAACGAGGCCGGCTCAAACATCAAGTCCCGCACCCGCACCGTGCGCCTGTCCTACAGCTCGCGCAAGCGCCAGGCCCGTAACTTCAACCACGACATATCGGCCACCCCGGACAAAGCCATCACCCTTGGAATAGGCACAATGCTCACCTCCAAGAAAATAATCCTCATGGCATGGGGCGAAGACAAGGCAAAGGTTGTGAAAGCTATCGCGGAAGGGCCCATGACACCGGACTGCCCCGCATCCCTCCTGCAGGCCCACGAATACATCTCAATGTACGTGGATGAAACCGCCGGCAGCCTCCTAACCCGCGTGGAAGCTCCCTGGCTGGTAGGTCCCTGCGACTGGACCCCCAAGTTCATCAGAAAGGCCGTTGTGTGGCTGTGCCAGGAAACCGGAAAGCCCATCCTGAAGCTTACTGAGAAGGATTACCTCAACAACAACCTTGACCAGCTTCTTGAGAAGTTCGGCCCGTACGACAAAATCAACATCAACGTCTTCAACGACCTACAGCACACCATCACCGGATGGCCCGGAGGAAAGCCCAATGCCGATGACAGCACCCGTCCGGTATCGGCCAAACCTTATCCTAAGACGGTCCTTATTTTCAGCCCTCACCCGGACGACGACGTAATTTCCATGGGCGGCACGTTCATCCGCCTTGCCTCCCAGGGCCACGACGTCCATGTGGCGTATGAGACTTCCGGCAACGTTGCCGTGCACGACGACGTCGTGCTCCAGCATATGGACTGCGCCTATCAGCTTGGTTTTGCCGATAAATTCGCAGAGGTGAAGGCCATTGTTGACAGCAAGGTTCCCGGAGAGCCGGAACCCCGCGCGCTGCTTGAGATGAAGGGCGCAATCCGCCGCTCCGAAGCCCGCGGCGCCGTGCGTTCGTTCGGCCTCAACGACAACACCAACGTCCACTTCCTCAACCTCCCGTTCTATGAGAGCGGCGGCATCAAGAAGAACCCCCGTTCCCAGGCCGATGTTGACATCATCAAGAAGCTCATCACAGACCTCAAGCCCCATATGATCTTCATGGCCGGAGACTTGGCCGATCCTCACGGAACGCACCGCGTTTGCACGGAGGCAGCCCTTGAGGCCGTAGACCAGCTCAAGGAAGAAGGCAACAAGTGGCTGGAAGAAACCCACATCTGGCTGTACCGCGGCGCATGGATGGAGTGGGAGCTTGGCCGCGTGGACATGGCCGTTCCGCTAAGCCCGGACGAGGTTGTGAAGAAGCGTCACGCCATCTTCCGTCACCTTTCCCAGAAGGATATAGTCCCGTTCCCCGGTGAGGATCCCCGTGAGTTCTGGCAGAGGGCGGAGGAACGTACCCAGAACACCGCCATGCTCTATGATAAACTTGGCATGGCAGAATATCAGGCAATTGAAGTTTTCCTCAAACTTTGCTAAATGTATCTGATTTTTTAATAACTTTGCATTCCGGAATTCCTACCGCCGTTGTATGGAATTCCGGTTTAATTTTTCCTCTTCAAGTCCCTCCCCCGAGGGGAGGGGTTTCGGGAGGGGGTAACGTAAAATCATTAAATTTTCATGAAATGAAAGTTATTATCAGGCAGAACTCCGCCGAGGGTTCTCTTTGGGCCGCTCACTACATTGCAGCCCGCATCAAGGAAAAGGCCGCACGTACCAATGATCCCTTTGTGATCGGCCTTTGCACAGGTTCCACCCCCATTGAGACTTATGCAGAGCTTATCCGCATGGTCAAGGCCGGTGAACTTAGCTTCAAGAACGTTATCTCCTTCAACATGGATGAGTATGTGGGACTTCCCGTGGAGCACCCGGAAAGCTACCACAGCTTCATGCACAAGTACCTCTTTGACCAGATAGATGAGAAGCCGGAGAATATCCACATCCTCAATGGAAACGCCCCTGACGTAGAGGCAGAGTGCGCAGCATATGAGAAAGCCATCGTGGACGCAGGCGGTTTTGACCTGTTCCTTGGCGGTGTAGGTGAAGACGGTCACATTGCATTCAATGAGCCCTTCTCCTCTCTTTCCAGCCGCACCCGCGTAGTTACCCTCACCCAGGACACCCGCGAGGTAAATGCACGTTTCTTTGATGGTGATCCCACCAAGGTTCCCGCACAGGCCCTCACCGTTGGCGTAGCCACCGTTCTCAGCTCCAAGGAGGTTGTGATCCTTGCCTTCGGTTCCAAGAAGGCACGTGCCCTTAAGGATGCCATTGAGGGCCCTATGAGCCACTACTGCACTCTCAGCGGCCTGCAGAACCATCCCGCCGGCACAATCGTGTGCGATGAAAACTCCATCTCAGAGGTAAAAGTATCTTCCTACCGCTACTTCAAGGCTGTTGAGGCCGCAGAGAACGCGTAAGATTTTTTCTTTACAAAAACAGCCGGGACTAAGCAGTTCCGGCTGTTTTTTTGAAAAGATTCGCTATTTTTGTAAAGATAAACAAATGGTTATGCGTAAACTCTTACTGAGCCTTCTTGCGGCCGTGGCGGTAATATCGGCCTGCAAACCCAAGAACTATACGGTCATCATCTCCCTTGACGGAAGCCGATGGGATTATCCGGATTATTATGAGATGCCCTTTTTTGACTCCCTTGCCACAGTGGGCGTGAAGGCCAGGATGGAACCTTCGTTCCCGTCATCAACCTTCCCCAACCATTATACCATGGCAACGGGCCTGGTGCCGGACCACCACGGGCTGGTGAACAACAGCTTCTGGAATCCGGACACCCAGCACGGATATGCCATAAAGGATGCAGAGGCAAGGTTCGATCCCCGGTATTACCTTGGGGAACCCGTCTGGATTACGGCTCAGCGCCAGGGCGTAAAGTGCGGTGTGGTTTACTGGGTTGGATCAGATATTCCCATCAAAGGAGAATACCCCACATATTACAGGCACTGGGATGAAAAACCCCACTGGACCTTCTCACAGAGGTGCGACGAAATTGTGCGCATTATGAGCCTTCCGGAGAGTGAGCGCCCGCGCCTTGTGATGGGATACTTTGATGAACCGGACCACCAGGGACACGTCTACGGGCCTTTCTCCCCGGAGACCAAGGATATGGCAGAGCAGATGGACTCCCTCATGCATTCCCTGTATCTTCGCCTTAAGGCCCTCCCTCACGGGAACCGCATCAACTTCATCCTTGCCGGAGACCACGGCATGACTCAAATCTCCCCGGAGCGTTTTGTGGCCTGGTGGGACGTAATGCCGGAAGAATGGGTAGAGCGCTGCGTGGGTTCCATCCCCACAAGCATCTGGGCAAAGGAAGGATATGCCGATAGCCTTTACAACCGCCTGAAAGACATCCCGCACCTCAATGTGTGGAAGCACGGAGAAGTTCCGGAATACCTCAATTACGGCACATCAAACAGGCTTGGGGATATCATCGTGAGCCCGGACCTTGGCTGGCAGTTTAACTTTGCTCCATCCCGTAACAACGGAACGCACGGCTTCGATCCCAGGGAAACGGATATGATGGTTGCGTTCCGCGCAATCGGCCCGGATTTCAAGGAGGCCTATGAGGCCCCTTTCACTGAGGGAGAGCAGAGCGCCTTCCACAACACAGACCTCTATCCCATGCTGTGCAAGCTCCTTGGAGTGAAGCCCGCACCTGTAGACGGTTCACTTGAACGCATAGAGAAGATCCTGAAATGAAAAAGCGTATCGTGGTCCTTACCGGCGCCGGAGTAAGCGCCGAAAGCGGTTTTGCCACCTTCCGTGATACCGGTGGCCTGTGGGAGCAGTATAACGTTGAGGATGTTGCCTCCCATGACGGCTGGCTCCGTAATCCTGGCCTTGTGCTGGATTTCTACAACGCCCGCCGCGCGCAGTTAAAAGATGCAAAACCCAATGCCGCCCACCTTGCCATAGCCGGCCTGGAGAAGGATTATGACGTGGACGTAATCACCCAGAACGTTGATAATCTCCATGAAAGGGCGGGTTCTACGCGTGTCCTCCACCTTCACGGTGAGCTCACCAAGGTGCGCCCGGAAAAGGGTCTCTACGATGCCACCTTCCAGGAAGACGAGGTAATAGACGTGGGATATGAAGAGGTAAAACTCGGGGATCTTGCTCCCAACGGCCGCCAGTTAAGGCCGCACATCGTTTTCTTCGGGGAATCCGTCCCGGCCATAGAAAAGGCCATAGACATGGTTTCCAGGGCCGATATCCTCCTCATCGTGGGCACCTCACTGCAGGTTTATCCCGCCGCCGGGCTTTATAGGTACGCCCCGGCATCGGCCCCTATATATATAATAGATCCGGCCGATGTATCAGTGTACGACCGCCGCATCACCCATATCAAGGCTGTTGCGACGGCCGGCATGCAAAAGTTCCTGGAGCTGCTATAGGGCCTCGGAGAAAAACTTGAGGTGATAGGGCAGAAGCCACACCCAATAGGTCCAGTTGTGCTTTCCCGGGGAGTACAACGAGATATGGGGAATTCCAAGTTCCGTGCACCGCTGCTCAAATTCCTTTGAAGGAACCATGAATTTATCTTCCGTACCGCAGGAGATCAGGATAATCTTCTGCGGTGCTGCGTCTCCTATCCTTTCAAGGCGGTTTATGGCAGATTCTGCCGCACACACCGGGTCATATATGGATTCTACGCCAAGGATTCCGGGGATTATCTCCTTTGATGTTCCGGAGTGGTGAAGCACCAGCACGCCGCTCATGGATCCGGCGCCGCGGAAGCGCTCGGGGTGGTCCAGGAATATGTTCATTGCCCCGTGACCGCCCATGGAAAGGCCGTCTATGAAGGTTTTATCGGCCTTTAATCCATAGCGTTTGTCCAATTCCGGCCAGCACTCCTCCCAGAAGAAAGTGCGCCACTGCATGTTGGCGGGATTGGCGTCGTTGAAGTACCAGCTCTTGTAGAAGCCGTCCGGGCAGATGATGCGGAAGCCGCTGCTCTCTGCTGCCGCCTGAAGGTCCGTGTGGCGGCTCCAGTCGGAATATTTTCCGCTAAAGCCGTGAAGGAGGAACAGCGTGGGCAGATCCTTTTGGGCCGATGGCGAAAACACCAGCACGGAGTCCGTGCAGTGAAGGTTTGGGGAGTCGAACACAATAAGCTCCTGCGCCCCGGCTCCAAGCGTTGCCAAAAGGCTTACAGCCAATATAATAATACGTCTCATGGTGGCAAATATACAAATTTTCCCTTTATTGTTCTCCCCTTGTGGTGGGGCTTAATGTGTTGTGGTTCAGTTATTTACAAAAGTTTCTACCAGAAAAAGTTCTGGTAGAAACTCTCATAACACATTGATTCAGAGGAATTTAACCCCCATCAATTATTTAGCAGCAATGCCTTTCCAGACAAGTGCGCTCAGTGCACCGCCAACAAGAGGTGCGCAGATGAATACCCAGACGTCCTTGAGGGCCTGTCCGCCAGCAAACAGTGCGGGGCCGATTGAACGTGCAGGATTCACGGAAGTACCGGTGAGGTTGATGCACACAAGGTGTATGAGGATGAGGCTGAGGCCGATTGCAAGACCTGCGAAGTTGCCTGCACCTGTCTTGGAATCAGTTGTTCCAAGGACTACCAGCACAAACAGGAAGGTTGCGATGACCTCTACAAGGCATGCACCCCATACGCCGCCGGCATTGGCAACGCCGTTGGAGCCAAGAGCGCCGGTAAGATCCGGAGCTGCAACTGTTTTGGCAACAAGGAGGAGGACAGCACCGGCAAGGATACCGCCGATAATCTGGCCGCACCAGTAGCCACAGGCCTCTTTCCAGCTCATGCGGCCGCTCAGGGCAACACCCAGGGTGATTGCGGGGTTAATGTGGCAACCGCTGATTCCGCCAATTGTGTAGGCCATTGCAACAACTGCAAGACCGAAGGCGATAGCTGTTCCTACTACTCCGGCGGGAGTGGTGCAGCCAAGGAACATTGCTGTTCCGCAGCCAAGGAAAGTAAGGACAAATGTGCCCAGACATTCTGCGATGTACTTTTTCATAATGATATAAGGTTTTAGTGTGTTTTATCCTCCCAAATGTACAAAAAAATGCTTAACGTTGAGCATAAAAACTTATCTTTGTGTGTAAAACGCGTCATTATGAAGAAAGCTTTTTATTGGATTATCGGCATAATTGCCGTCATCTGCGTGGCCGTCGCATGCATCTGGGGCGGGGAAATTAAAACCATAAGTTCCGTCCAGTCTGTTGGTGGGAACAAGTATCTCTACAAGATGGAGTACAAGGCCGCGTATGACCTTGATGCCGTGATAAACGCCGATATAGATTCCAATTCGAAACTGCTTCAGTTCGTGGTTTCGCGCCTGGCGAAGGGCATTCCGGTGAAGACCGGGGGTATCAAGACCGGAGATAGTTTCAGCGGAGGGGAAGGGGAGCACTGCACCAGTTTTCAGGCGGCTTCCACTGACGGCGGATGGCTCTACGGGCGCAACTACGATTTCTTCAAGAACCCGTCCCTGGTGACCGTGTCCAGGCCGAAAAAAGGCTACGCCTCGCTTTGCGTCAGCGACATGTCCCATTTCGGATACAACCTCGAAAAGCTTCCGGACAGTTTCGCCGGCAAGGCCCTCGCGCTGGCCGCCATATACGCTCCGCTGGACGGAGTCAACGAGAAAGGCCTCTGCACATCGATAATGGCCCTCCCGAAGCAGGCTTCGCGCCAGAACACCGGCAAGCACGTGGTCGGGACGACCATCATCATGCGTCTCTGGCTGGACCGCTGCGCGACCGTGCAGGAAGCTCTGGCTCTCCTGGAAACGGTTGACGTTCGGCACGATGCGGCCACCGGTGGCGGCTATCATTATCTTGTGGCCGATGCCAGCGGGGACTGTGCGGTTGTCGAATTCGACCTGTTTGATGGCTGGAAGACCCTCATCACGCGGAAGGCAGAGGGGGCCAACTACATGCATATAACCAACCATCTCCTCCATGAAAAGTATGTTACAACGGAGCCGGATCCCGTTTTCGGAAACCCGCACAGCAAGAGCTGGTGGCGCTATGAGACGGTGGGAGCTTACCTTCAGGAACACAAAGGAATCCTTACCCTTGACGAGGCGCAGGAGTGTCTCGCGCGCGTGCATTGGCAAGACCTCGTTTGGGAGAACGGAACCGTCGAAGACACCCAATACAGCAACGTGTACGACCAAAAGCACATAGCTCTCTATCTCCGTAATTGGAACGACTACGAGACTACCTGCAAATTCGGCCTCTGATAATCGCCTTCCGGATTAGCCGGAGGGATCAAGTGGATATAAAGATAACAGGAAAAGAGGAGGGGCC
>JAEEGJ010029630.1_pt1 | contig 10781 bp, 8 predicted proteins | sample 8958761 | NCBI WGS metagenome assembly JAEEGJ01 (sample SAMN16246546, study PRJNA631951) | gut metagenome | biome: gut microbiome; feature: rumen; material: RS-attached | host: Bos | place: Iran: Karaj | collected 2018-10
TCTTTTCTTCGATAACAGTGATGTTGTGACCTTCCTTGCTAAGCTGCTGTGTAAGTGTCTGTCCTACATTTCCGCAGCCCACAATAATAATCTGCATAACATGCCTCCGATGATAAACATAATAATCCGAATATCATTATAGGCTCAATCTTTGTTTTCTTCAACTTCCGCTGCTTCTCTCTCGTAGTCCCTTGCCTGTTCCTCATTGCCGAGCTGGCGATAGCACTTTGCAAGAGCAAGCCTTGGAAGACTTCCGCTCTTTTTTATATCGAGAATACTGCTGCATTCATAGGCGGCATTGTAGTACCAGACTATGGCTTCGTCGAGATCTTTTTTGCCAAAATAATAATCCCCCAGCTCATAGCACATCTCGCTGCACATCTCGCTGATGGCGTCCTTAAGGCAATACTTAAGAAGCGCTTCCGGGTCATTTTGGAGCACAGCAATGTGAGCAAGGACGCAGCTTGCCTGCTTGATCTCATCAAGGCTCCTTGTGTTATCAAGAACAGATTCAGCAAAAAACTCTTTTGCCTTGATAAAATCATCGTCTGTGCCTGCCATAAAGAGCTCTCTTGCATACATATCGTGAAGCCTTGCAGAAAGACGCCTGCCATTAGAGATCGTGCGTCTGAATGCCTCAAGATCCCTGCCTGCATGGCTCTCCTTCGGCTTGTGGATGATCTCAACATCGCTGTTGCAGATAACAGGGTCGAGGATCACCTGCTCGTGGATCGGGTCCTCCCACACAAAATGTCTGACACGCTTAAAGAGCTTCGGGCGCAGCTCACGGTCGAAGTTGTAGACTGTACGGAACTCAAGCTGATTGCAGTAGTACATCTGCACGATATCTATATCCAGCTCGGAGAGGTCCTTTTTAAGCTGCATGAAGCGCTCTCTGTTGTCCTCATCAAGCTCCTCATCTGCATCTGCGGAGTAGATATAATCACAGTTTGCCTTGGAAAAAGCAAAATTCCTGGCTTCGCTAAAGTCACCGGACCAGGTAAAATCCTCTACCCTGGCTCCGCACTCTTTTGCAATCTCCTTAGTCCTGTCGGTGGATCCGGTGTCGACGACGATCATCTCATCCACGATACCTTTAAGACTGTCGAGGCATCTCTTCAGACAATCCTCCTCATTTTTGACTATCATGCAAAGACTTATAGTAACCATATCGCCCTCCTATTATTGTTGTGCTAGAATATTCTTATGTTTATTTGGAAAAAGACAATTCACTTTAATAAAATACTTACGGCTGCCCTGACAGGTCTTTTGACCTGCATGACACTTGTATCCTGTGCAAAAGAGCCTTCGGCGCCCCAAAAGGCTGCTCCCTACGATGGAAAAGACTACATTCAGGAATCAGAGCTCACTTCAGCCGGCGAAGATCCCGATGGTGCATTTGCTTCATACACTCTCACAAACAACTATGACTCTGCCCTGAGCGTTCCAACCTACGTTACCAAAATAGATGACCTGTGGTTTATCGTGGACTGCTATCACAACAGGATCATATACACCGATAACCTGGGCATTCCTTTAAATGAGTGGTATATCATGTGCGATCAGGCCACTCAGCCCCACACCATGGCCAGCGACGGCTCCGTATATATGGTGGAGGATACCGAGAACAACAGGGTCTTGGTCTTTGAGAAAAGAGACAACAAATTCATCAACACCCAGAGCTTTTATGATGTCGGTAACAGGCCTCATTTTACAACCTACGACGAAACCTCGGACACCTTCTATGTCTGGAGCTCAAGCACAGGAGAACTCTACTGTTTCAGGCACACTCCCGATTCAACAAGGATGTATCTGACTGATGTCAAAAAGATCGATGAGCTCTCCGGGCTTTACGTCAGGTCTTTTACCATAGTCGGAAGCGACATCTACTTTGTATCCGGCATTTCTGCAAACGGCGCCACTGCTCAGATACTTCAGTGCGACCTTGAAAGCCTCGATATAAAAAAGAGCTATCCGGTCCCCGACGAGCTTGCCGGAATGGTACAGATAACTCCTATTGACGATATGTTTTATATTACTGTTTCCACTGATATTACCGGCAATCAGGACTACGCAACACTCGTAAGGACCGCTTCCCTTGATGATCTGTCCGAAGGGAAATACGAGGATATTTATGCGCAGTACTTTGTTGGCGGAGGAACCCCCTACAATATCTCAAAGGTTGATGACACCTACTTTTTAACAGAGCACAGACTCCAGGGGCATTCCGTATGGAGCTTCAAGGTGGATCACGGCGAAATAACCGATGTTGTCTCACTGTACTGATCACATGACAACAACCTTGTTTTTGCCCGTGTTCTTGGCCTTGTAAAGCGCATTGTCAACGTTCTGAAGAGTCTTTGAATAATCACCCGTATAGCATGACACACCTACCGAAATTGTAAAAGGTACCGGTGTGTCTTTTGCATTCTCGATATCAATCCTGAACTGCTCCATACGCGCACAGGCGTTGTTGACGTCGCAGTTACGCAGGATAACAACAAATTCCTCTCCGCCGTAACGGATTACATAGTCATCATCATGGGTCTCCTTGGAGAGCTTCTGTCCCATGTATAAAAGAGTCAAATCACCGGTGTAGTGACCGTTCTCATCGTTAATCTTCTTGAAGTCATCGATATCTATCATAGCAACCGCTATGTGTTCATCCTTATTCACATCCTTCAATGTGTTCTTGGAAATGATCTTCTCAAGGAGATGTCTGTTGTAAACCTGAGTCAGCGGATCTGTCACCATTGCCAGCTCAAGCTTCTGAGTAACCCTGTAATGATCCAGGTAATACGCAGTCATCACGTACTCAACAAACATGATACCGATAATGATCGGTACCTCCAGCGCCATAATAAGGTCATAATTCGTATAGTGATTAAAGAAATTACTGATAACTATTTCAACGATAAATACGATTCCGTTGATGACAGAATCCATAGGCGTTGCGACAAATCCTATTACAAGCCAGATGAGATTAACAATGATGATACCCTCGATCGAATTGCTCCTGTCCACAAGATTATAGGCAGTCCAGCTGGCAGCTATTACCATGCCATGACCAAGGAAGAAATCCATGACCACCATAACACGACTGTTATGTGACCAGAAATGGGTAACGATGTAGAATATGACAATAAAAAAAAGAATTGAAAGTCTGGGGAGCAGGGTGTGACGGACAGTTCCGTTTATCATATAGTCGGAGTAGATAAAGCACAGTGTGACCAGAGCAGACACAACAAGACCAAGCTCAACGATGCCCTGATAGTAGTCACATTTAGACTGATAGAAATCGACCTTCTCGTCACGGCTCATTGAGTTTAGATCCCTAAGCAAGCTTATTATCGTTTTAGCGCCATCTACTATTCTCATATTCGATACTCCCTAAATCTCATTGTATCAAATCTGCGCGTTAAAGTGAACCATGCATAGAAAAAATAAAAACACATGCCGAGCTCGCTCGAGTCATGTGTTTTTTATTTTTAATATATACGGCGAACGCCGCGACAACGAGGAATTCGCGCAGCGAATTTCGAGTCTGTCGACATGGTTCATCCACAACGAGAATCACGCGCAGCGAATTTCGAGTCTGTCGGCATGGTTCACCCTTAAGCCTCTTCTGTCTCTCCAACGGGCTTACCGCCTGTTGCAAGCCACTTAAGATATGCGTTAATGAACTGATCAAGGTCTCCGTCAAGTACACCATCCGCATTGGATGCCTTGTAACCTGTACGTGTGTCGTTGACCATTGTATATGGCTGAAGTACATAGGATCTGATCTGGCTGCCCCATGCGTTATCCATGACATCGCCACGGATTCCGGCAAGCTTGGCTGCCTGTTCTTCCTGCTTCATGACAAAGAGCTTGGCTTTGAGCATCTGCATAGCCTTGTCCTTGTTCTGGAACTGTGAACGCTCATTCTGGCAGGCAACTACAACACCTGTAGGAATATGTGTGATACGAACAGCTGATGAAGTCTTGTTGATGTGCTGTCCGCCGGCACCACTTGATCTGTATGTATCAATACGAAGATCATCAGGATTGATGTCGATATCAAGGTCTTCTTCGATATCAGGCATTACATCGCAGGATACGAAGGAAGTCTGTCTCTTAGCCTGTGCGTTGAAAGGACTGATACGAACAAGTCTGTGAACACCGTGCTCTGACTTAAGAAGTCCGTAAGCATTGGTTCCTGAAATCTGGAAAGTAACTGACTTGATTCCTGCCTCGTCGCCGTCAAGAAGGTCGAGAGTCTCAATGGTAAAGCCCTTTCTCTCTGCCCATCTTGTGTACATACGATAGAGCATGCTTGCCCAGTCGCAGGCCTCTGTTCCGCCGGCTCCGGCGTTGAGGCGCAGGATTACGTCATATTTATCATAAGGTCCGTTGAGAAGGTTGCTGATACGGATGTCCTCAAGAGTCTTCTCAAAGTCATCAAGCTCAGCTCTTATCTCTGCAGCCATGTCCTCATCATCGACCCCCTCGGCGTTCTGCATATCGATAAGATCGATGATATCGCCGTACTGTGTGTTGAGGTGCTCAATGTTTTCAACAAGATCCTGCATGTTCTTTAGGTCTTTTGTCTTCTTGTTGGCCTTCTCTGCGTTGTCCCAGAAGCCCGGCTCTTCCATCTCACGGGAAAGCTCCTCGATGATCTTCTTCTTGGTATCAAGGTCCAGTGAAGCCGTTACTTCTTTTAATGTATCCTGAAGGTTCTGGATCTCAACCTTCATCTGATCTAAAACTACCATAAAAAATTCTCTCTCCTATAAATTAACTACTAAGCGCCGGCAATTATGCCCTTCCGTGACAGTTCTTGTACTTCTTGCCACTTCCGCATGGGCATGGATCGTTGGGATAAATCTTGGCCTCAGCTCTCTTGATAGGAGCCTTGGGCGCAGAATCATCCTTGTTGGTGCCGGTAACCTTGGCTACCTGCTCACGCTCTACTCTCTCTTCAATGTGGACATGGAACAGGAGTCTTACTGTATCCTCCTCAATGTTCCTTGTCATGTCGTCGAACATCTCATAACCTGCAAGCTTGTACTCAAGCTTAGGGTCTCTCTGGGCATATGACTGAAGTCCGATACCCTGACGAAGCTGATCCATGTCATCGATGTGGTCCATCCACTTTCTGTCGATGACCTTAAGAAGGATGACACGCTCGATCTCACGGATGGTCTCGGGCTCAGGGAACTCTGCTTCCTTGGACTCGTAAAGCTTAACTGCTTCTTCCTTGAGCTGCTGCAAAAGACCTGCCTTGGTGAGGTTATCAATTCTTCCTCTGGTGATCTTCTTAAGCGGAACAGTAGGAAGAAGAAGCTCATTGAGCTCTGCGATGTTCCAGTTATCGGGATCGTTCTCCTCTCCCACAACTGTCTCAACTGAGGACTCAACAATATCTGTGATCATCTTGTAGATGGAATCACGCATGGATACTCCATCCAGAACCTTCTTACGCTCTGCATAGATGATCTCTCTCTGCTCGTTGTTGACCTGGTCATACTCAAGCAGGTTCTTACGGATTGCATAGTTGTTGGACTCGATCTTCTTCTGGGCTGATTCGATAGCCTTTGAAAGAGATGAGTGCTCAATCTCCTGTCCCTCAGGGATCTTCAGTGCATTGAACATTGAAATGAGTCTGTCTGAACCAAAGAGTCTCATGAGGTTATCTTCAAGTGAAAGATAGAACTTGGACTCACCGGGATCTCCCTGACGACCGGAACGACCACGCAGCTGATTATCGATACGTCTACTCTCGTGTCTCTCAGTACCGATGATCTTAAGTCCGCCTGCTGCCCTTGCTTCGTCATCAAGCTTGATATCAGTACCACGGCCGGCCATGTTGGTGGCGATGGTAACAGCGCCGTGCTTACCTGCATCAGCTACGATCTCAGCCTCAAGCTCATGGAACTTGGCATTTAAGACGTTGTGCTGGATGCCTCTTCTCTTGAGCATTCTTGAAAGCTCTTCGGAAGATTCAATGGTAATGGTACCAACCAGTACAGGCTGTCCCTTGGCATGAGATGCTGCTACTGCGTCGCAGATTGCGTTAAGCTTTTCTTTCTTGGTTTTATAAACCGCATCCTGATGGTCAATTCTCTGAACAGGCTTGTTGGTAGGAATCTCGATAACGTCCATTCCGTAGATATCACGGAACTCCTGCTCCTCTGTGAGGGCAGTACCTGTCATTCCACACTTCTTCTCAAACTTGTTGAAGAAGTTCTGGAAGGTGATGGTTGCAAGAGTCTTGGACTCTCTCTTAACCTTAACGTGCTCTTTGGCCTCGATAGCCTGATGGAGACCGTCTGAATAACGACGTCCCGGCATAACACGACCTGTGAACTCATCTACGATAAGTACCTCGTCATCCTTAACAATGTAGTCGTGATCCTTGAACATAAGGTTATTGGCACGAAGAGCAAGGATAATGTTGTGCTGGATCTCAAGGTTCTCGGGATCAGCAAGGTTCTCTATGCGGAAGAATCTCTCAACCTTAGCAACGCCCTGCGCTGTCAGGTTTACTATCTTGTCCTTCTCGTTGACGATGAAATCACCGGTCTCTTCTCTCTCAACTCCCATGATGGCATCCATCTTGGAGAGCTCTTCCATGTCCTCACCACGGGTCATCTGCTTGGCCAGAATATCGCAGGCCTCATAGAGCTTGGTGGACTTGTCGGACTGACCTGAAATAATAAGAGGAGTACGCGCTTCATCGATAAGGATTGAGTCTACCTCGTCGATGATACAGTAGTTAAGACCTCTCTGAACACACTGTTCCTTGTAGATGGCCATGTTGTCACGAAGGTAGTCAAATCCAAGTTCGTTGTTGGTAATATATGTGATGTCGCAGTTATAAGCTGCCTTTCTCTCCTCGCTGGTCATGCTGTTAAGAACGCAGCCAACAGTAAGTCCCAGGAACCTGTGTACCTGACCCATCTGATCAGCATCACGCTTAGCAAGGTAGTCGTTTACTGTAACAACGTTAACGCCCTTACCTGTAAGAGCCTCAAGATATGAAGGAAGTGTAGCCACAAGGGTCTTACCTTCACCGGTTCTCATCTCGGCAATTCTGCCCTGGTGAAGAATGACTCCGCCTATGAGCTGAACCCTGAAGTGCTCCATACCAAGAACTCTCTTGCCGGCTTCACGCACAACCGCATAAGCCTCGGGCATGATGTCATCAAGAGTCTCGCCCTCTGACAGTCTCTTTTTAAACTCGTCTGTCTTAGCACGCAGCTCCTCGTCCGAAAGAGCCTGCATGGTAGGTCTCAAGGCCTCGATAGAATCAATGATGGGGTTGATCCTGCGAAGTTCCCTCTGTGAATGTGTTCCAATGATCTTATCAAGAATACTCATATTTTATCTCCTAAAAAAGGGCATACTAATCCCTTTATACTAGCCAAAGCCTAAAGGACATTGTAGCACAAAAAAGCGCTGTCGGCAAATGCCGGCAGCACTTCTGAAAATCTATCTGTGAGTCAAACTGAAACGTCCCCAGTGACTCATTAAATTAGTAGGTCTGAGCCTTCTCTTCGCCGTTGAGTACGCGGATAGCGCCCTGAGCCAGAGCCAGGAGCTCGTCCTCACCGGGATAAACGGTTACGGGAGCGATCCAGTCTACTCTGTCCTTGATGGCGTCGGTGATAACCTGGCCATAAGCGATTCCACCTGTAAGGATGATCTGGTCAACCTTGCCCTTAAGAACTGTAGCGCATGCGCCGATGTTCTTGCAGATCTGGTAGATGAAAGCGTCACGAACAAGGATTGCCTTCTCGTTGCCATCTTCGCACATCTTGTTAACTTCTCTCATGTCGTTGGTTCCAAGATAAGCATTAAGTCCGCCGTAGCCGACGATCTTCTTCTTCATCTCATCATAGGTATATTTTCCGGAGAAGCACATATCTACAAGTGCCTTGGCAGGGATTCCGTTAGCTCTTTCCGGTGAGAATGCGCCGTCTCCGTTGAGTGCTGCGTAAACATCGATCATCTTGCCGTTCTTGTGAACGCCTGTTGATGTACCGCCACCCATGTGAACTACGATAACGCTGATCTCGTCATATTTCTTGCCGATCTCTTTGGCATATCTTCTGGCAACTGCCTTCTGGTTAAGAGGGTGATCGATTGATACACGCTCGATCTCAGGAACACCTGAGATTCTTGCAACGGGCTCCATCTCGTCAACTACTACAGGGTCAACGATGTATGAAGGAACGCCGATCTCATCACCGATCTCTCTTGCAAGGATTCCGCCGAGGTTAGAAGCATGCTGACCCTGAACGCCCTTGCGAAGGTCCTCTAAAAGTGCATCTGTGCACTCATATGTACCGCCGGGAATGGGACGAAGAAGTCCGCCTCTTCCTACGATTACGTTAAAGCTCTTAATATCAATGCTCTCCTTCTTAAGGAAATCAAGAATGATATTCTTACGGAAGTCCTTCTGGTCAATGATTGATGCATAGGACTCGATCTCCTCTGTGCTGTGACGGAGAGTCTCTTCCTTAACGAGGGTCTCATCCTCAAAGATGCCGACCTTGGTTGATGTTGAACCGGGATTGATGATCAAACTCTTTATCATTATAAAACTCCCTTCTTCTTATCCTCAGCAACTACAGCTGCGAGTGCGATTGAATTAACCTTAACATCAACAGAATCAGATCTTGATGTAAGGATTACAGGTGCCTTGGTTCCTGTAAGGATGTTACCGTTCTTAACAGTTGCAAGTCTTACGATTGTCTTGTATGTAAGGTTTCCTGCGTGGATATCAGGGAAAAGAAGGATGTCCGCATCACCTACGATCTTACGGTCAAGAGCGCCTGCCTTATGCTTAGCTGCCTCAGGATCGATTGCAAGATCCATTGAAAGAGGTCCGTCAACGATGCAGTTCTTGATCTCACCCTCTTCGCACATTCTGGTGAGCTCAGCTGCCTCAACGGTTACAGGCATCTTGGGGTTAACAACTTCTACTGCAGCAAGAGGAGCTACCTTAGGGCACTCAACACCACATGCTCTTGCTACTTCTACAGTATATTCAATGATGACCTTTTTATCCTCAAGTGTAGGATATGGCATGAAAGCAACGTCTGTAAGGAAAAGAAGACGGTCGATACCGGGGATCTCAAACACACATACATGTGAAAGAGGACGGCCTGTACGAAGACCTACTTCCTTATCAAGAACGCTCTTAAGGAAGTCCTTGGACTCGAGAGCACCCTTCATGTAGATGTCAGCCTTGCCATCATGAACCAGTGATACAGCACAACGTGCAGCCTCGATATCATCCTTAACATCGATGATCTCGTATCCGTCAAGGTTCATGCCAACTTCTGCTGCCTTCTCCTTGATCTTGTCAAGGTCACCTACAAGGATAGGCTCAACGATTCCTCTCTCCTTGGCTACCTTAACTGCCTCCAGGACGTGAGTGTCCTGAGCTACAGCTACAGACATCTTCTTGGTATCAGCTGTCTTAAGCTTAGCTAAAATGTCATCAAAATTCTTACTCATTGCGGAATAACCTCCAAACTATTAAATTGAAAACGCCGACTGACAAAATTTTAACACTATCAATTAATAAATGCAACGAACTATTATTAAGTTTTAGAATCCTTCCATCCTGCGCTGGCGCCTGAGTTCTCGTCTCTTCAAAGCGCCCTCCCACTCTGCCTTCTCGCTCTCGGTGCGCACGTTAAGTCCGTAAGGAACCAGTACGGGAGTATCGTCCTCATCGATGCACACTTCGGTGAAATATGCTCTGTTCATGATGTGTCTCATTCCGTTTCTGCGGTCCTCAACATAAGTGTCAACTCTTACTTCCATGGAAGTCTTGCCGACGTAGGTGAGCTTACCGATGATAACGATGATGTCATCGAGCTTGGCTCCCTGCTTAAACTGCATGTTGTCGACAGCCGCTGTGGCTACGGGATTGCCTGAATGTCTTACTGCAACTACTCCTGCCACCTCATCTATCCAGGACATGAGCTGTCCTCCAAAGAGTCTGTTCTCGCTGTTGATGTCCGAGTACTTGACCACCTTGGTGCATTCAGTTATGGAATCCTCCACGTTCTTGTTGGCTATCTGGTGATCAACATGAAAAACCTTTCCCATAAGCATTCCTCCTAAGGATTTAATATATCAATTCTACCATATTTCAGAGCTGATTAGTCTTTTTGTCATAGTAATTTATGAGAGCCTTGGACACTGAAACATTGAGGGCATTGGGGTGCTTCATCGTGAAATACAAGAGCTTGTTGGCCCTTTGTCCCACGCCTATCCTGGTGTTCTCGATTTTCTTTCTGATATCCGGGCGAAGGAAAATCTCTTTTACCAAAGAAACCGTATCCTTCCTGTCTGCGCGAAGTACATTTCTCATGACCACAAGCAGCATTACCACAAACTCCCTGTCCATCTGAGCATCGGCGTTAAGGACGTTCTTATCCCACAGGATGTTCCTGAAGGTCTTGTCGGTGAGCTCAAGATTCTTAAGCAGTCCCGGATTGTAGTCATGGCTCATGGAATCCCACACCAGCCTGTAGTGGTAGAAGTAGGAGTCCTTCATGATGACCAGCCTCTTGCAGTCGCAGAAAACCGGCAGCATTATGTTCACGTCCTCACCCATTATGATGGTCGGATCGCAGTATTTGATGTTGTCCAAAAGAAGCTTTCTCGATATGAGCTTCATGCACCTTGACATGGTTATGGGTCTTACCTCATTGCCAAGGAGGTTTCTTTTGATTTCATCAAGAGAAGAGCCGGAATATACTCCCGGCGCAAGGCCC
>JAEEGJ010029632.1_pt1 | contig 10781 bp, 10 predicted proteins | sample 8958761 | NCBI WGS metagenome assembly JAEEGJ01 (sample SAMN16246546, study PRJNA631951) | gut metagenome | biome: gut microbiome; feature: rumen; material: RS-attached | host: Bos | place: Iran: Karaj | collected 2018-10
ATGACATGGTTCGGGATGATGTCCTTTGTGAAATCGAACCAGAAAGCGGAGATGGAAGACAATACTCTTCCCTTGTCCGGGATCAGCTCATCGAAAATGACATCAAAAGCGGAGATCCTGTCCGTAACTACAAGCAGGAGACAGTCGCCTAAGTCATAGATATTTCTGACTTTGCCCTGAGCAAGCAGGGGCTTGTCGATAAAACTTGTGTCTTTGATCAACATATTATGTACCCTCCGGTAAATTATAAGCTTCCTTTTGTTGAGACGATCTGGCCTTTGAACCTGGGATCTTCCTCGACCGCCATCCTGAGCGCTCTTGCAAGAGCCTTGAACATTGCCTCAGCCTTGTGGTGATCGTTTACTCCGTAAGGCGCGCTGATGTGCAGTGTGATGCCTGCGTTGAACGCGAAGCTCCTGAAGAACTCCTCAAAGAGCTGGGTATCCATCTCGCCGCACTTGTCGCCTGTGAATTCAGCCTCGAAAACGATGAACGGCCTGCCTGATACGTCAATGATCGCTTTTCCCAGAGCTTCATCCATGGGGATCGCGCATGAGCCGAAACGTCTGATGCCGGCCTTATCGCCCAGAGCCTTGGCAACAGCCTGGCCTAAGACGATACCGGTATCCTCGACCGAGTGATGAGCATCAACTTCAAGGTCACCCTTGCACTTGATGTCCATGTCGATCCCGGAATGCTTGGAAAGCGCTGACAGCATGTGATCGAAAAAGCCTATGCCCGTATCGATGTCATACGTGCCCGTTCCGTCAAGATCTATCCTGACCTTGATGTCGGTTTCCTTTGTCTTTCTGGCTATCTCAGCTGTTCTTGACATTAGCGATTTCCTCCCTGACGTTTCTTATGAATTCTTCCATTTCATCCCTGGTGCCTATCGATATACGAAGGCGGTCGTTTATTCCGGGTGTGCTGAAGTATCTTACAAGTATACCCTTTGCGCGCAGATTTTTATATAACGTTTCAGCACTGATGCACACCGGGGGCTTTGCAAAAAGGAAATTCGCTGATGACTCCGGCATCTCAAAACCGAGTGACTTAAGCTCATCCGCGGTGTATTTCCTTACCTTTATAAGCTCTTCCCTGCACTTCGCGTGATATTCCGTATCACTGATGGCTGCAGCACCGATCGCCTGAGCGAGCCTGTCGATCGGGTATGAATTGAACGAATCCCTTGCCCTTAACAGTCCCTCGATCAGCTCCTCCGAAGCGATGGCGTAACCGATCCTGATGCCTGCGAGGCTGTATGATTTTGACGTTGTCCTTACAACACAGAGGTTCGGGAACCTGGGCAGCAGCGATACCGCCGTCTCGTAGTTCTCCTCGAAATATGCGTAAGCCTCATCGATAAGGACTACGGAATCGGGGTTCGCACTGCAGATGGCCGCTATATCGTCAAGTGAGATTGCTCTTGAAGTAGGAGCGTTCGGGTTGGCGATGGCGATGCCGCAGTTGGGTACTCCCTTGTAGTCTGAAGGATCGAGCCTGAAGTCCTCGCGGAGCGGGATCTTTTTCGAGCGGATCCTGTAGAATTCCTCATAGACGGGATAGAAGCTGTATGAGAACTCCGGCGTCAGTACCGGAAGATCCGTATCGCATGCCTTCTCGAAAAAAGTCTGAAAGCAAAGCGCCAGGACCTCGTCGGATCCGTTGCCGACAAAGACCTGGGAAGGCTTTACGTTTTCAACTTCAGATATAGCATTTACGATCGGCGTCGCGTTTGTATCCGGATAGAGCCTGAGCTGTGATGCGTCAAATTCCGCTATTGCTTTGGCTACAGCCGGAGACGGCGGAAAAGGGTTCTCGTTCGTATTGAGTTTGATGACCTTCTCCCCTGCTTTGGGCTGTTCGCCCGCAACATAGGGAGTGGTCTCGTTTATCGTTTTGTTCCAGTATTTGCTCATGATTCCTCGAATCTGGATCTGACGGCTGCGGCGTGGCAGGTCAGACCCTCGCTGTCCGCGAAGGCTGCGACATCCTTGTAAACATCTGCCAGTGCCTCGCGGCTGTAATTGATCACACTCATCTTCTTATAGAAGTCGCCCGTGTTGAGAGGCGAGAAGAATCTTGCCGTTCCCGATGTGGGGAGCGTGTGGTTGGGTCCTGCGAAGTAATCTCCCAGGGGCTCCGGTGACCAGCTGCCCAGGAACATCGCACCGCAGTTGCTGATCTTCTCCGAGAACTTCTCGGGATCTTTTACGCAGATCTCAAGGTGCTCGGGAGCGATCTCTTCCGAGAACCCTGCCGCGGTATCGAGGCTGTCACATACGATGATCGCGCAGTAATCCTGAAGCGATCTTTCAAGTATCACGCTTCTCTCTGCAGCATCGGATCTTCTGTCTACCGCTTCGAGGACCTTCTCGGCAAGCTCTTTCGAATCGGTCAGGACGATTGCCGAAGCCATCTTGTCGTGCTCTGCCTGTGAGAGCATATCGGCTGCGACGAACTCGGGGTTTGCCGTCCCGTCAGCGATGATAAGGATCTCGGAAGGACCTGCGAACATATCGATATCGACCTGTCCGTAGACCAGTCTCTTTGCCGTGTTGACGTAGATGTTTCCGGGACCGCAGATCTTGTCGACTCTCGGGATCGTCTCAGTTCCGTATGCCATAGCTGCGATAGCCTGGGATCCGCCCATACGGTAGATCTCAGTTGCTCCGGCAATGGAAGCTGCCGCGAGTATTACAGGTGCTATCGTTCCGTCTTTTCTCGGAGGAGTTGCGAAAACGATCCTCTTAACGCCTGCGACAGAAGCAGGGATTACATCCATCAGTACCGTTGACGGCAAAGGTGCCGTGCCGCCGGGAACATAGATTCCCGCTGTGGTAATGGGTCTTACTCTTACGCCGACCTGAGCTCCGTTTCCGTTGTCGGTCATGAAGCCGGTCTCTTTCTGGTGCTCGTGGAATCTCCTGATATTGGCCGCGGCCCTCTCCATGACTTTGAGGAGTTCGGGATCGACCTGTGATTTAGCATTTGCGATCTCTTCATCGGTAACCCTGAGGTCCTTTGCCTCAAGCTTTACTCCGTCAAACTTCTCGGTATAACCGAGGAGCGCGGAATCACCGTTCTCCCTGATGTTGTCTATAACCGCCTGCACGGTCTCGATGACGGGCTTTAAGTCCATCTTGCCTCGGATGCCGAGCTTTTCGACCGTGCTCTTAAGGTTCTCTTTAGTGCCTTCAACCAATCTGCAGCGCATATCAGTTCTCTCCTTCTTGTTCTTGTAAAGCGTCACGCAGTCTGGAGATCATGGGCTTGATCTCGTCTGCCTTCATCTTCATAGACACGCGGTTGACCACGAGTCTTGCGGAGATGTCGGCAACGGTCTCAAGAACATCGAGGCCGTTCTCATAAAGCGTTCTGCCTGATTCGACAATATCTACTATTACTTCGGCAAGGCCGGTGAGCGGCGCAAGTTCTACGGAACCGTTGAGCTTGATTATCTCAACGCTTTCCTTTTTCACGCCCTCGAAATAGTTTCTCGTGATGTTGGGATACTTTGTTCCTACTCTCTTGTTGGGGATCTCATCCAGCTTATCCTTCAAAGAAGCGGGGCCTGCAACGCACATACGGCATTTTCCCAGACCGAGATCCAGGACCTCATATAGCTGTCTGCCTTCCTCAAGGAGCGTGTCTTTTCCGACTACTCCGATATCGGCAGCCCCGTATTCCACATAAGTCGGAACATCGGAAGGCTTTGCCAGGATGAAGCGCAGTCCTGCTTCCTGGTCTTCCAATATGAGTTTCCTCGACTTTTCACGGGCAGCGGTTACGTCATAACCGGCCTTCTCCATCAGGTCGAGAGTCTGATCGGCGAGTCTGCCTTTTGATAAAGCTATTGTCAGCATCAGGCTTTACCTCCGTCCATATACATGATCGTCTCGATCCCTTTGGCCTTCGCATAGGCGTCGAGTTCTTCCTCTGTCATTCCCGTGGTATCGAGCGCAGCAGCCGTACCTTCGGCTCTCAGTGCCTCCGCCGTTACCATTGCGGATTCGAAATCGCCTCCGACGATAACCTTGACTCCTGCGGCAGGCGTGAACTTGTCCTGTCTAATGAGCGCGGTCATCGAAAGTGTCAGCGAGATCGAGAAGCCGACAGCAGCCATATCCTTGCCGAATGTCTTTAATGCATCGTCATATCTGCCGCCGGTAAAGATCGGGAATCCGACCTCATAGGTATATCCCTTGAAGACCATGCCGGTATAGTAATCGATGCTCTCGATGAGGCCCAGGTCTACGGATACATACTTCAGATAACCGTAGCGCTCCATTATATCAAGGATCTCCTTGATGTTCGCGAGTGCCGCTTTCGCGCTCTCATCTGTAATTCTGGGGAGCATCTGATCGATAGTGTCATAGGTTCCGCCTGACTCTGTGATCATGAGGAGAGTGTCCCTGTCCTCACGGCTCAGATCGAGCTTTTCGATAGTGACTGAATCCCTGTTTGCGATGGCACTCTTGATCTTCGCGATAGTCTCGTCATTTAATCCGAGCTGTCTGGAAAGACCCTTGAAGAACTGTACCTGGCCGAGGGATACCTGAAGATCGGTAATTCCGAGCTCCAATGCCGACTTGATGGCGAGCGCCAGTACTTCGGCGTCCGACTTGGAACCTGAAGCTCCCAAAAGCTCGATGCCCGCCTGGGTAAAGCCGCTCTGCTTGCCGCCGCCGATCTGGCCTGCCCTGTACATATTCTCTATATAGAACAGTCTGGTCGGCATCGTATCGTTTCTTCCCGCCGCATATCTTGCCACCGGTATCGTTCCGTCATATCTCGTGCAGAGAAGCCTTCCCTTGCCGTCGGAGAACTTATAAAGCTCCTCCTCTGCAACAAAGCTTCTGTATACATCGAAATACTCGATGCCGGGTGTCTCGATCTCTTCATAGCCGTTCATAAGGAAAAGGTTCCTTAAACGTGCTTCCATATCTCTTTTAAAAGCGCAAAAACCGGGTACCTGATCCGTAAATCCGTCCGGTGTGTAGAATTTATTGCCCATAAGTCCTCCTGCTTTAGTTGACTAAAGGATTATATCGGCAACCCTTCAGGCTGTCAATAGTTTTCTTTAGCGAACTAAAGAATTTTCTGAACTATTTATGATATCTTTCGCCGTGAGCGATCCTAAAGCCCCTGTAAAGCTGCTCCGCAAGGATCAGACGCGTCATCAGATGCGTAAGCGTGACATTGCCGAAAGCGATCCTTCTTGATGCTCTTTTCCTGACCTCGGGGGAAATGCCGTTGCTTCCGCCGATCGCTATATAGAGCGTTCCGCCGCCCTTTTCGATATCTGATGTCAGGTATTCCGAAAGCTTTTCGGAAGTGACATTCTCGCCGCCTAAGTCCATTGCCCAGAGGACATCGCCCTGCTTAACACGTGCAAGTATGGCTTCCCCCTCACGTTTAAGCGCTTCCTCTACGGGAACGGAATCCGGAACTTCATTGACCTCGATGAACTCAAGCGTGCAGAAACGCGAAATGCGCTTCCGGTACTCGGCGATGCCGTCCTTGAGCCATTTGTCCTTTATCTTGCCGGGAGATACTACGAAGATCTTCACAGCACATATCCTTCCGTAGGTTCAAATCTCTTGGCTACCCTGAACTCATAATCAACGTCTCTTACAAGTCCCTTGTCCGCCAAAAGATTAACGAATGTCTCGGATGCGATCTCCTCAGTGTTGTTCTCGGGCGAAAGGTGGCCCAATATGAATCTCTTCGTGCCGTTCTGGATAAAGAACTCTGCGGCAGCGGCGCTCTCCGAATTGCTTATGTGGCCGTGCCCTCCCGAGATGCGCCTCTTGAGCGGATACGGGTAATGCACGTTGTTCTCGAGCAGATACGGATCGTAATTGGCTTCAAGTAAGATGACTTCGCTGTTCCTGGCAAATCCCTTCATACCGTCGGTCACGCGGCCCAGGTCCGTCATGACTGATATCGAATTGCCGGTTTCGGGATTGATGATGCGGTAGCATACCGATCCCGCCACATCGTGAGGCGTGGGAAAAGCCCTGACTTCGGTGCCGTTCTCAAGCTTTACGATATCGTTCTCCTGGATCTCCGTAACCGGCGAATAAAGCTCATCCAGAGGAGCGAGCGTCTCTCTTGTTCCGTAGATCGGAGTATGGTACTTCTTCGAAAATATCTTTACGCCGTTGATATGGTCCGTGTGCCTGTGCGTAAGAAAGACTGCCGCGATGTCATCGGGATAGACGCCGCTTGAGACCAGTGCCTGGGAAGCCATCTTGCATGACACACCGCAATCTACAAGTATATATACACCGTTTGATTTGATGAGAGTGCAATTGCCGCGGCTGCTCGAATAGAGTGGAACTATCCTGTCGGGACCCGTCATGCTTCGGTGTCCTCTTCGCTGTATTCTTCAATATTCACGCGCTTGATCTTTGCGCCGAGTGCCGTGAGCTTCTGAACGATGTGCTCATAACCTCTGTCGATCCTGTTAGCGTGATTGATATGGGAAGTGCCTTCAGCGGCAAGAGCTGCGCAGACAAGAGCCGCACCTGCCCTTAAGTCGGTAGCTTCCACTGTAGCGCCCATGAAATGCGTCGTTCCGTTGACCCATGCGATACGCTCGTAAACATTGATATTCGCACCCATTTTCGCAAGCTCGGGAACATACTGGAATCTGTTCTGCCATACGTTCTCGTGCATACGGCTCTGTCCTTCGGCGGAACATAAGAGCACTACGGTCTGAGGCTGCAGATCGGTAGGGAATCCCGGATAAGGTGATGTCTTTACGCTCGTTGAATAGATTTCGTCAGACGGATCGTTCACGTAAACCCTGATGGATTCGTCGCCTTCCTCGATCATGTAACCCATTTCTCTCATCTTCGCCGAAAGCGGCTCCATGTGGGTAGGGATCAGGTTATGGATAGTTACATCGCCCTTTGTTACGGCGGCCGCGATCATATATGTTCCGGCCTCGATCTGGTCGGGGATTATCGAATAAGTGAAGTTGCCCGGAAGGAAAGGAACGCCCGTTATCTTAATGGTATCGGTTCCTGCGCCCTTGATGTGCGCGCCCATCGAGTTGAGGAAGTTTGCAACGTCAACGATATGAGGCTCTTTGGCCGCATTGATTATCTCAGTCCTTCCCTCAGCCTTGCAGGCGGCGAGCATTGCATTGATCGTGGCACCGACGCTTACGATATCAAGGTAGACCTTTGCTCCGTGAAGAGGCTCTGCAGTAAGGTTTACTATGCCGCTGTTGATCTCTGAAGGTCTTGCGCCTCTCGCACCCATGAGCTGGAAAGCCTTGAGGTGAAGATCGATGGGTCTCTGGCCGAAATCGCATCCGCCCGGAAGCCTGATGGAAGCTTTTCCGCATCGCGCGAGAAGTGCCCCCATGAGATAGTAGGAAGCTCGGATCTTCGAAACGAGAGGTCCAGAAGCCTTATATGTGTTGATAGTAGTAGGATCGATCCTGAAGGTGTGATTGTCGATCTCGTCGACTTTCGCGCCCAGGGACCTGCAAAGGTCGAACATTACCCTTACGTCAGAGATGTCAGGAACATTCTCAAGCGTACAGGGACCGTCAACCATTACGGATGCGGCGATGATGCCCAATGCGGCATTCTTACTTCCGCTTATGTCTATATCACCGCGGAGCGGCGTGCCGCCCTCGATCTCATAGGCATAAGGTTTTGATCTATTTATTGCGTTGTCTTCCACAAAGACACTCCGATTATTTCAAATGTTGGGGCGCTGAATCGTCAAGGATCTTCTTCAGTGAAGATTTGATCTCGCCTGACGGCTTCTCGTTGCCCTGTTCGGGCTTTGCCGCATTTCCGTTTTCGCCCTCTGACGGAACGCGACCCCTATTATACCTTTTTCCGGATGTAATAGGATGAATTGTCTTTCTGTCTATATCGTCCTGTTTTGTCTGAGGTGCAGGCTTCTGGTCTGCACTGATCTGGACGACCGGCTGAGTGAGGAGCTTTCTTGCTTCCGCCTTGGCGAGGAGCTGCTGCTCCTTTTCCGCCCTCTCGGCTTCAGCCTTCAAGGCCGCGCGCTCTGCCTGAGCCTGCTCAAACTGCTGCCTCAGGAGTTCTTCCTGGCTGACAGAAGGTTCAGCTGCCGCAGCTTCAATCTCAGAAGGCGCTGCAACTGCAGACTCAGCCTGAACAGGTTCTGCTGTCTGATCTTCAGCTGCCGGCGTCTCGGAAGTGACTACCGGTTCGGCAGAAGCTTCCGGAGCTGCCTCAGTTCTTTCTGCGGAGGGAACGGATTCTCCCATTTCCTCTTCATCAAGACCTGATACGGGACCGTCATAATCTTCTTCAAAGTCCTCAACATAGAGGAGCTCTTCTTCAAGATCTGCGAACCTCTCCGGGCCGAATGCCTTGAGAAGTGCCGCAAGTGCCTTGTCGCGTGCAGGGACATCCGTCTCCGGTGCCTCTTCGTATTCCTTGACGATATCGTTCAGATCTGAATAGCCCAGTGACTTAACTGCCTCACATTCCTGAAGTCCCAGGAAATACGCTGCCGCCCTGTAAAGCGGCTTGTCGCTGATGACGCCTGTAGCGGCATCCTCGGATACGCCCCTGAATACTTCCTTTGCCGTGGGCAGGCTTAATGTGAACGTTGCACCCTTTCCGAAAACGGATGAAACGCTGATAACGCCGTCATGCATATCCGCGATCTCTTTAGCTATTGCGAGACCGATTCCTGATCCGCCCACTTCGCGCGATCCTGAATTATCTACTCTGTAGAAACGCTCGAAAAGATGATCGATATCCTTGGCAGGGATTCCCCTTCCGTTATCCTCGACCTGGACAGCGATCCTGTCATCGATCGGGATGATGCTTACATGGATCTGGTTCCTGGCCGTCTTTCCGTCGTAGTTTATGTACTTGATGGCATTCGTAAGCAGATTGATTATGCATCTGATTATGAGCTTATGGTTACCGTAAAGAAGCGGCATCGGAGTATCGTCAGGAAGAGTGAATACGACTCCTCTGCTTCCCGGATGATCAGCCGCAGCGGCATAAGCCTGTTCGACGCAGTCCCTTATGTCAAATATCTGCATCCTGCTCGTATGCGAGCACTGTGAGAGCACAAGGAAGTCGCTGACGATATCCTGCATGCGTGTTGAATTTTCCTGTATCCTCTGTGACCAGATGAGCAGGTTGTTTCTGTCGGGCATTCCGCCCCTGCCGCATGCATTGAGAATAGAGAATACGGAATTGTTGATTGCCGTGAGCGGAGTCTTGAGCTCGTGCGAGACATTTGCCGCCAGGTCTTTCTGCCTTCTCTCGTCATCTTTGATCTGTGTGATGTCATCAACTATTACAAGGTTTAAGACCTCGCCTGAGAAATACTTGTCCGTCTGATCTCCGGTCTTTCTTATTACCTTTATCTCATATATCTTTCTGCCGACAAAATAATTGACACGTACAACGTTTATGCCGTTCTCAAGGCTCAGTATATAGTTCGACTTGAGCTGGTTGCCGTTATCGAAAGCAGTCAGGAAGTCGTCTATTGTTTTGGGAAGACCTCCGCTTAAGAAATCCTGGAACTTAAAGATAGTCTCATTGCAGAAGATAGCGCCTGTATTATCGTAAACGGCGATGCCGATGCCAACGTTATCCAGAACTGCCTTCTGGATCTGCTTTTCACGCTCGATGACATTGATACCGGCATTTACTTTTCCTTTAAGAGAAGTATTACCGATAACATATCCGAGCAGGCAGCCGATAAAGAGCACGATAAGCGCTCCAATAAGGGCGATCAGCCAGTTCTCGCCAATAACCTTGATGAAATCTGAAGAAGCCAGCATAAGTATCAAGCCAGATCATTCGGGAAGAAATACCCGAATCCTCTTCTTGTAAGAATATATTTGAAGTTCTTCTGATCCGGTTCGATCTTCTGACGTGTTCTCTTGATAGTTACGTCAACCGTTCTCTCATCGCCGAGAAAATCAAACTTCCATACCTGCTTGAGAAGCTCTGATCTCGAGCATACACGTCCGCAGTTCTGCTCAAGATACTGCAGGAGCTGGAATTCCCTGTTCGTAAGATCGCAGGATTCATCGTGCTTGAAAGCCTGCATCTGGTCGCCGTCAATGATGAGCTCGCCGCCGCAATATTCGTGACGGTTGCCGGCAGACTCGATCTTCTTGGAGTTATATTCGCTCCTTCTGATCATGGCACGGACTCTCTCTCTGAGGACAGATGCTTTAAAAGGCTTGGGGATATAGTCGTCTGCGCCTGCGCGGAGAGCCTCGATCTGATCCGAGTCTTCGTTCTTTGCCGTAAGGAACAGAACGGGTGTCTTATAACCCTGCGCTCTGAAATCGGAAATGAACTGCATTCCGGAGTATCCGGGCATCATCCAGTCGAGTACGATCACATCCGGAGACAGTGTCGTAGCCATCTCGTAGCCCTTTCTTCCGTCTTCAGCCGTAATAACATCGAAAGAAAAAGCGCGGAGCATATCTGTAGTGGAACTGAGCACTGCAGGATCATCATCAATAATTAAAATCTTTGACATTTTTATACCTCATCACGATTGGAAAACCATACTACAGAAATAATTTTACCAATAATAAAAATCTTGTAAATTGTAATATTACATTTTTATAACGAAAAACAAAAAAATAGTCCCTCCGCGTTTAGCGCGAAGGGACTTGTATAATCCGGCAGCAATCTATCTTCCCGGGCCGTTGCCAGCCGAGTATTGTCGACACGGGTGAGCTTAACTTCTGTGTTCGGAATGGGAACAGGTGTGGCCTCACTGTAATAACCACC
>JAEEGJ010029635.1_pt1 | contig 10781 bp, 7 predicted proteins | sample 8958761 | NCBI WGS metagenome assembly JAEEGJ01 (sample SAMN16246546, study PRJNA631951) | gut metagenome | biome: gut microbiome; feature: rumen; material: RS-attached | host: Bos | place: Iran: Karaj | collected 2018-10
CAAGCTCCCGGAGCCTTTCCTCGTGATGGCGACCCAGAACCCTATCGAGCAGGAGGGTACCTATCCTCTTCCCGAGGCCCAGGTCGACCGTTTCATGCTCAAGGTCGTGGTGGATTATCCCAAGAAGGATGAGGAGAAGCTCATCATCCGGATGAACAATTCCGGAGAGTTCCCGAAGGCTTCGCCGGTGATCAAGCCGGAGGATATCGTCCGCGCCCGCCAGGTCGTCAGGGACGTCTATATGGATGAGAAGATCGAAAGGTACATCGTGGACATCGTCTATGCCACCAGGACTCCCGAGGCTTACGGCCTGGGCAAGCTCAAGGACCTGATCTCCTTCGGAGGATCACCTCGAGCCAGCATCTCCCTGGCGATGGCCGCCAAGGCTTTCGCCTTCATCCGCAGGAGGGGATATGTGATTCCCGAAGATGTCAGGGCGGTCTGCAACGAGGTCCTTCGCCACCGTATCGGTCTCACCTACGAGGCAGAGGCCGAGAATGTCACGACCGAGCAGATAATCGCGGAGGTCATCAATGCCGTACAGGTTCCTTAGTGATATATCAGTAAGATGCCTTCGACTCCTTCAGCAAATGAACTTCTCCGAAAGGTCCGCAAGATAGAGATCCGTACCAGGGCCCTGTCGCACCAGATCTTCGCCGGCGAGTATCACAGTGCATTCAAAGGCCGCGGAATGGCCTTCAGCGAAGTACGTGAATACCAGTACGGCGACGATCCGCGTTCGATGGACTGGAATGTGACCGCCCGCCTGCGCGCCCCCTATGTGAAGGTCTATGAGGAGGAGAGGGAGATGACGGTGGTACTGCTGATCGATATCAGCCGTTCCGGCCTCTTCGGTACCAGGGAAAGGACAAAGAGGGAGCTGATCGCCGAGATCGCGGCGGTCCTGAGTTTCTCCGCCATAATCAACAACGACAAGGTCGGCGCCCTGCTCTTCAGCGACCATGTCGAGAAGTTCATCCCTCCGAAGAAAGGCCGCAGCCACCTGCTCCACATAATCCGCGAGATAATCGAGCTGAAACCGTCTTCGGACGGTACCGACGTGGGCGAGGCTCTGAGGTACCTGACCAACGCCATAAAGAAGAAATGCACCGCTTTCGTGCTCTCCGACATGCTGGATGTGGACAGGGACGGTTTTCCGAGATACGAGGAAGCCCTGAAGGTGGCGAGGAACCGGCACGACATCTCGGTCATAAAGGTCCACGACCCGAGGGAACAGACGATACCTTCGGTGGGTCTGGTCCATGTCAAGGATTCCGAAACCGGCGAGTCCGCCTGGGTCAATACCTCCAGCAGGAAGGTCAGGGCCGAATATTCAAGATGGTTCGGAACGGTGAACGAGAATGAGAGGAAGCTTTTCAACCGCTATCAGATAGATTCGGTGGATATCGCTACCGATGATGACTATGTCAAGGGCCTGATGGCATTTTTCGGGAGGAGATAAAGGATGAAGGGATCTTTGGTTTCTGTCTGTATCGCATTTTTCCTGCCCCTGCTGGCCATGGGACAGCCCACCGGATTGAAGGGGATGGTCATCGAGTCGGAAGACGCTTTCCTCGTTCCGCTCCAGCAGAGGGATTCGGTCCTGATCGGCGACCAGTTGCGATATGGTTTCCACCTCAAGGATGTGCCTCAGGGCACCATCCTTTTCCCTGCGGATTATTCCCAGGGTTTCATGAGGGGGGACAGCGTGGAGATCGTCAGACCGTGGACTGCGGACACTGTGAAGGTCCACGGAACCCGGAAGGGACCGAAGTCCTACGACATCGACATGTCAATGGTCATCACCTCCTTCGAGGAGGGACACTATACCCTGGCTCCTCTGGCAGTTCTACGCCAGACTTCCCCGGAAAGGCTGGATACCCTCGTGTTCAAGAGCCTCGAACTGGATGTCTTCACCATACCGGTGGACACCACGACATATGTCATCCATGACATAAAGGGCCAGATCAACTATCCTTTGACACTGGCCGAGATCCTGCCTTATATCCTTGCATTCTGGGGCGTTGCCGTAGCCGCCATCCTGATCTGGGCCCTGATTTCTTCGAGGAGAAGGAAGGAGGAAGGGAAGACGGTCTACAAGGATCCTCCTTATATAGTAGCCCTACGTAAGCTGGAGCGTTACCGCGGGGAGAAATACTGGGCGCACGACAAGCAGAAGACGATGTATTCCGGGATTACGGATGCGTTGAGGGAGTATATCGATTCCCGTTACGGTATCGATGCTCCTGAGATGACGACCGCGGAACTGTTCGCAGGTCTCAGGGAAACCGATATGCCGGCGGACCTGTATGCCGAGATGAAGGCTTTGTTCGAGACGGCCGACCTGGTCAAGTTCGCCAAGGCCTATGCCAGCGACGAGGAGAATGCGGCTGCCGTGCCCTCCGCGGTGCGGTTCGTGACCTCGACTTACCAGGCCCCTTCGACAGGCTCAGGGACCGGGGTGGTTGGTGAGCCTGTCGAACCAAAAGAGGGAGGGACCGAGTGATGTTCTTCGAGTATCCCAAACTTCTGTGGCTGCTGCTGGTTCCGTTCCTGCTGGTCCTGCGTTACCTTTACATCGAGATCAAGGACCGCAGGCCGCACCTGCGCGTGTCCAAGGCCACTCCATGGCAGGCTGGAGGTAAGTCCGTCCTGGGCATAATAAGGCACGTCCCTTTCATCCTGAGGATCGCCGCCCTCAGCCTCATCGTGGTGTCGATAGCCCGTCCGCGTTCTTCGTCAAAGGTCGAAAGGGTCGATACCGAGGGCATCGACATCGTGCTGGCGATGGACGTATCTACGAGTATGCTTGCCCGCGACTTCACTCCCGACAGGATCAGCGCCGCCAAGGACATAGCCATAGAGTTCATTTCCCAGAGGCCCACAGACCGTATGGGAATAGTGGTCTTCGCCGGCGAGAGCTATACACAGTGTCCCCTTACCACGGACAGGGCGACCTTGATCAACCTGATGAAGGAGATATCCACTGACCTTATCGAGGACGGAACGGCCATAGGCAACGGCCTTGCCACGGCAGTGGCCAGGATGAAGGATTCGGATGCCAAGAGCAGGGTGGTCATACTCCTTACCGATGGTGTGAACAACAGCGGAGAGGTTTCGCCGGAGACTGCTGCCGAGATTGCGAAGACATACGGAATCAGGGTGTATACCATCGGTGTCGGAGCAAACGGCGAGGCCCCGTATCCCATGATGACTCCTTGGGGGGTGCAGGTCCAGAACGTGAAGGTCGAGATAGACGAGAAGCTCCTCTCGAACATCGCTTCGGTGACCGGAGGCCGTTATTTCAGGGCGACCGACAACACCAAGCTGTCGGAGATATATTCGGAAATAAACAAGATGGAGAAGGCGCGCACGACGATCGACAGTTTCCCTGTCTACAAGGAACTGTTCGGCGGGTATGCCCTTGCCGCATTGATCTGCCTGATCCTTGAGATGCTTGTCAAACTTTTAGTCTTGAGGAGGTTGCCATGATCATATTCGCACATCCGGAATATCTGCTGCTCCTTCTTCTGGTGCCTTTCTTCTTCATCGGCCTTGCGCTGTGGATGGGCGCCCGGAAAAGACGTCTCTGCAAGCTTGGCGACGTGGACCTCGTCAAGGAGCTCATGCCTTCCTGGTCGCGTTCCAAGAGATGGGTGCGCGCGGTCATGTATTCCCTCGCCTTCATATTCTTCGTAATAGGCCTTTCAAGGCCGCAGATCGGGGCCAAGCTCAAGGAATACAAGGCCAGGGGTGCGGAGATCATGGTGGTGCTGGACGTGTCCAACTCTATGCTGGCCCAGGACTACACTCCCAACAGGCTCGAAAGGGCTAAGCTTGCGATATCGAGGATCACCGACAAGCTTCAGGGCGACAGGATAGGACTGATCATCTTTGCCGGCAGTTCATTCGTCCAGCTGCCGATCACATCCGATTATGTCAGTGCGAAGATGTTCCTGAACAACATCTCCACCGAATCGGTCCCTATCCAGGGAACGGCCATCGGGGATGCCATCAATACGGCGGTCAGGAGTTTCAGCGCGCAGAGCGACCAGAGCCGGGCCGTGATTGTGATCACCGACGGTGAGAACCACGAAGATGACGCCGTCGCAGCCGCCACAACGGCGGCGGAGGCCGGGGTGAAGGTATATACCATCGGTGTCGGTTCCGCCGACGGGCAGCCGATTCCGATGAAAGGAGGGCTGCTGAAAGACAAGGAAGGCAACATAGTCGTAACGAAACTCGACGAAGATACCCTCAAGGCTATTGCGGAAGCCGGCGGAGGAGCATATGTCCACGCTGGCAACGATGAATTCGGACTCACGCCGATAATCGACGATATAAAGAAGATGCAGGAGGAGGAGTACAGTTCCGTGGTGTTCGAGGAGTATGACGAGCAGTTCATGTACTTCCTCGGAGTGGCGCTGGCCCTCTTTGCCCTGGAAATGATAATCGGGGAAAGACGTTCCCGCAGGCATTTGTTCGAGGACAGATGAAAGTGATTATGAAATATATGGCGGTATTGATCCTGGCAGTGCTGAGTGGCACCGTCATGGATGCCCAGGTCGACCGCAGGGAGGTCAGATCCGGCAACCGCCAGTTCAAGAAAGGCAACTGGCAGAAGAGCGAGATCGAGTACCGTAAGGCCCAGGTCAAGGATTCTTCATCCTTCGCCGCCGGCTATAACCTGGCCAACTCCCTTTACCGCCAGGATAATTTTGAAGAAGCGGCCAAGGCCCTGGACGGATTGAAGGAAGAGGCACCGAACAGTGTTTCCGCAGCCGATTATTACTATAACCTCGGCAATGTCGCGGTGATGAAAAAGGACTGGAAGGGAGCCGTGGATGCCTACAAGCAGTCTCTCCTGAGGAGGCCTGACGATATGGATGCCAAGGAGAATTATGCATACGCCAAGCTGATGCTCAAGAATGAAGGCGGCGGAGGCGGAGGTGGCAACGACAACCAGGACCAGAACCAGGACCAGGACCAGAACCAGGATCAAAACCAGAATCAGAATCAGGACCAGAACAACGATAACAACCAGGATCAGAATCAGGACCAGGGACAGAGTGATGCCAAGATCTCTCCCCAGCAGGTCCAGCAGATGCTGAAGGCTATCCAGGCCAGGGAAAAGGAGACCCAGGACAAGGTCAACAAAGAGAAGGCCGCCGTGCTGAAGTCACGGCAGAAGGACAAGAATTGGTAGAGATATGAAAAGATATCTATTATTATATATGACGGCACTGCTGCTTTTCGCGGCATACCAGTCTTCCGCCCAGAATTCAATCCGTGTGGAGGCACCGGGAGTGGTCGCCGTCAACGAGCAGTTCAATGTCACGTTCATCATAGAGGGGGACAAGAAAACGTCTGATTTCTCCTGGTCCCAGGGAGATGATTTCCAACTTGTCTGGGGGCCGCAGAAAGGTACTTCCACCAGCGTCCAGATAATCAACGGCAAGAGGACTTCCTCTCACCAGACCACCTATACCTATATCCTGCTTCCGAAGGCCAAGGGTACGTTCAAGATCCCTCCTGCTTCGGCGACCGTGGACGGGGAGAGGATCTCTTCCTCACAGGTTTCCATCCAGGTGGTGACGGATGCGTCCTCGGCCCCACAGGGCGGACAGGCCGGCCAGGGAAACCAGGGAAGCCAGTCACAGGGCTCGGAAGAGAAGGCCCGTCAGCAGGCAGCCACCGGTGAAATCCCGTCCGAAGACCTCTTCCTGAGACTTTCCCTGAGCCGCTCGGAGGTTGTGATCGGGGAGCCGATAACCGCATCCCTTAAGCTCTACCAGAGGGTGAACATCGCCGGATTCGAGAATGTCAAGTTCCCTACTTTCAACGGTTTCTGGAGTCAGGAGACATATTCCCCGACCAATATCGAGTTCAAGAGGGAGAGTTTCGACGACAAGATATACAATACTGCGGTACTGAGGAGTTATGTCCTGATTCCCCAGCAGGCTGGCACGATAACGATCGATCCGGCGGAACTTGTCTGCCTGGTCAATGTCAGGGTCAATTCCGCCGCTTCCAACAGCATCTTCGACAGTTTCTTCCAGGACGAATACAGGACCATCCGCAAGAGGGTCTCTACCTCGGCCGCACGCGTGAAGGTGAATCCTCTGCCAGCTGGCCAGCCCGCCTCTTTCGGTGGCGGTGTCGGCAGTTTCGGAATATCCGCCCGTCTGTCCTCGGACGAGCTCAAGACCCACGATGCAGGCTCCCTCGTTATCACCGTCTCCGGTCGCGGTAACGTGTCCCTGCTCGAAGAGCCCAAGGTCAGTTTCCCTCCGGACTTCGAGGTTTATGACACGAAGACTACCGAGAATACCGACAAGAGCAACGGAGGAACTTCCGGCAGCAAGTCGTTCGAGTTCCCCTTCATCCCCAGGAGCGCTGGAGACTTCACAATCGAGCCCGTCGAGTATTCATACTACGATGTAACCACCGGGAAATATGTGACCCTGCGTACCCAGCCTCTCAAGATAAAAGTGGCCAAGGGAAAGGGATCCGATGCTTCGGTCCAGGTCCAGACAGCTCCCGGAGTCGAGCGCAGGGACGTCAAGAGCCTTGCCGATGACATCAGGTACATATCCACCAGGAAACCTTCCTTCTCGAGGGGTGGAGGTTCCTTCTTTGTCGGTTCACCTCTGTTCTTCATCCTGCTGGGGTTGATACTCCTCGGCGCCGTTGCCATATGGCTTGCCACCAGGAAGGTGGCCGCCATGAGGGCTGACGTTGCGATGACCAAGAACCGCAGGGCCACGAAGATGGCCAGGAAACGCCTGCAGCAGGCAGGGGAATTCCTGAACAAGGATCTCTATACCGCCTTCTATGAGGAACTGCACAAGGCGCTGGTCGGTTTCATCTCTGATAAGCTCAATATGGACATGTCGGAAATCAGCAAGGACAATATCGCTGCCGCCCTGCTCGATGGAGGCGTAAGCGAAGAAGATACCCGGTCATTCACCGACCTTCTGGATGCGTGCGAGTTCGCAAGGTATTCCCCTGATGCGGGCAACGAGGCCATGAATGCGCACTATGAGACGGCGGTCAAGGTCATATCCGCCATTGATTCCAGCCTGGGCGGCAAGGCCCGTACAAAAGGCAAGGTTACCGCTGTCCTGGCGATTCTCCTTGCAGTCGGGACCGCCTTCAATGCCGGTGCCCAGTCGGATTCCATAATGGTGGCCACTGTCGATACGACTGCCGGTCAACAGGAGGTCGTGCCTGAGGCAAAGAGCGCCGACATCCTCTGGCAGGAAGGTATAGATGCATATTCGGAAAACCGTTTCAGGGACGCGGCGGCAGCCTGGGAGGAAATCGTGTCCACCGGTGCCGAGTCCCCGGAACTGTACTGCAACATCGGCGATTCCTATTTCAAGCAGGGTAATTACCCCAAGGCGATCCTCTTCTATGAGAGAGCATTGAAGCTTGACCCTTCATATTCAGATGCCCGTTATAATCTTGAGTTCGCAGGAAGTTTCGTCCAGGACAAGATAGAGGCCGTGCCCGAGTTCATCCTCAAGAGCCTGGCCCGCAAGGTGTGCTACTTCCTCGGTTCCAACGCCTGGGCGGCACTGTTCCTCATCCTGCTGGTCTGCGCTCTCGGAATGGGACTCATGTTCCTGCTGGCTTCCTCGGTCGGTAAGAGGCGGACTGGCTTCTATTGCGGTCTGGTACTGCTTATCCTTTCATTGTGCTGCCTGGGATTCTCGGTCTGGCAGAAGCACGATTACCACAAGGTCGACAGCGCGATCGTGATGAATCCGGTCTCTTCGGTCAAGAGCTCTCCTTCGGGCGGGAAGGACCTGTTCATCATCCATGAGGGCACGAAAGTGAAGATCCTCGACAGTGTCGGATCGTGGCAGAATATCGAGCTGGCTGACGGCCGTCAAGGCTGGATCGACGGCTCCTCCATTGAAATAATCTAGAGGGTTTGTCCCCCGATGAACTCCCTCATGATGGATGTGGGAGGGATGGCGGCGATCTCGTCGGGCTGGAGCGCCACTATGTAATCCAGGAACTTCAGTAGGCGCACCGTCTCCGTGTAGGCCGGTGAGCAAGGCGAAATGCGCCTCAGGAGGGGTTCGGCATAGTACTTGAGCATAGGCAACTCGAATATGAGAGCCGAATTGAAAAGGGCGTCCGCGTTCTCCTGGAACGGGAAGATATTCCTGGACTCCCCGCGCCTGACGCTGTCCCACAGGAGGATTGTCTTCTCCGGGCTTATACCCCTTACCCTGTTGTCCCTAACCATCCTTCTCAACAGACGGTTGTCGGAGGTGGAGAGGTTGACATTCTCGTCGATGTTGAGGGAGGTGAGAGCGGATGCATACACCCTGAATATCTTGGAGTCGTCGACTGCGGGAGTCATCTCCGGATTCAATGCGTGGATGCCTTCCATGATGAGGATATCCTTGTCCTCAAGATGGAGCTTGTTTCCGACGAAAGTCCTGCAACCGGATTTGAAATCATATTTGGGAATCTCAACCTCCTTCCCTTCAAGCAGTTCGTTGAGCTGCATGTTGAGGAACTCCAGGTCCATCGCGTGGAGGGATTCGAAGTCCAGCTTTCCATCTTCATCCTTGGGGGTCTTGTCCCTGTTGACGAAGTAGTTGTCGAGCTCGATCACCTTTGGCCTGAGTCCGAGGACCTTGCATTGGAGGGCTATCCTGAGCGAGGATGAGGTCTTTCCGCTCGAGGAAGGTCCGGCAATCATGACGATGCGCTTTGCACCCCTGTTCTCGTAGATCTTGTCTGCTATCCTGGCATAGGCGCGTTCGTGCTGGGCTTCCGCAAGGTTGATGATCTCGACGGCCCTTCCGGCCTTGATGGCGGAGTTGAGGGTGCCGACACTCTCGATGCCGATGATGGAACACCAGTTCGAATATTCCTTCAGAGTGGTCGCAATCTTGGTCTGCCGTTTCATCGGCATGACCTTGGTGAAGTCAGTCATCATCGGGCCCTGGAGGCAGAAGCCCTGCCCGACTCCGGTGATATCGAAGGTCTTCAGGAAGCCTGTCGACGGAATCAGCGGGCCGTGCATGGTATCCGCCTTCCCGTCGAGGAAGTAGACGCTGCAGATGAATGCTCCGATGCTTCTCTGAAGCTCGGCTTTCATAGGCTGGTTGTTGGCAAGGAATATCGCTTCCGCCTCCTCGGAGTTCATCTTGACCTTGGTGAAAGGAAGGTCCTTGGCGATTATCTCCTTCATCTTGGCCTTGATGGAATCAATCTCCTCATCCGTGACGAAGCAGACCTTGCTCCTCCCGTCCTCCATCCTGGTCTTCTCGTGGATTTCGCAATACAGGCCGCTCGGAAGGGAGTGGTCGACCACGAGGACTTTTTCGGGATAAAGTTCCCTGACCGCGTTCTGAAGCACGAAGCAGAGCGAGCGGAGGTAGCACCGCCTTCCGTCGGGATGGTTGAAGCCTATGAACTCCACCTGATGGAAGAGCATGGGCCTGTAATTCAGTTCCTTGAGTTTATTGTCGACAAGAGCGGCGATCACATCCAGTTTCTGGCCCGACTTGGGGTCCGTTACGCTGCGGCACCACTTCTTTGAAAGGTCCCTCAGGGAACCTCCAAGTTCGATCCTGTGGTTCTTTCCGTCGTTCTTGCAATAGATTGCGATTTCTTTGTTGTCCATATCACAAATATACTCAAAATACATTAACTTTATAGATGTATTCATTTCAAAACCAACCATCATGATGCGAAGAACGATTGCTATGTCACTGTGCGTGGTGACACTCCTCGTAACGGTCCGCACATTTGCCCAGGATGCCGTAACCGGATACCCGACTGCGGAAAGTCATTTCAACGCCTTGTATGCCAGGGCGGACGGAAGATATGTCTGGAGTAATTGGAATGGAAGTTTCAATAAATGGCAGAAACGTTTCCGTACGGAATTGGAGGAGACTCTGGGCATTCCCAGGATGAGGGCGGAAATGCAGGGGGTCAAGCCGGAGGCCAGGCAACTGGACAGCGAGGACATGGGTTCATTCTTCCGTGAAAGGTGGGAGATCTATACCGAACCGGATGTTCTGCTCCCGATCATTATCCTGCGTCCCAAGGATATTCCGGGAAAGACGGGCCTGATGATCACTCCTCACGGACATTCGAAGAATACCGAGTTGTATGCCGGAGTATACTGGAACGAAGAAGACCGTTCCCTGGCAGAGGACGGGGAAAGGAATATCGCCGTACAGGCTGTTCAGGAGGGGTATATTGCTATAGCTCCGACCGCCCGTGCATTTGGGAAGACCAGGACCGCGCAGGACCTGGCTGCCGATGCCACCTCATCCTGTCACGACTATATGCTGCACGACCTGATGGTGGGACGGACCCCTGTCGGAGAAAGGGTTTGGGATATCATGAAGATAATCGACTGGGCTCTTGAGACCCAGCCCATTGATCCCGGGAGGATAGTGGTCTCCGGCCATTCCGGCGGAGGAACCGCGACCCTGTATGCAGGAGCCGTGGATACCAGGATCGCGGTGTGCATGCCTTCAGGGGCGTTCAGTTCCTTCGAAGCGAGCATCTGTGCCATCCGTCATTGCGAATGCAACTATCTGCCGGGAATCCTGAACCTCGGCAATATGGGAGACATAGCCGGACTGGTTGCCGGCAGGTACCTCTGCATCATCCAGGGCAAGGACGACGGCATATTCCCGATCGACGGGGCCAGGAGTGAATTCAGGAAGACTGAGGCGATTTTCAGTGCAGCCGGAAAGGGAGCCTGCTCCCTTGCAGTGGGCGACGGAGGCCACCGCTAT
>JAEEGJ010029638.1_pt1 | contig 10779 bp, 13 predicted proteins | sample 8958761 | NCBI WGS metagenome assembly JAEEGJ01 (sample SAMN16246546, study PRJNA631951) | gut metagenome | biome: gut microbiome; feature: rumen; material: RS-attached | host: Bos | place: Iran: Karaj | collected 2018-10
ATCAGCGTGCTACTGCGACCCATCCCGTTCGTGCCAAGTATGCCCGTCTGCTCAGTGAGAAACTCTGCCGTGCTGGCTACACTTTCGAGCGTGCCCTCGATAAGATGTCCGACCGCAACTACTTCGGCATGGAGATGGTGAAGAGTGGTGAGGCTGATGCCATGGTCACCGGTGTCTATACCAAGTACAGCAACCTCTTCACGGCTGCCAAGGAGGTGATCGGCATCCGCGAAGGCTACGATCATTTTGCCACGATGAACATCGTCAACTCGAAGCGCGGTGTCTATTACATTGCCGATACATTGGTGAACCAGACGCCCAACAAGGAGGCTATCAAGGATATTGCACGTCTTACGGCCGAGCGTATCCGTTTCTTCAACGAGGAACCGCGTATGGCTATGATTTCGTACTCGAACTTCGGTTCGGAGGACAGTGGTTCGGCAACGCTGATGAGTCGGGTTGTGGCAGAGCTGCATGAGGAGATGCCCGATTTGAAGATTGATGGCGAGATGACCATTGACCTTGCTCTCGATCACGAGCGTCGCGACGACCGTTATCCGTTCGGCCCATTGAAGGGAGAGGTTGTCAACTCGATGATCTTCACATCGCTGAGTGCAGGCAACGGAGCCTACAAACTCATCAAGCAATTCTCGCCTGAAACGGAAGTGATCGGCCCGATTCAGATGGGTCTGAACAAGCCCATCCACTTCACCGACCTCGATTCTTCGGTGCGCGACATCGTCAATATCGTGGCCGTAGCTGTCATCGATGCCTATATGGAGAAACAGCACGAGGAGCACGCATAAATAGTCAGTTCTTCGAAAGCGTATCAAAAGCAACAAGGAAGGTACGAGGCGAAAGCCTTTACCTTCCTTGTTTCGTTTTGCCTATTCGGCGTCATTGTGTAGAAAAACTGCCTAATCTTCCTCCTTCACACTTAGTTTGTTGAGCAATTCGTCCAGGATGGGAATCATAGCTTCCATCGATTTAGGATCAATACCACAACGGAAGAAGTCATTTGTCATGCACGAAGGGATTTCTGCTGCCTTCTTTTTCATATCCTTGCCCTTTTGGGTGAGATAGACTATTTGCTGACGTTTGTCGGTTTCACTGCTTTGGCGAGACACCAGTCCAAGTTTCTCCATGCGCTTGATGAGAGGAGAGGTGGTGTTGATGCCGAGTTTCAGTTTCTGGCCGATGGTGTTGATAGGCTGTTTGTCTTCCTCCCACAGTACCATCAGTACGAGATACTGCGTATAGGTGATTCCAAGCGGCTTGAAATAGGGCTCATAGGCTTGCGTGATGAGGCGGCTAGCCGTATAAAGCCGAAAACACAGCTGGTTTTGGAGTTTCAGTTGGTCGTATGCCATGTCACTAAGCCTTTAATTGAGTTGGTTAATTAGAGCTGCTTGTAGAGCCAGTTCTGACGACCAATCATCTCTACCATTTCTACCTGCTCCTGGCTCCAGTAGAGGTCCTCCTCTTCGTCAGCGAGGTAAGCCTTCATGAGGTCATAAGTGGTGGGGTCGTCCTTGAGGGTCTCCATGCAATTGTAGAGCAACTCTACGCCCTTCTCCTGAATAGCGAGGTCTGCCTTAACGTACTCTACGGGATCCTTAACGAGTTCACGACCCTTTTGGTCCTCGATCTTAACTTCACCACCAAGGTCGTTGATGCGGGTCATGAATTTCTCGACCCAACCCATTTCCTCTGAATAGTGGTCTGTGTATTTCTTACCAAGGGTCTTGAAGCCCATGCTGTCGAAGTGCTTGCCCTGTACGAGGTGTGCGAAAGCGCCGTTGCTGAGTCCGGTTACGAAGAACTGAAGTGCCTGGATAGAATTGTTTGCGTTCATAATGTTTTGTTTTTTGAGGGGTTTATATTATTATATTAAATGTATTATCAGATGTCATTTCTTTTGTTTTGACGGTGCAAAGATACGAAGAAAATTTTATATCGCAAAGGATATAACAAAAACTTTAATCATTCTTAACAAAATATCGCGCGCAATATAAATTATTCAACAGTTTTTAACAAAATATCGTGCGCGATTGATTATTGACTTCAATCTCTTTCCCATTCTTTCTTTCAAATGGAAGATGATCTTGATGGCGCTGAGGATTTCCAGTTGTGAATCTATAAATGTATTTTGACATTTATGGATGACAATTTGTATCGATTATAATTGTTTCGTATTTTTTTAAGCATTTTTTCTCCCTTTTTCTTGCTGTCTTGAAGGAGAGCAAATATCTTTGCGGTGTCATAGTTCAATATGACACTATAATTGTTTTAATCTATATTCAAAGCGATGATCAATATTCAAAACCTTACCTTCGGTTACAGTGGCTCAAAACGAAATGTATTTAGTCAGTTTAACCTTCAGATGAAGCCGGGCAGTGTATATGGCCTTTTGGGCAAGAACGGAACCGGCAAGACAACCCTGCTCTACCTGCTTTGCGGTCTTTTGCGACCAAACAGCGGCGAGATAACCATCGATGGAGACGTGGTGAGCGAGATGAAGAAACAGATGCTCGAGAAGATTTACCTCGTACCCGAGGAGTTTATGCTTCCTTCAATGTCGATGCGCGATTATGTCAAGATGTACAAGCCATTCTACAAGAATTTCAGTCAGGAGATTATGGACAGCTGCCTGCGCGAGTTCGAGTTGGAGGGTGACTTGAAGCTTGGCTCTCTTTCAATGGGCACTAAGAAGAAGGTGCTGATGAGTTTTGCCTTGGCCACCAATACCAAGTTGTTGCTGATGGACGAGCCGAGCAACGGACTCGACATTCCTTCGAAACGTCAGTTCCGCAAGGTGATAGCGAGCAACATGAATGAGGAACGACTGATGGTGATCTCTACCCACCAGGTTCACGATGTGGAGATGCTCATCGACCACGTGACCTTGATTGGACAAGAGAAGTTACTTCTCGATAGTTCGATGCAGGAACTGGCCGAACAGTACACCTTCGGCATCAATCCCGATGGCGAAGTGCTTTATAGCGAAAAGACCATTGATGGCACCCAGTGCATCGCCCGTCGAACGCCCAACGAACCAGAAACGCCCGTCAACCTGGAGATGCTCTTCGAATATATTACCTCACTCAAATAATCTATCACTATGAGGAACCTGTTTAGATTATACTGGAGGACGGAGCGGCTTTCGTTTGTCCTGACGATCCTCTTCTTTCTCGTTTTTTCCGCATTTATGCTGGCAATCACTTGGAGAAAACATCCCGAAACCGACGTTTGGGGATTCATTAATGGCACTTGGAACGACCAGGAATCGCATTACTCCACCACGGAAATGCTTAATTGGTTTTTCCTCATTCCTTGGATTATGTGGATCAGCCATTGTCTGAATAATGTCTTCGGCGTTTACAGTCTTCATAAGCAGCATTGGCTGCTACCTGCCTCCATGAAAGAGAAGTATGCCTCGCGCATCGTCTTCAATCTTTGTCAGACGATAGTCTTTGTTTTGGCTACGGCGCTGATTATCTATTGGGTGCGCATGCCGCTGGCATCCCTCTTTTCCATCGAACAGCCCATCGAAAGGGGGTGGGTGTTGCCATTGTTGGCATGGTATTACAGGTGGCCGACGGTGGTGTTCTACTTGTGGATCTTGACCGGCTGCTATTATCTGAACGCCCGTTTCAAGAAAATCACGTTCGTTGCCTTTGTCCCAATGGCTCTTGCTGCAGCCTATCCCTTCTGTGCAAAGTATCTGGATACGTTTTGGAACTGGATTCCCTACGTCGCTCTGGCACTGGCAGTTGGAATCGTGATCAATATCCGCCTGAGCTATCGCCAATTCCAGAAACTTGATGTCGTGCTGAAGTTAACACCTAAAGAGTTATGAAAAACCTGTTTCGCATCTACCTGAACGGAATTCGTTCGGTCCAGAAGCTTTTCGTCCTGCTGCTTGTGCTGATTCGCATAGCGATCTTCTCACTCCATGCTATCTTTGAAAATGGTTCATCCACTTTTTACGAACGAGCTTTGTGGAATGTGCATATTCCTTTTCTGATTGCACTGATGGTTATGCAGACTTTTTTCCTGGTTTATCGTCGCAAGGAGCTGACCCTGCTGCCCGAGACCAATAGGCGTAAATATGTCTCGATGATCCTCTACATCGGGCTGCACTACGTGGCGATGTATGGCGTTTTGATTGGCGTCGATCTGCTCCTGAATGCCATCTTTGCCATTTTCCAGCCAGCGCAGCTCTATTCCCCATTCGTCAGCGTGAAGAGTCTTGCCGATTTCGTCATCACGGCACCTGCCGACGGCTTGCTTCTATTGCTGTTCATCGCCCTCTTCAATGTCCTGTTCCCACTGTTGATCAACAACCTCCTTCTGTCTTTTTCCTGTAATTTTATTATGGTGCTTTTGATCTTCCTTTCGTGGATGCCAAATGTAGTATATTTGGATCGGGGCATCTTTGCGGCAAATCCATGGATGATGCTGCTATTCCTTGCAGGTATTGTCGCTTGCTGGTACTTGGGTCAATATTGTTTCAACCGTCGCGCTGTCTGCGACCACAAACTCCTGAACCTATGATATCATCGCAAGAGAAAACCATCTTCGGAAAACTGGCCTATCAGATATGCGAAGAGATACTCGAAGGAAAATACCACAGCGAGGACCGCATACCGAGCGTGCGTGATCTGGCAGAGACCTTCGAGGTGAACTACAATACCATCCTGCGGGCCATGGAACTGCTGCAACGAGAAGAAATTGTCTATCAGAAGCGCGGTATCGGCTATTTTGTCAGTCCCAATGCCCGACAGCGCATCTTGAGGGCGCACAAGCGCGAGTTCATGCAGCAGCGTCTGCCCGAGGTGTTCCGACAGGCACGTCTGCTGGGCATTACGCTTGAAGAAATCACGCAGTTCTGGAATGAAGAAGCGGCCAATCAGGGCGGGTGAGAAGGCGAATGTTGGTGAAAAAAACATAAAATCGGGGCCCTATAACGATTTTTAGGTTCAAAAATTTGGAAGATTCGCAATTTATGCGCACATTTGCAGACGAAACATAATACCTATTTAAATATGAAACGTATATTGCTTCTTTTTGTTGTGGCATTTACCAGCATCGTGTTCTGCAATGCGCGCGATCGTTTTTATATCAAGAACTGTATCGACAAGTGGGAAACCTGTCGTAATGTGGCCATCACCGACAAAGGTGGTGACATTGCTTTCGTCGGTACCAACAAGTGCGCCTACGACCGCATTCCCACCAATCTGGCCAAGCAGATCGACAATCTGAACGACAGCGCCTATTACATCAACGATATCCAACTCAGCGAAAAAGGCCGCTGGTTCATCAGTTATGGCGATGGCTTGATGCGTTGGCATAAGATTCCTGCAATGCTCAAAAGTTGCCTCTATGAACTGATTGCCGACCGTCATACCATCAAGTCGGTGACCTTCAACGACCATAGTGATTGGATTGTAGTCTATGACAATGGCCAGGTGCGTTCTTCGTTCAGTAGGATGGAGGACTGGGTGAAAGATGGTAGTGCTAAGCATGGCACCCTGCGTTTTGCCCAGATCAACAACGAGGGAATGATTCTTGCTTTCGAACGTGGATATATGTATCTCGGCAACGTCAGCCAAAAGTTGAAGGATGCCTTGCGAGAAGCAACATTCGACGTTACAGTCATCAAATTTACGCCAGAGGGAGCCTATTTCATCGGAGATCAGAAAGGAAACTCGGCGATTTATATGTAAAATACTAAAACTATGGAAACCGTATTATTGACCAATTGCGGCACATCTTTCGAAGCGGATGTCATCAAGAGTGTGCTCGATGGCGCCGGAATCCCCTGTATGATTGTCGATCACAAGCATGTTGCCATGTGGTCGTTCCAAGGGCCCGACACCATTGGCGGCGTGAGGATCTATGTCTTCGAAAGTATGCTCGAAGAGGCCCGAAAGGCCCTTGAGACCAGTCACGATGCCGCTTCGGAAGCTGCCTTCGAAAAAGCGGCCGAAGAAGCACCTCCTCTTGAGAAAATGGAAGAGGACGAAGAGTAAGAATTGAGTAAATGATAAGAGAGCGGTGACGAATATGTTTTGTCACCGCTCTTTTTCTCGTGTCATACCGAGGATTTGTCGTAAAAGAATTCTAGTTTTGCGAACTATGGGTATCAATCTATAATAAAATTGAGCCAAAATATAAAAAAGTTGAATAGAAATTTGGAGCGAAAATGGGAAATCCGTTTCTTTGCAATGTGATATCAAAATAATATCATTATATATCTTGGTAAAACTTCTAAAAAACATTTATTATGGAAAGTAAAGAGTATGAATTCAAGGGTGGTTCGATGAACGGTTTTATTATGCTGTTCCTGGTGTTGGCCATGGTCTTTGGCATGTTCTATTTCATTGTTTTGACCGTCACCTATGAGAATGGATGGTATATGATTCCTGCTGTCCTTCTTCTGATATGTATCATCATTGGTTGCTGCGGTTTCTCGATGCAGGAACCCAATGAGGCCAAGGTTTTGACCTTCTTCGGCAAGTATGTGGGCACTTTCCGCAAGACCGGTTTCTATTGGCTCAATCCTTTCATGAGTGTGAAGAAGGTTTCGCTGCGTGCACGTAACTTCAATGCCGATCCCATCAAGGTGAACGATAAGGCAGGTAACCCTGTGATGATCGGATTGGTGGTCGTTTGGCGTCTGAAGGATACCTACAAGGCCATCTTCGATATTGACACCGATGTGGCCAACGCCAGCACTGTGGGCGGCGCTGCCGGACTGCGTATGAACAAGTTCGAGCGCTTCGTGGCTGTGCAGAGCGATTCTGCCCTTCGTCAGGTGGCAGGCATGTATGCCTACGACAACGACGGTGACGACTCGCACGAGGTGACATTGCGCAGTGGCAGCGAGGAAGTCAACGACGTACTGCTCCGCAAACTCAACGAACGTCTGGAGATGGCTGGCCTCGAAGTGACTGAGGCTCGCATCAACTACCTTGCTTATGCTCCCGAGATTGCTGCCGTGATGCTGCGCCGTCAGCAGGCTGCTGCCATCATCACTGCGCGTGAGAAGATTGTAGAAGGTGCCGTTTCGATGGTGAAGATGGCGCTCGACAAACTTTCGGACGAGGAGATCGTGGAACTCGACGACGAGAAGAAGGCCGCTTTGGTTGGCAACCTGCTCGTGGTTCTTTGCGGCGATGAGCCTGCTCAGCCAGTCATCAATTCGGGCACGCTGAACCACTAAGGCGCTTGCGCGCTAAGATGGGTTCAGTCGTTAAGATAAGCAGCCATGCTTGGCTGCTATCGTAAACAAGAGGGCAAAAAAGGATTCGAATGATTATGAAAAGACTTGAAGGATTAATGATGCTCGGTGTGTTGGCACTTGCTGCTACGCAGAGTTTTGGCCAGCAGATCTCGGGTCCATGGACGGGGCAGTTGGATTTAGGTGCACAGAAGTTGACAATCGTGTTGCATTTCGATAAGGATGCCAGCGGAAAGGATGTGTGCACCATGGACAGCCCCGACCAGAGTGCCAAAGGAATTCCCGCCACGCTGAATTTCATCTCGGCTGACTCGGTGAACATTGCCGTGCCAAGCATCGGCATGACGTACGCTGGAAAATTGAGCGAAGGCGAGCTGAAAGGCTCCTTCTCCCAAATGGGAATGAATCTGCCCCTCGATATGAAGCCCGGGGAGGTGAAGCACAATCGCCCGCAGCATCCCGTAGAGCCTTATCCCTATCAGACCAAGGAAATAGCCTTCCAGAATGAGGCTGCCAACGCTTGGTTTGCTGGCACTCTTGTCTATCCCGAAGGATACAAGGAGGGCGATAAGGTCCCTGTGTTGATTATGGTTACGGGCAGTGGCGCAGAGAATCGCGACGAAGAGGTCTTCGACCACAAACCCTTCCTCGTCATTGCCGACTATCTGGCCAGACATGGCGTTGCCTCCCTACGTTTCGATGATCGTGGCGTGGGTAAATCGACAGGCAGTATGGAGGGAGCTACCACGAAGGACTTTGCCGAAGATGCCTTGGCGGGCATCGAAATGCTGCGTGGGCTGAAGCAATTCAGCAAGGTCGGTGTGCTTGGTCATAGCGAAGGTGGCTCGGTTGCCTTCATGCTTGGAGCAAAACAGAAAGTCGATTTCATCATCAGCATGGCTGGTGTTGGAGCCAAAGGCGATACTGCTTTGACAGCACAGGCAAACCGCACTTACGAACTCATGGGTGTGCCTATGCAAGTCAATGTGGCCCAATATCGAGCCCAGGTGGCCCAATTGAATTCCCCTTGGCTCAATTATTTCCTCGACTACGACCCTATCCCTGACATTCAGGGCACCCGCTGCCCAGTCTTGGCCATCAATGGAGATAAGGATGTGCAAGTGGTTTCGTCGCTCAACCTCAAGGGCATCGAGATGGCATTGCCGAAGAACAAGAAGAACCTTGTGAAGGAATATCCTGGCTTGAATCATCTCTTCCAGCATTGCACTACGGGCTTGCCCACGGAATATGCCGGCATCGAGGAAACAATCAGCGAGGAAGTTCTTGGGGATATTGCTACGTGGATTAACGGATTATAATTCGCAAATTAAGACCGTTGAAATTATGAAAACCTATCGAACAAGAATTAGTGTAGGACTGGTGGTATTCATCATCGTGGTTCTGCTGGTGTGTTTCCTGCCCGGTATCTTAGGAGAGGGCGGCTGGCGAATGCTGATATCGTTGTGTCTTGTGGCTGTGCCAATGTTCTACCTGCTTTATGCCATCAAATATACGATTGATGGCACGACGCTCAAGGTGACGGTGCTCAGCATCTTCAACGACAAGTACGACCTCACGAAGCTGGTGTCGGTTGTCCCCACCAGATCCATCCTGAGCGCTCCCGCCAGTTCGTTGAAGCGCATCCGTCTGGACTTCAGCGATGGCACGGCTGTGATCATCTCGCCCCGCTATCAGGAGGATTTCCTCGCCGAGCTGCGCAAGATCAATCCGAAGGTGCAAATTGACGAGAGACTGATGGTCTGAACTAATTCCAAAAAAAGCATGACAACTTATAGTACAAGAATTAGTGTGGGACTATTCGCCTACATCGTTGTTACGTTCTTGTTAATCGCCATAGCTCCTCTTTTTTTTGGGCATAACGAATGGTCCTTCCTCTTACTCTATTATGGATCGATTGGCATCACCTTTGTATTTGCGATATGGGCATTGTGCTCCTCCCGGTACACCATAGATGGCACGTCTTTGATGATTTCATCAAAATTCTCGCCGTTTTCACCCGATGTGTATGATCTCACCAAACTTGTGTCGGTTGTCCCGACTCGCTCACTTATGAGTGCTCCTGCCGGCTCCCTGAAGCGTATCGAACTGACGTTCAGCGATGGAAATACGGTTATCATCTCGCCTCGGAGGCAAGACGATTTTCTCATGGAGGTGCGAAAGGCGAACCCGAAAGTGAGGATTGACACCTCTTTGTTGTAAGTTTTTGTCATCAACAAGCATTATTGTTAATCATGGCCAAAAAAGAATCAACCACCAAAAGTTTTGTGCTTCGTGTCGATGGCGCCACCATGGATGCCATCGAGGCATGGGCAGCGGACGAGTTCAGGTCTGTCAACGGGCAGATCCAGTGGATTTTGGCCGAAGCACTCCGTAAAAGCGGACGTATGAAGAAGCCTAAACCCAAGCCTACCGATCCGCCCGAAGAGGCGTCCAGTTGAATTTTGATACTACAAGCCCCAGCCTTTCCGAAGGTCGGGGCTTGTGTAACTTTCTCGGCTAACCACAATGTCAGCATCTATTTGTTCGTATTAGAGTTCTCTAACCTTAATCCTCTATAACATATCTATTACGATAAAGATTCTATATTCATATTAACAACTTCGTCGAATTTCGTCGAATTTCGACGGAAATCGCCGAATTTCGACGGAAAGATTCCTTTTCTTCGCTGATTTTCGACGGAATATCATTTAAGGAACCAATTTCTTCCATCTGTCTTGATCAGTTCATCAGCTTTCATTACTTTAAGCAAATCACCTAATTTACGAAGTCTTTGTTCTTCGGTTTTATTTGATGGTAGAACATCCTTCAGATATTCATAAATTCCGTCTCGTTTAGAGCCTTCATCGCCAACATTCTTGAGGTACTGAAGAATCCTCTGTATCCACTTCTGCTCTTCACGTCCTTTGCTCTTAGTATATTCTGGAACCTGTTTGGTCTTACGGGCAACTTCAAGAGAAATATAATAATGATTGTCCTGTAATTCTATCAATCCACGGGAAAGAAGGTTTTGGGCATCAGCTTCATTTAATTGATGCCCTTTTTGCACAGCATCGAGCAACAGACAATCTTCAAAAGAAAGATTCTTATTCTCCTTCAGCAGTTTGGTGTACTTCTCATTGATAGCGTTGCCATACAGGCGGACGGCTACCTCTTTTTTAGCTGCATTAATCTCGTAATCGGGCATAGGGAAATGGCGTTTCCTCTGCTCATTGAATATCTTGCGGATGCCACGGCCTACGATGTCGATCATGTTAAAATTCACCATCGCATTGCAAAGACACTCGTTACGGTAGTGACGTTGTGGACCATGTGTTGCCAATGCCTTTTGCAGGGAACCAGGTATAAAACTTCCTCCATTGGCATAATACAGGAATCCGGTATTCTCCACCAGGTTGATTCGCTCTTGTAGTGTATAATCTTGATGTGCAATACAGTTATGGAGCACTTCGCGCATAGAGTACTCGTCGTACTGCTGCATCACATCTGGGAACATCGTGCCTCCTGGCATCTCA
>JAEEGJ010029639.1_pt1 | contig 10779 bp, 10 predicted proteins | sample 8958761 | NCBI WGS metagenome assembly JAEEGJ01 (sample SAMN16246546, study PRJNA631951) | gut metagenome | biome: gut microbiome; feature: rumen; material: RS-attached | host: Bos | place: Iran: Karaj | collected 2018-10
CGACAGAAGCTGAGACTGGTTTCCGGACGCATGATTGCGGATTCGGCAGGGGCGGAAGACATCCTTCAGGACAGTTTCGTACGGCTATGGAGAAGGAAATATCCGTTGCGGTCAGAAACAGAAGCGGAGGCGTTGTTGGCAAAGACGGTAAAGAATGCGAGCCTGAATGAGAAGAGGCGAAAGCGAGGAGAGCCATTGGAGAAGGATATTGTAGATGAGAGTCCGGACGCGGAAGAGAAGGAACGGACATACAATGAACTGAAACGGAAGATTGACAGTGAATTGACGTCGACACAAAAGTACATTTTGGAAGAAAAAGAATACGGAGGGCGGACGCTGGAGGATATTGCCAGAGAACTGAAGATGGAACCAGCCGCGGTGAGGATGCAACTCTCCAGAGCGAGGAAAATACTAAGAAACAGTTTGAGCCATGAATGACAATGAGAAATACTTGGAACTGATGCGGCGTTACTTTGATGCGGAGACTTCTCCCGAGGAGGAGAAGGATTTAGCTTTGTTTGCCGCATCGACGGCTAATCCCGCATTCCAGGAACTGCAAGGAGTGTTGGGATATCTCTCCATCGGCCGTCAGAAAAAAGCGAACAAGCTCCGGACAGTCCGGTTCTTCTCGTTTGTGGCTGCAGCGAGCGTCGCGATCGTGACAGCAATTGGCTTAACCCTTTCAAATCAGAGTCACAACTCCTGTATCCGCTATACCTATGGCAACAAAGATAATGACGAAGCATTGATTATGGAATCCGTTGAATCTTCTCTTGCCGATTTCTTCACTGGTAATACTCCTGCCGAGGCCAATCTGTTTGAATTGTTCGAGCGATGAAAAAGATAATCATATGCCTGATGACCCTGCTCCTGTCCACGGGAGCGGCATTTGCCCAGAAGGGACTTAACTGCTATCCCGTCTTCCGGGGAAAAGTGATTCCCGAAAAGCAGATGGTCATGACGGAAGTCCGCGGTGATGGCATGGCGACTTACAAGCTTAGTTACTATAGAAGCGTCCATTTTCAGGTCGACACCATGACAGCACGGAAAGTCGCTGCCATGGTGGAGGCCGATGCCCTGACAGCGGATTCGGCGGAAACCGAGAAGACAGGGGAATTGTTAACCTATAGTCTAGTTCAACTCAAACCATTAGGGACTATTCGACGATATTTGTGTTATCAGGCCCGACCGACCGATTATCACGCTTGGATAATCACGATGATCTACTTAGAGGGCTCCGCCACGCTCCAAGACCTTCGTTCCATGTTTGAAAAGCAGTAAATTATGAAACACCTGATCATTACCCTTATTTCGGGTTGCATCGCCTTGTCGGCCATGGCGCAGAATGCCGATACAACGACTGCCGTCGTGGGGAAGAAACTGAATTTTGAACAGCCTACTATCCTCATTAACAATTACTTCGACGTTGTCAAAGCGCATCTTTCCGCTGAAGGACGCAAGGAATGGAAACCTGAATTCAGTTTGAGAGCCAATGTCATGTCCTTGGACGGATCGATCAATTTGACGGGAGGCATAAGGACCAGCCAGAACAAGGTATTCGGACTTGGCACCGGTTGGGGGCAGCGATTCTTCATCTATGAGCCCGAACTCCGTCCCGTTGGCCAGCGCCTGACCTTTTACCTATACCATCGTCATTACATCCCTTTGGGGCACAAACAAAGGTTTTCGTTTTACAGCGATATCATCGGCGGTGGGATGTATATATACAAGATGAGCGGAAGTGAGGTCCCCACAGAATATCCGCCCCAAACAGGCCATATTCTTTGGTGGTTTCCTAGCAAACCCGGTGGCTTGTCCTGGTACTGCTCTTGGCAACCCGGTATCGCCATCAGGATGTGGGGAGAGTCCAACATCTTCCTAGGTTTAAGTATAATGCCATCCTTCGGTTTCCATGCGGGAATCGCGCTTTAGTTGTGTATTATTAGTCTCACCTTTATTTCTCCGCTGTCGCTGAGAATACGATGATGTTGCGCTCTTCAGGGAGCTGGATTTCCTTGGCACCGTCAACGGGAATGCTCACAAGGTACATATATGAGAATACATATGCCTTGTTTCGGACGCTGGGGTTATGAGTGTGCGTACCCACGTATGCGATGTCGTCAGTTCTGAGCACCGACTCGTAATACCCCGGCCATCCATACACTCCGTAGAAGCCGGTGTAATTGGAAACGCTCTTCACTATCGTGTTATCACCAACCTTAAAACTCGCGGTGGCGGGTTTGTCGGATGGCGCTTCCACATTCTCCTGAGGCACTCCCCTGCGCCTGGGCATCGGGCAAGATGCGACGAGCAGATGGAGTGTCTTGGTGCCTTCCGGCACCGCGATGGTCTGCGAGGCACACATCACGGCGTCATTGTAGTCTGGCTCTCCGAACTTGAAAGGAATACCTCTGTATGAGAAGTTGTCGGGTATGATTTCGGCCGCGAAAGAGTCTCGATCCCTACCGATACGTCCCATTGTGGGGAAGTTGTCGGTAGTGATCCCAACTATATTATACGGGAGTTCGACTTCCTGGAATTCAGGAGTGGCGATTTTCACCGAAGGAGCGGCGAAATGAACACGGAAAGTCTTGAGCGCGAACTTGGTAGATTCCACGTCCAGAGCCTTACCGGCGAATGAAGCCGCACCCTTTGGAGACTCGATGCCGTTGGTCTCCTTGGCTCCGGTCAGGGCGGTGCTGAACAGGATCTGTCCCTTCGCGCCGTTGCCGGAAAGCTCATATACACGGACTATGTATCCGTCTCCATCCTGGGCCTTCTTGAACGCCTTCACACGGAGGTTAGGGTTCGTGGAAGAAACGAGGGAGACAGTCTTACCGAGCTTGCCGGGATGCTTCTCCGCCAAGAAAGCCATCTTGTCCTGATTAAGGGCGTCAGCGGCTATATCGGCAAGCGCGGGGTCGAGTGCGCCCTTATGCCCTACTATGCTATATGTGAAGGTGTGCTCACCGAAGTCTTGTGTGGCCTGCTCGCCATAGCCTCTGGATGCTGTCGGAGTGTGGATCAGTGTTAGGCGGATAGTGTGGTCATTTGGTTTGTCCCAGCCATATTTGCAGTCATTCATAATGGTCACTCCGTATGAGTTATCTGAAGCGGTCATGTCAGCCCACTGCTGTCCGATGACTTCGTATGCGGTGGGGACATTGTTGCCGCGCTTGATATTGCCCATTCCGAGGTCGTATGTGGCTTCCGGTGCGTCAAATGCCACAGGGAAGCTTGCCTTGAGAAGTGAAGCCCTGGAGGCCCAGTTCACGGTGTTGACAACGTCGATGCGGTCATCGGCCGCACCGTCGGTGAGAATTATCCTCTGAACGAAAGTGGATCCCGCATATTCCTTCTCGACTTTGAGGACAGCCCTCAGGGATCCGCATTCCTCCACACTGACCTTGACATTGCCGGTAACTTTCTCGGGCTCCCTATCCACGACCTCTTTCAGGATCTCCCATGCGGGCCAAGAGTCAGATTTGTTGTCGGGGAAGAAGGCGTAACCGAAAGCTTCGCCCTGGCGGACGAGCTCTTTGCCAAATCTCTTATCGATGATAGAGGCGATGTCACCGTCGGAATTTAGGGTCACACGGTAGATTCTGTTCTCAATCGCGCTTCCAGAAGCCTTGAGAACCGGATTCTTGGCCTCAGCTTTGACGGAAGGCCTTATGTCATAGACAGATAGACCGAGTGAAGGGTCCGAGCCAGCGAAGAGTACTGTGGCCTGGCCGTCCTCGCGGGAAATAATCTGGGCATTGACCTTTTTGCCGTCAGGGCCATACACGTCAACTGACTTATATCGATCGGGCAGGTCGATATTGATGCTGGCGATGTCCTTGTTGGCCGCGGTCACATGATTGTATACGATGACCGGGGTCCCCTTGACCATGGTGTTCATCACGGAGCCCATGCCGGTGACGCCCGTCTCGACAAGGCTGTTCATCTGACGAAGATTGATGTACTCGTCATTGTATGAGAACTGGTAGCATTCAGGAAGACTGGTGCCGGTCAGATCGTCGTGGAACTGGTGCCAAATCACTCTCTTCCAGCCCTCATCGATTGTGTATGAAGGATATGCGAAGCCACCATAGATCTCGTTCATCGCGGAGATGCCTTCCGCCGCTCCGAGCATTCGTTCGTTGCGTCGGTTGAGATTCTTCATTTCCACCTTAGAGGTATAGTTGCCAGTCGCATGGGTGTCCATCAAGAGTTCACCCTCATATTCAGGGAGTCTCTCGTCCCATAGGAAGTCCATGAACATCTCATCTGAGGTGGCGAACTTCACATTGTAGTCGGGACCGGGATTGTGTACGGCGTCATTTATGAACCTTACGCCCGTCGGGGCACCGGAGCCACCGATGTCTCCGGTGCCAAAGTATCTGTATGCCGCCGGAACCGCGGTCTTTTCAAGACGTGTCTTGAAGTCGGCAAGGTCGGTGACAGGCTCGCTTGGACTCCAGCTATAACCGCCTCCATCCATTGCCGCCATCAGTTTCCCGCCGTCGAGGCCCTTCCAGACTCCGAAGTAGAACGGGAACTTCATTCCGTTCTCGAAGAAGGGAAGGTATCTCCATCCGAGCTTCTGGGTGCCGAAACCGATAAGCCCACAGTGCGCCGCGACGGATGGAAGCTGGTAGCCGAATCCAAAGCAGTCAGGGAGCATGATGTCTGTTGATAGCTTACCGAACTCTTTCATATAGAACTCCTGACCAAGGAGGATGTTCCTGATTTCTGACTCGATCGAGGGCATATTGGGATCATTGGCGTCCCAGGATGCCCCGGAAAGATGCCATCGGCCGGAAGCCACATATCCCTTGAGCTTTTCGAAAAGGTCAGGATAGTACTCCTTCGCCCAAGCATATTTCACAGCTCCCTCGAAACTGAATTTATAGTCGGGGTATTCGTCGAGCAGCGCGAAGTTTTGCACGAGTGTGTTGTGCACGTACTCGTTGATGGAAGTCTGCACCGTCCATCTCCACTGTGAGTCGAAATGGGCGTTGGAAACCATGTAGACTGTAGGTTTGTCCTTGGTGTCGGATTTGACCTGCGCCATAGCCGCCGCCAGCGGCAACGCGACGATGAATATCGCCAGCAAGACTTTTTTGTTGAGCATATTGATAGAAGAATCGTTTATACAAATATAGTATAATCGATTATTTTTGTGAAAAGTCATAAATATTTCCAACCTTTCGGGCGGGATTTGCGTTATATCTATGAAACCGCCCCGGAAACGGGGAATGTTAAACAACTAAAAAGATAATTATTATGAACCCGTATGAATTCCTTATCCCGCTTGGCGTCTGCGTCGTACTTCCTGTACTGATTGTCTGGATCATCGGACGTGTCCAACAAAATGAAACCAACCGCAAGGCTGAAATCATGCTCAAAGCCATTGAAAACGGCACGGAAATCAATCCCGAGCTCTTCAAATCAAACCGTAATAAAATGAAGTCGATAAAGAAAGATCTCTTGGAAAAGCTCAATGGAGCCTGCATAACCGGCATGCTTGGCGTAGCGTTTCTCTTCCTCATGCTCTTCGGGAACATGAAAAACTTTATGGCCAACTACCTTCCCCTTGCCGCGGCAATGCTTCTGGCAGTGAGCGTCGGACTGTTCGTCTCCTACTTCGCCGGCAAGAAGATGCTGGCCAAGGAGATTGAAGCGGAGGAGAAAGAACTCTTTGATAATAAGTAACCATGACCCGGGAACGGTTTATCTCCGAAGTAAGGGCATGTCAGGGACAGCTTAGGCGGTTCCTGGCATCGCTGTGCGGGGATGCCGCCCTGGCCGATGATATCGCTCAGGAAGCGTTGGTCCGGGCCTATGTCAGCTCGGACAGGTTCATCGGCAATTTCAAGGCCTGGCTATTCCGGATCGCCTATAACTGTTTTGTCGACAACCTGCGGCGGGTTCCAGGACCATCGACATCACTAGATTCGCCAGAGGCCTTGCACGTGCCGGACACGGCCGCTTCAGACGCGTCTTTCCAACATGAGGAACTGAAGCGGGCTCTCACAATGATTCCCGAAAAAGAGCGGACAGCTATCGTACTTCATTATTTCGAGGATCTTTCCATCAAGGAAATATCCTCCATCATGCAGATCCCCTCCGGAACGGTCAAATATCACCTTTCGGTGGGCAGGGACCACCTTAAAAAGCACATCCGATTATGAAAGATATAGAACAGTTTTTACGTGAAAATGTGCCGGAAACTCCGGATGAAGGGCAGTTCCTGATCGAGACTAATGCCCGGATGGACTCTGTGGAAGGAATAAAAAAGACCGTGGACGGCGAATACCGCCGTTGGCGGAAGGCACTTGTCATCGCACTTGCCTTAGGCTTGGTGCTCGGTTGCCTGCTCACGCTTTTGGCGGTATTCTGGCCCGTTCAGACGGACAATTCTTCTTTTACGAAGACGGTTGAAGCTTTGAAGGGCGGAAAGGAAATCCTTATGGGATTCGTAGCCTGCTGCGCTATCGGACTGGGCATCATGTCCATGACCAAAAAGCGCGAAGTGTTTTAACCCTTCACCGTTTCTATCATGGCGAGAATATTCTCGACTGGAGTTCCCGCCTGGGCGTTATGACAAGAACAGCAGATGTAACCACCCCCCTTACCTAACGTGTCGAGGCACATACGGGTCTCCTCTATCACCTCATCGACAGTACCCATAGGCAGAATCCGTTGATTCTCAATACCTCCGTGGAATATTAAATCCTTGCCGAACTCCCTTTTCAGCCCCGCCGTGTCCATTCCGGGGCAGACATGCTGTATAGGGTTAAGAATATCTATTCCGCACTCAATCAGTTTCGGAATCAACGGTAGGACTGCCCCATCGGTATGATACAGCACCTTCTTCCCGTAACTGTGGATCAGGTCGCACCAGTTTTTCAACCTTTTCTTGAAAAACATCTCCCAAGAATCAAGCGAGATCAGCATATTGCTCTGCATACCCATGTCATCGCTGATGAACACGATATCCAGGTCGTCATTCAGCTCCTTCAGCATCCGCTCAAGCATCACCGTCTGAATGGCGTCAATCCGCTCCACAGTAGCGTCCAGGAATTCCGGGAAAGCCACCGTATCCATCAGCGCGTTTTCAAGGCCGCGCATCTGGCAGTAGATCTCAAAGTGCGAGATCCATGGCCCGATGGTGGCGAAATTCCAAGAGCGAGCTTGTTTTGCCAGAGCCTTGGCGCCTTCATAATCAAACCTGTCCGGATCTGGCCAGGAATGATAAGTCTTCAATTCCGACGGATCACAGTAATCACCGATTGGAGGGTCAATATATTCCTGATAAGTAGCCAGTCCTGCCTTTACCATACGGGTCGGGACTCCCCACATAGTGATCTCACCACTGTCATTCGGATCGAAGTAACGGCCCGCATATCCAGGGAATACCCAGACAATCTTGTCAACCCCCAGTTTGTTGTACACGGCGAACTCGTCATCTAAAGAGGTGTACCTCCGAAGTGAATCCAACACTTCCGGGGTACACCACAAATCCACTGGAGCGCGATCTACCGGAAGGCGGTTGATCGTGGCCAGAATACGCTCTCTGGGAGTCATTTGTTCCATGCTTGTAATGATTTATTCAAACACATCCATTGCCACTCCCCTCCAGCTATTAGGGGTCTGGAGATGGAATATCTTGGCGATTGTGGCGGCCATGTCGAACTGGATCATCGGCTCGGTGATCTCGTGATTCTTCTTCACGCCCTTGCCCCAGATGACAAACGGAGTCTCAATCTCATTAGTGGTGTCACCACCGTGACCGGTTCCCTCATGGCCATGGTCAGAGGACAGGATGATAATACTGTCATCATATATTCCGGCCTCCTTGACAGCGTCCACAATCCTCTTCACACGGCCGTCGACAGCGGTCAGCTCAGCATAGTACTCATCAGATCCCTGGCCGAAAGAGTGGCCGGCATGGTCAAGAGCATCGATGTGGATAAAGCAGAACACTGGCTTTTTCTCAATGATATACTTGGCGCTCTCCTCAACTATGGCCTCAGGATGGCCAGAAGGGTCATCGATGGCTTTCTCATAGCTAACGCACTGGAGATCCACATAGTTGCGGACATCACCCCACTCGCAGACTACTCCAGTCTCGGCATCCGGCCTCTCCTGCCTCAAAAGGTGGAAGAGAGTAGGCTGCGCGTTATGCTCAGTCAGAACAATAGGCTTGAATGTGGGATCCTTCTCATTGCCTTTAATGCCAGAGAACTCCACAGGAGTGCCATTCAGCATAGCAGCCCAGTTCGGACCGCTGACTGAAGGGCGGACCGTACGCTTATACAATGTGTAAGATCCCTCTTTCATCATCGCCTTAATAAAAGGTGCGTCGCCTTTCTCCATGGCCCACGTTCCCCATCCGTCCAGGCCGATGACTATCACATGTCCGGCGATGTCCTTGGGGCTCTCTTTCTTGCTCTGGCACGCTCCGAAAACCAGCAGCGCCGCCATCAAAAACAATACACTTTTCCTCATAATGCTTTCTTTTATAATAGATTAAAAACTTACTTCTTTACCACGACCGTTCTATAAGCGTCGTCTTTTAGCAAGTTCACAAGAGCCCTGAAGGATGAATATTCCTTGACAGGGATAATCGTCTTGTTGAACTTGGCTTCCCTTGTATAGACCGCCTTGTTACCATCTACTGTAAGACTGACTTTGACGGTCCCGGCAGGACCGGACAGGGTCTTCACAAAAGGTTCTGAGACTATCGTACCTTCCGTTGCGGTGATCCTGTATGTAACCTTCCCATCAAGGGTGGACGGAAGCTCGAAAGGATAGTTCCTGGATGAGTTTAGGGAGCGGATTCCCCACGTGTCAAATCCCTTCATGGCATTGGGAATACTGAATATCAAGTAGTCCCCGGCATTGTTAGCCTTTTGGGGATCCAAAGTTATCTCCTCATTGATGTCTACTGACGCGTTAGCCGCAGGCACAGGAACGGGACCCTCGGGAGAGAGAACCTGAAGACGGCCTACCAGTTCAGACTCATCACGGGAGAACGGCCCGGCTGGAGAGTAAAACCTGCCGCAAGCCTTAATCCACATAGAAGTTGAGAGAGTTTGGAGGCAAGGAGGGCAGCCATAGTCGAACATGACCCCGGGGATGGCGTCTATTCCAACCGCCGAGGCAAGGCTCAGCATCAGAGCGGCCTTCTCCTCGAAAGTACCGTAAGCGGTTTCCACGACCTCGGAAGGTTTCCTGACTTGACCTGCCTGGATGAGAGGAAGGGAGCACAAAGCGAGATTCTGGGTCATCCACATTGAGATCGCATCCATTTTCTCCTTATCGGAAGTCTTTCCTTCGCATATCTTGGCAGCCAGAGCGGACATATCCTCCTTGGGAAGGCACTTGAATATAGATGCCGCACCCTCTCCAGGATTGGTAGAGGCGTAAATGTAAGGAGCGTCGTCAGCTGGAGTGAATGGCTCGGCTATTCTTCCAGGAATCCCCGAGGCCTTGATGGTGTACACATTCCCGGCCCTCGAGACTTTCGCACCCATGTTTTCCTTTACAGTCAACTCTTTACCAGCGGGAACCTCAACTGTCAAAGTGTAATCCTTAACAGGCGAGACATCGTTGAATCTCCTGAATATATCTCCAGAACCAGGGAATCCCGGCTTGGTGGTGATCGTGTAATCCAGCGAGATGATCGCGCCGGGCTCAAGACCGGTGTGGGTAATGACCATCTCCTTCATATGATTGTATGCCGGAGCGTCAGCGGCCGCTGACGGCAGCACCTCATTGAGGGCGTTCGGCGGAAGGGGAATCACAGTCTCGTCAGCTTGCACGGTATGGCAACCGTCAATAGTAAGCGTCTGGAACTGGGGATTATAGACGATGAAAGTCTCGCCATAGAGATTATGTATGGAATAGAAGGTGTTGACCTTCAGTTCTTTATGTTGCTTATATATGACGGAGCTGTCAGCCCCGATGGTATATTTCTCCCTCAAGACGAGGAACTCTCCGTCAGACTTCTGGGCGAAAAGCCCGGTGGCTATCATGATCCCTAAAAGCAGGGTGAATATGGTCTTTCTCATGGCTTACCCTATTTAATCACAATAGTATTCTCTTCCACGGATTTCCATCCATCGACAGCTTTCTTGAATCCGGGATAGTCCTCAGCCTCGTAGACCCTCTTCTTGAGAGCGATGGAAGACGAGATATTGACAGTATTACCCTTCCCGGAGATCTTTCCTGAAAAGTCAGCAGCCTCGCTGGAAGCGCTGCCCTCAGAGCCGGAGACCAAACCCATTCCCTTCGGAACCGTCACATTCTCATTTGCTTCCACCAACCTGGAGCAAGAATCCTTGAATCCGAACTCCCTCTCAGGAATACTAGTGTTGACCCTCAGGAAAGTCTTGACCCTGTTGTAAAGGCGGCCGGATACCGGTTTGTAAAGCAGGGCTCCGTCAGCCGTCTTGACCGCATATGACGGGATGGAGAACTTGGCTGTGATCTTAATCGGAGCGTCAAGGTAATAATCCGGCGTCTTCCCATAATTGACACTGATCATCTTGGCCTCAGGATCGATAGAGAGAATCTCGTTCTCCATAGCCTTCTGCCAATTGGCCACATAACCTTTTGTGAATGGGTTACGTACTGAGGCGTCGGACTGTCCCTCAGCTGTCACCGTATATTCCCCGGTGAGGTTTCCGTCCTTGTCCAGGACAGTCTTGATAGAGAGCCTGAGGTAATGGTTCTCAGGAGCGGAAACCGGAGTCAAGAGAAGCGGAGAACCTTCCGGAAGGCCGG
>JAEEGJ010029642.1_pt1 | contig 10779 bp, 10 predicted proteins | sample 8958761 | NCBI WGS metagenome assembly JAEEGJ01 (sample SAMN16246546, study PRJNA631951) | gut metagenome | biome: gut microbiome; feature: rumen; material: RS-attached | host: Bos | place: Iran: Karaj | collected 2018-10
TATTTTTTCAAAGGTGTCGTCGTCAACGAAATACTTTTTGTCGATGTCCAAACCTGACGCATCCTTGATACGCGGGAAGGAGATGGTGTGCGGACCCACGTTGAAGCAGGCCTCCAGATGGTTGGTGTGCCGGATCATGGCCAGCACCTCGTAGCGCCAGTCGTACAGGCCGAAGAGGATGCCGAGGCCGTTGTCGTCGATGCCGGCCTGCTGGGCACGGTCCATGGCGGTCAGCCGCCAGTTGTAGTCTCCCTTTTTCGTATTGGCGGGATGGTATTCGTTGTATATTTCAGGGCAATAGGTCTCCTGGAAAATCTGATAGGTGCCGATCCCTGCCTCCTTCACCACGCGGAAGCCCTCCACATCGAGCGGGGCGGCGTTGATGTTGACACGGCGGATGCTGCCGTTGCCCTTCTTGGTGGCGTAGGTCACCCTCACGGTGTGGGCAATGAACTCCGGCGAGTATTTCGGAGACTCACCGTAGACAAGTATCAGCCGCTTCTGGCCGTCCTCCTCCAGGGCCTCGACGTTGCGGACCAGCTCCTCGTCGGTCAGAGTGGTGCGGACCTGCTCCCTGTTGGATGAGCGGAAGCCGCAGTACTTGCAGTTGTTGACACAATAGTTGCCCACGTAGAGCGGCGCGAAAAGCACGATGCGGTTGCCATAAACGCGGCGTTTCAGTTCACGGGCACCTTCCTTTATCTCCTCCACCAATGCCGGGTCGGTGGTATTGACCAGAACTGCGGTCTCCTCCATGGTCAGCCGCTGCTTGTCCAACGACTTCCGTATGATGGAACGCACACGTTCGGGCGTGCTCACCGTCTTGTTGATGTAGTCCCAAATCTCCTGGGAATCGATGAAGGGTTTCCCGACCTCGTCGGGGATGCGGCATTTTTCCGGATTGAATTTCATGTCTCTTGTTTTTTAACGGTTTCAGAATAATCACAATGTTTTCGACACGGCCGTCTTCACCTCGACACCGCCGATTCTGCCCAATTTTCCGGAAAGCGAGTTGATTTGGTCCATATCCCCCTCCACAATCAGGGAGATCACCGCCACAGGACGGTCGCGGAACGGTAGCCCCTGCCGCGCCGCCACCACCTCCGCATAGCTCGAAATTATTCCGTTAATCTGCGGGGTTACAGAGCGGTCTGTCACCAATACCGTTATGGTTCCTATTCGCTTTTCCATCAGTTGCGCTTTTGGATCAGGTCATGTTGAAAAACGGTGCAAAAGTAGTCAAAAAAGGGACATCGCGGCTATATGAACAACTTTTTTTTACAACAGACCATTGGTTCTCCCCTATAACTCCCAATCTATTCAGACAATGCCGATTTCACAATATCACAAAAACTTTCACTGGAAAAACACCTTGTCACATTCAGACAGGCCGAATCCGATATGGCGTGATTTTTCTCCGGATCAATCAATAAGTCAACGGCTTTTTCGGCAAACTCCTCATCTGTCTCCGCCAACAGAAAATCTTTGTCGGGCAAAAAATAAGCGCCGAAACCCCTCATTCCGAATGGAGTTGACACCAATGGGCGCCGCATTTTCATTGCCTCCAAAGCTTTAATGCTTGTACCGGCACCCTGGTAAATCGGAACGACAACCATCCTGCAGTTTTCGTATTCCCTTTCAATATCCTCAACAAATCCCACACACTCCACCCCAGCAATGGCATTATAACGATTCATCAATTCCAAATCGAAGAACTTCCCGACAACTCTAAATCTGACATCCGGAACCTTTAATCTGATTATGGGGAAAATTTTTTGAACAAAATGCTCAAGACCTATACGATTTGGATAATAACCCATTCCTCCTACAAACAGTATTCGTTCCGGAACCTTGTGGAAATCCACATTCCCTGATAGGCCGGAAACGGGAGATACATTAGGCAAATATCTGGAGTTCCGGTATTTTACTTGATCCGGATTGGAATAAAACGACAGCTTTATTCCACGCGACACCTTGTCAACCATCTTCTGGACCAATACTGACTGGATTCTTATAAACATCCTGTTTCTCCAACTTCTGGCACGAACAGCTTGCAAACGCATTGATTCTCTTGGAGAATCGTCAACATCAATCACAAGACGCTCCGCATATTTAAGTAATCCGCACTCACATGCCTGATAATAATATCTTACAACAATAACATCATAATTCCCCTTCTTCACAAACGAGTCCACAACCTCCTCTTTACCAGCATTCTTTTTATAATAATTATATGGGTTCTTCGGATCCAATAATTGCATCAGTTTGCCAAACCTGCTCTCCTTATGGCTATGATCAGAATCCAACAGTCCATTATATATGACATTAACGCCTTCGACGGCGCACCTCTCCCTCTCGTGAAAAGAAATCACATCCACATTGCCGGTCAGCGATAAAGCCTTAAGCATCATAATTGTTCGAACTGCCCCCCCACTATCGGTTTTCCCTATCGACAATTTACTGTTTACAAATAAAATATTCATCCCTGAATCCGCATTAAAAGACATATCCTTCATAAAACGTAAAAGCAGGGCGAAAATTGCAGGCAGGCAAAAAAATGAAGGGGTCAAGTTTTTTTCCGGACGGTATGGAATCCGTATTGCGATTTCATGTATATTTGCATTTTGTTACCGAAGTATAATTAAATCTGTCTTATGAAGAAAATTTATATCATTACTGTACTGATACTCTTATCCGGCAGCCTGCTGGCACAGGCACCGAAAAAACCGGAGAAACAACCGAAAGCGCCTAAGGAGGCTGTTGAAAAGCCGAAAAAGGAAACTGCGGCAAAACCGAAAAAGGAGACAGCCGAAAAGCCAAAGAAGGAGACGGCTGAAAAAACAAAGAAGGAAACGGCTGAAAAACCGGCCGCCGAAAACAAAAAGGAGTTTGTCCTGCCCACCGGATAGGACTATGTGGGTACGCCGCACGCCTTCAAAAAGGGCTGGTGCGAGGTGCAGCGGAACCACAAGATCGGCTTCACCAACGAAAGCGGGCAGGAGGTTGTCCCCACCCGCTACGACATGGTCGATCCCTTCAACGCCTACAGAAAGGGTTGGGCCATGGTTCATCTGAACAAAAAAATCGGCTTCATCAACGAGGATGGGAAAGAGATCACCCCGCCGATGTATGACGAGGTCAAGCCGTTCGGGCAGTACCGCAAGGACTGGGGCATGGTGGTCATGAACAACCGTTTCGGATTCATCGACAAAACCGGAAGGGAAATCACACCGCCAATTTACGATGAAGTGAAGCCGTTCGGACAATACAAGTCGGGATGGGGCATGGTGGTCCGCAAGGATAAGACCGGCTTTATCGATGCGGCAGGCAAGGAGATTGTCGCCCCGAAATATGATGCCGTTGATCCGTTCGGAGGCATCCGCAAGGATTGGGCGATGGTGCATCTTAACGAAAAAATCGGCTTCATCGATGCCACAGGCAAGGAGATCATACCTCCGCTGTATGATGAGGTGGAGCCATTCGGCCCGTACCGCACTGACTGGGCGGTCGTCTATCTGAACAAGAAAATAGGCTTCATCAACACGAAGGGGGTTGTCGTCAACCCGCAATACGATGAGGTGGAGTTCTTCGGAGTGTACAAGGAGGACTGGGCCTTGGTGACCAAAAATGGGAAATACGGATTCATCAACGCCCAGGGCATTGAGGTGGTCAAGGCGGTGTACGACGAAATCGGCTTTTTTGACGCGGAGAAGCCCGACCTGGCCCGCGTGGTTGAGAACGGACAGGAATACTTCATAAACAAGCACGGGAAAAAAGCGAAACTGAAAGATGAATAACATACGACTGCTGCTGCTTGGCGCGGCATACATTTTCGCCTTCGGCACCCTGCCGGCACAGACCGACATGACGTTCAACGACGAATGCACCACCATAACCGTAGGCAAAAAGGCCTCAGACGACGGTTCGGTGCGCACCTCCCACACGGACGACAGCCACCGCTCCCGCACCGACATCAGCGTGGTGCCGGCGCAGGACCATCCGAAGGGGGCGACCGTCACCATGATGTGGCGGCGTTGGGCCAAGGCAGGTTCCACACCCATGCCCTCCTATCAGGATGTCCCCATCGGAACGATTCCGCAGGTGCCGCACACCTTCAAATACTTCAACACAGCCTACCCCTGCCTGAACGAGCACCAGCTAGCCATCGGCGAATCGACCATCGGCGGGCGGGCCACTTTGAAATCCGACAGCGGCCTCATCGAATGCCAGACGCTCTGCATGCTGCTGATGCAGCGCTGCAGCACCGCCCGCGACGCCATCCGCACTGCTGACACCCTAACAAAAAAATATGGTTGGCGCGATGCAGGCGAATGCCTCACCATTGCCGACCGCAACGAGGTGTGGCATCTTGAAATCTACGGCCCGGGCAAGGGCAGGCGCGGTGCTCTCTGGGTGGCGCAGCGGGTGCCCGACGACCATATCGCCGTCAATGCGAACGCCAGCACAATCAAGGAGATCGACCCTAAGAACAGCGACTATTTCCTCTGCTCCGACAACATCTACCAATTGGCTTTGGACAGCGGCTGGTGGAAAGAGGGCGAACCCTTCCGCTTCTGCTACGTGTATGCGCCGGAGTCACGGCAGCTGATTGCCGCCCGCCGACGCGAATGGCGGGTGTTCGACCTGCTGGCCCCCTCGCTTAAGCTGGACCCCAACATGGAGAACTACCCCTTCTCCGTCAAACCGGACACTCTGGTCACCATGGAAGCTATGATGCGCGTCTTCAGGGATTTCTATGAAGGCACCCCTTACGACCTGCGGAAAAACATCACCGTGGCCGGCAAGGATGGAAAAATGGAGATTTCACCCATGGCCAACCCCTTCATGGGCATTGACGAACTGAAGCTGCATAAGGTCAACGGCGGCTGGCACCAGTACGGCGAACGCTGCATTGCGGTGCGCTTCACCGTCTACGGCACAATAATCCAATGCCGCGACTGGCTTCCGGATGAGATCGGCGGCCTGCTATGGTTCGCGCTGGACAATGTTGCATCATCCGTCTATGTGCCGATTTACGCAGGCGTGACCGACCTGCCATCAACATACAAGACCGATGCGCGGCTCACAGGCTTCAGCAAGGAGGCGGCATGGTGGGGTTTCAACCGCGTTGGCACCCTGGCGATGCAGCGTTGGGGCGACATGCGCAGGGACATTGAGGCGGTGTGGAAACCGTTTGAGAAGAACCTGCTGCAGCAGCAACCCTCCATTGAGGCGGAGGCCCTGCAGCTCTACCGGAAAAACCCGAAAAAATGCGCCGCCTACCTGACAGGATACACCAACGAATGGTGCGACAAGGCCGTTGAAGCTGCCTGGAAGCTGGGCGACGACATTTGGACACGTTACGATGAACTCTGGTAAAAAATTTGAAATGAAAAACATAGTTATATTTGCCTCCGGCAACGGCACCAACGCGCAATGCATAGCCGAATATTTCAAAGACCGGAACGACGTGCGCATCCCGCTGCTGCTATGCAACAAAAAGAACGCCTATGTGTTCGAGAGGGCCAGGAATCTGGGCATACCCTCCCGGCTGGTCACGCGGGAGGAATTCCATTCCGACAGCCTGACTGAGGAGCTGCTGCGGATACCCGCCGACCTGATTGTGCTGGCCGGTTTCCTGTGGCTTGTTCCGGAAAAGATGGTCAGGGCGTTCCCGAAACGCATCGTCAACATACACCCAGCACTGCTGCCAAAATACGGCGGCAAAGGGATGTACGGCGACCGTGTGCATGAGGCGGTGATTGCCGCGAAAGAGAAACAGTCCGGCATCACCATCCATCTGATTGACGAGGAATACGACAAGGGGACAACCCTCTTCCAGGCCACCTGCCCTGTGGAGGCTTCGGACACTCCCGACAGCCTTGCGCAAAAAATCCATGCGCTGGAGCACCGCCATTTTCCCGAAGTGATCGACCGTTATCTGAACACGCTATGATCCGGCACAACCTTCTGCTGATATTGGTTCCACTGCTGCTTTGCGGATGCACGCACGCGCAACCGACCGAACCGCCGGTCATGGGCAAGTACCGCATCCTCCTACGCGACGTGACCGACAAGGATATAAAGGTCGGGGCGGCACGCACCCAAATTTACCTTCCATACCTGCAAGGGAAAAAGGTGGCCGTCTGCGCCAACCACACAGCAATGGTGGGCGGGACGCACCTTGTGGACACGCTTCACAGCCTTGGGGTGGACATTGTGAGGATTTTCGCTCCGGAGCACGGGTTCCGCGGTGAGGCGGAGGCTGGGAAAACAATTGCAGACGGCAAGGACACCCGCACAGGCATCCCGATTGTCTCACTTTACGGAAAGCACAAGAAATCGACACCGGAGGACATGCAGGGCATACAGGTGGTGATTTTCGACATCCAGGATGTCGGGGCACGTTTCTACACATATATCTCCACTCTTCACTATCTGATGGAGGCCGCAGCCGAAAACAACGTGAAGCTGCTGGTACTTGACCGTCCCAACCCTAACGGCTTCTGGGTGGAGGGGCCGGTGCTTGACCGCAAATACGCCTCCTTTGTCGGGATGGACCCAATTCCGGTCGTACACGGCATGACCGTCGGGGAATACGCCTTGATGCTCAATGGGGAGAAATGGCTGGAAAACGGTGTGCAGTGCGACTTGAAGATTGTGAATGTGGAGCGGTACGACCACGCTCTGCGCTACCAGCTGCCAATCGCACCTTCGCCAAACCTGCCATCAATGGAGGCGGTCTACCTCTACCCCACTCTATGCCTGTTTGAAGGCACGCCGCTGAGCGTCGGTCGCGGCACGGACAAGCCATTCCGGCTGCTCGGCTATCCGGGATGTCCGGACGGCACCACCCGGTTCACTCCCGTAAGCAAACCGGGAATCGCGGCGCACCCTCCGTTCGAGAACCGCGCCTGCGACGGCTTCGACTTGAGCGACTTCTCACTCAAGGTAATGAAGAACAAACCGTTCCTGCATATCGACCTGCTGATTGAAATGTACCGCAGCTATCCGGACAAGCAGAAATTTTTCCTGCCGGTCTTCACAAAACTTGCAGGAAGCCCGCAATTGCAGAATCAGATTGAAGCCGGACTTACCGCCGGAGAGATAAGGGAATCATGGCAGGAAGATCTGGAGGCCTTCAAGAAGATACGGAAAAAATACCTTTTATACCCCGATTTTGAATAGCATGGAGGCATTGAGGAGCATCGATCTTGACATTTTCTTCTGGATAAACGGACACCACACCCCGTTTCTGGATGCGGTTATGTATCCGCTGACACACATCGGATACTGGCTGCCACTTATCCTCCTCGCGCTCTTTTTCCTTTTCAGGCACTACAGGAAAAAAACATGGGTGCCGCTGCTCCTTTTCGCGCTCTGCATACTCTGCACCGACCGCACTTCGGTGATGATAAAGAACCATGTGCAGCGTCCCCGCCCCACTCACAATACGGAAATAATGGAGATGGTGCATGTGCACACCTATGCCGATGGCAGCGAGTACCGCGGAGGGCATTACAGCTTCCCCTCCTCCCACGCGGCCAACAGTTTCGGCCTGACGGTGCTTCTGATCGCCTTTTTCCTCCCCATCACACGCCACGCATGGTGGATTTTCCCCTTGTGGGCGCTAATATTCTGCTATACACGCATGTACCTGGGCGTGCACTACCCTTCCGACATCTTTTGCGGAGCGGTGCTCGGACTGGTTTGCGGCAGCATGGTGCTGCTGCTGTACCGCCTTGGCGGGCGCATAAGGAAACGACAAATTGACAATCAATAAATAATCACTTAAATATTTTATAAGATGAGCATTACGAAATTGGACCAAATGGTCGAGTTAGTGAAATCAAAACCGAGAAAACGTCTGGTCGCCGCCTACGCGAACGACGCGCACACCATTGAAGCCGTATACAATGCGGTAAGCCAGGGGATTGTGGATGCAACGCTGGTGGGTGACGAGGAGACCATCAAAAAGGTCTGCAAGGAGCACAACTTTGATGTGACAAAATTCGAGATTGTGCAGGAGGCCGATGAGAACAAGGCCGGCGGAAAGGCGGTTGCCCTCATCAACGAAGGCAAGGGCGATGTGCTGATGAAAGGTCTGCTGAGCACCGACAAGTACATGCGCGCCATCCTCAACAAGGAGAAAGGTCTGATGCCCGGACCCAAGGCTGTGCTGTCGCATGTGACCATCATTGAGACCCCGAAATATGACAAGCTGATCATCTGCGGAGACGTGGCCGTGATTCCGGCTCCGGATCTGAACCAGAAGATTGCCATCACCAACAACATGATCAACACCGCACATGCGTTGGGCATCGAAACACCGAAAGTGGCCATACTGGCCGCCACCGAGCAGATGCTTCCCGGCATGCAGGCCTGCGTGGATGCCGCCATCATCGCAAAGAAAGGCGACAGGGGTGAATTCAAGAACGCCTGTGTGGACGGTCCTTTGGCCTTGGATGTGGCTTTGGACAAGGAGAGTGCCGGTATCAAGAAGCTGAAGGGCGAAGTGGCCGGACAGGCCGACTGCCTCGTGTTCCCGAACATCGAGTCCGGAAATGTCTTCTACAAGAGCAACACCAAGCTCGCAGATGCCGAGTTGGCGGCAATGGTCTGCGGCGCACGGGTCCCCTGCGTGCTGACCTCCCGCGGCGACACCGCCAAGACAAAGAGCTATTCCATCGCATTAGCCGCACTGATGGCAAAATAAACAGAATAGCCCCCACAAAAAAGGCGGATTTTCATCCGCCTTTATTTTTCTTCCACCTTTAAATTATTCTATTCTCCTTTCACCATCGTTTTAATGTCCAAAACCTTGCCGCTGGGGGATTTCAGCAACACATAATAGGCTCCTGCGGGCAGTCCCTGCACATCCAAGGTCACGCTGCCCTGCGGTTCGTTCAGCGTGACGGTCTGCTGTGTTGTTCCTAACTCGTTGGTGATTTGGATACTGGCATTGTTATAATTTCCAGTTATCTGGTATTCCAAATGAACGAAGTCATTGGTGGGGTTTGGGTATAGGGTCACAATCTCACCCTCCGAAACATGGACGCAGACAGTGTCTCTTGAAATGTACCCGCACAGGCCGCCCGTGGTCTCCAGGTAATAGCACTGGCTGTAGGCCGGAACGGCTGTCATGGTTTCGGCGGTGCCCAGCAGATCCCCACCGGCATTGTACCAGCGGTAGCTCTCCGCACCCGTTGCCGTGAAGGTCGCGGTCTCCCCCTGCAGCAGGTCTGTGTCGCCCGCAATCTGGACAGTGTATTCGCAGTCACCGCTGCGGACGGCCTTGTAATGCTCTCCACCAACAAGTTCACTCACATGAATGCCATTCTCATCATACTCATAATATTGGACGATGTCCGCATGGAATGTGCTGTTCTGTGGAACCAGCCTGTTGTTGAACTGCACCGAAGTCTGCATGAGATATATTCGATTTGTATCCAATAGAAGGCTGCACAGTTCCGCATTGGCTGATTGGAGCAGCAGAGAGGAGTCGGCCTGCAGGACAAATCCGCCACCGGTGAAGCCGCCACGCTGCCACACGTTGTACAACCCGGTGTCCAGTTTCAGCTTAACCTCCGCATACTCATGCAGCTGTTCCCCTGTCGTGTTGGCGCATCCTGCGTAGCGCAGGCAGATTGGTTTGGCGCTTGTGCTGTACACATGCAGCGGCGCTTTTTGGATTCCGGCTTCCATGATGATGATGTTCTTCCACGCCACATGGCTGCTGTTCTTCACGAATTCACCCATGTTTATGCTGTCGGCATCCTCATTCCCAATGCGTCGTCCATCATGGATGCGTGCGCAGAGGCAAAAGTGCCGCAGTTCGGAACCGTTGTAAAAGGCGGAATAGTAGTCCGGTTCAGGTGTGGTCCATAGCACTTTCACAACTGTGTCCCTACCGGCTGGAATCACTGGTATCGGATGTCCTTTGCGATTTTTTTCCCCTATGATGGGATTGCCTAAAGAGACGGACGTGCCATCGCCTGTCAGTATTTTTTTTCCCTGCCATGCTGCCGACCAGTCGGAACTCGGACCCGCCTTCACCCAGTTCAGATACAACTTTTCATAGCCGGTTGAGGCGCTGTCAGTCCTGTTGTGGATGCGAACGCACACATTGTATTCCCATAATCCCTTCAGGCTGCTGACCTCTTTGCCTTTAGTGTCCTCTATCCATATGTCGGGGCTGTTCCAGGGTGTTGTCGTGACCGAGGGCTCGTCGCCGTTGTCATTCTCCGAATCACGGACATACAGGTCCAATGTGGAGTCCACGACATTCAGCACTGCCGCGTGCGCGTCCACCAGGCCGTAGCCCATCTCCTCGTTCCAGGTGCCGTTGGGGTGCTGCGGATCGTTGTGGTAATTATATCCGCCAACCTTCCGGGCAGTCTTTTCGATGATGCGCCGCACATCCGCAGGTGTCGGGTTTGAATCCACCGACAGCATCAGTGCCGCAACACCTGTCACATGCGGTGCGGCCATAGAAGTGCCTGATGATATGTAATACAGGTTATTATGATACATTGTAAATATATTCTCACCTGGAGCCATTATTTCCAGCTTTCCAGCATATCGTGAGGAGGCGACTCTTTTTTGATTGCTGTCCATAGCACCTATAGCCATTACATTTTGATTAATGGCAGGATATATTGTATAAAAATCATCAGGTGAGGTGGTGACATCATAATTGCCTGAACTAGCCACTATTAAAACATTGTGGTCTGTTGCGTATTGTAAAGCTGAATCTAATATGCGATGAAAAAGTGCTCG
>JAEEGJ010029643.1_pt1 | contig 10778 bp, 10 predicted proteins | sample 8958761 | NCBI WGS metagenome assembly JAEEGJ01 (sample SAMN16246546, study PRJNA631951) | gut metagenome | biome: gut microbiome; feature: rumen; material: RS-attached | host: Bos | place: Iran: Karaj | collected 2018-10
CTGCATTCTTCCGCATCACAGAGGTTATCCCCGTTGAGCTCGCTGTTGAGAAGATGAAGGCTGCTGCCTTGAAGTCTTACGGTGCCAAGGGTCAGGACGTGGTTGATAAGAACTATGCCGCTATCGACCGTGGTGGTGAGTACAAGCAGTTTACTGTGAAGCCCGAGTGGGCTAACCTGCCCGATGATGCTGAGAAGGTTGACGACGCTCCCGCATTCGTTAAGGAGCTCGTTCGTCCTATCAATGCCCAGGCTGGCGACCTGCTGCCTGTCAGCGCATTCGTTAAGCACGGCACAGCCGACGGTTCTTGGGAGGTTGGTACTGCCGCTTACGAGAAGCGTGGTGTTGAGGCCTTCGTTCCCGTATGGAACAAGGACAACTGTATCCAGTGTAACCAGTGTGCTTACATCTGTCCTCACGCAGCTATCCGTCCGTTCGTATTCGACGAGAACGAGATCAAGGGCTTCGCTGCTGCAGGCGATACCCTCGAGATGAAGGCTCCTGCCGCTATGAAGGGCATGAACTTCCGCATCCAGGTATCTGTACTCGACTGTCTGGGCTGCGGCAACTGTGCCGATATCTGTCCGGGCAATCCTAAGCTGGGTAAGGCCCTCACGATGGCTCCGTTCAACCCCGATGCTGACAACATGAAGCAGGAGGCTAAGAACTGGGAGTACTGCGTGAAGGAAGTGAAGAGCAAGCAGGATCTCGTTGACATCCGCTCTAACGTGAAGAACTCACAGTTCGCACAGCCTCTGTTCGAGTTCTCAGGCGCTTGCTCTGGTTGCGGTGAGACTCCTTACGTGAAGCTGATCTCTCAGCTCTTCGGTGATCGTCAGATGATTGCCAACGCTACAGGTTGTTCTTCTATCTACTCTGCTTCTATTCCTTCTACTCCTTACACCAAGAACGAGAAGGGTCAGGGTCCAGTCTTCAACAACTCACTGTTCGAGGACTTCTGCGAGTTCGGTCTCGGTATGGCTCTGGGTAACAAGAAGATGAAGGAGCGCGTAGCTAAGCTGCTCCAGGAGATGATCGACGGCAACGCCAGCGACGAGTACAAGGCTCTCGCTCAGGAGTGGATTGCTAACAAGGACGACGCCGACAAGACCAAGGAGATTGCTCCGAAGCTGCGCAAGTGTATCGCTGAGAGCGCTGCCAAGGGCTGCCCCGTTTGCAAGGAACTCCAGACACTGGATCACTACCTCGTAAAACGTAGCCAGTGGATCATCGGTGGTGACGGTGCTTCTTACGATATTGGTTACGGCGGTCTCGACCACGTGATTGCTTCTGGTGAGGACGTTAACATTCTCGTGCTCGATACTGAGGTTTACTCTAACACTGGTGGTCAGGCCTCTAAGGCTACTCCTCTTGGTGCTATCGCTCAGTTCGCTGCTCAGGGTAAGCGCATCCGCAAGAAGGATCTCGGTATGATTGCCACCACTTACGGATATGTATATGTAGCTCAGATTGCTATGGGCGCTGACCACGCACAGACCCTCAAGGCTATCCGCGAGGCTGAGGCATGGCACGGACCTTCAATCGTCATCGCTTACGCTCCATGTATCAACCACGGTCTGAAGGCCAAGGGCGGTATGGGTAAGAGCCAGGCTGAGGAGAAGAAGGCTGTTGAGTGCGGTTACTGGCACCTGTGGCGTTACAATCCAGCTCTGGCAGAGGAAGGTAAGAATCCGTTCTCACTCGACTCTAAGGAGCCTAACTGGGCTAACTTCCACGACTTCCTGCTCGGCGAGGTTCGTTACCTGTCAGTTAAGAAGGCATATCCTAACGAGGCTGAGGAGCTCTTCGCTGAGGCACAGAAGATGGCTCAGATCCGCTACCAGACCTACGTTCGTAAGACTCAGGAGAACTGGGGCGAGTAATCCCCTATCCTATCTATCATTAAAGGAGTATCCGATTTCGGGTACTCCTTTTTGTTTCCCTGTCGGATAAAAAAGCTTCAGAAAAATCCGGATACTTTTTTGTTCCCCCGCCAGTTGGCGGGGAAACATATTACGAAAAGAGGCTTCAGATTTCTCCGGCTATTTTTGTTTCCCCGCCAATTTGGCGGGGAAATATACTACAAAAAAAGCTTCAGAAAAATCTGAAGCCTTTTTGTAGTCGATAGGGGAATCGAACCCCTATGCCAAGATTGAGAATCTTGTATCCTAACCATTAGATGAATCGACCGAGCAGCGAGAGCAATCAAACTTGCTTGAATTGCCGAGTCGCGAGGGAGAAAGACTGAAAGTCAATCGACCCAACATTCTTGGAGGATCACCCCTGCGGAAGGAGGGGGATTCGAACCCCCGGTACGGGAACCCGTACGGCAGTTTAGCAAACTGCTGGTTTCAGCCACTCACCCATCCTTCCAGATGCTTTGCGCTTAAAACCGAGGGGTTATCTCCTCAAATGCGGGTGCAAAGGTACGACTATTTTTCGAATCCTGCAAATTTTTCGCCAACTTTTTTTGAAAAAAGTTATTTAAAAGCCACCACCTCCGTCAGCTCCTGATTCAGGTAGAAGGTGTTCTGCAAGGTGTCGCCCTCGTGTATGAATCTCATTCTCAGATAGTAAAGCTCCCCTTCGGGCACCTGACCATAGGTAATCCCTTTCTTGAACAGCGGCGCACCACGATGCCGCATCACCTGGATCAGCGAATCGTTGATATGGCGGGTAGTCCCGATATCCGCGAAATCGATGCCCCTCAGCGCCGCAGCATTCTCAGCATACTGGTCTACGAAAGCCTCTACTGTCTTCTCGGCATCGTACTGCTTCCCGCACGAGGCGAGAAGCAGCGAGATACCTATTATTATATATACGCGCGAGAGTTTCATTTCTGCGGGATGTTTTTAAGTACATCGAGCAGATGATCCCACACCATCTGGACAGTGGGGATATGCAGACGCTCGTCAGGCGTGTGAACGAATCGCAAAGTAGGACCAAAGCTGACCATGTCGAGCTGCGGATAACGCTCTGAGAACAGACCGCACTCCAATCCTGCATGAATGCCGCGAACCACAGGATCGTGGCCGAAGAGCTTCTTATACGAAGCCACGACAATCTCCTGCAGCTTCGAGTTGGCACGCATCTTCCATGCAGGATAACCCTCACCGCTCACGGCCTCGGCACCAGCCAATTCAAACACGGCCTGAATCGTAGCACACATATTGTCGAGGTTCGACATCACGTTAGAACGCTGCGACGAGAGGATATCAATCGTCGTCTCCGAAGTGTGCACACTGGCGATGTTGCTCGATGTCTCCACCATTCCACCTAAGGCCAGATCCTGACAGATGGCATAGATACCATTGTCGACAGCCTGCAGGGCCCATACGAAGCGCTTAGCCACTGCGGGCCCGATGATGGGTTCAGCATCCGTCGACCCCATCGCAAACTCCATCTGCGTATCCGTCACATGGAACTCATCCTCCACCTCCGAGGCGAAGATGTTCCAGTCGGCACGGATATTCTCCTTCAGGTCGTTAGGCACGGCAATCACGAAGTAGCCGTCGCGAGGGATGGCATTGTGCAGCTTGCCCGAGTGGAACTGGCAGAGCTGGATGCCCTCGTAGCGCTTCATCTCCTGGAAAAGGAAGCGAGCCAGGATCTTGATGGCGTTGGCACGTTTCTTGTTGATGTCGTCACCCGAGTGACCACCCACGAGACCCTTCAGGGCACCCTTCATGAAGAAGCTGCCAGCCTGGGCAGCCTGACGCTCAAACGTGAACTTCGCTGTCGTGTTACGGCCTCCCGCACACGAAACGAAGATCTCACCTTCATCCTCCGAGTCAAGGTTGATGAGATAGTCGCCCGTCATAAAGCCAGCCTTCATGCCCTCGGCACCAGTCAGACCCGTCTCCTCGTCACGGGTGAAGACACACTCGATAGGTCCGTGCTCGATATCGTCAGAAGCCAAGATAGCCAGCTCGATAGCACAGCCGATACCGTCGTCTGCACCCAGCGTCGTACCCTCAGCCGTCAACCACTCACCGTCAACGTAGGTCTTGATGGGATCCTTGTCAAAGTCGAACTCCACATCCACGAGTTTATCGCACACCATATCCATGTGACTCTGCAGGATCACGGTCTGACGGTCCTCCATGCCCTTGGTGGCAGGTTTACTGATAATCACGTTGCCAGTCTCGTCGACTTTCGTGTCGAGTCCATGACTCTCTCCCCAGTTCTGGAGATAGGCAATCATCTTCTCTTCGCGCTTCGAAGGACGCGGAATTTCGTTAATCTTCGCAAATTCTTCGAATACTTTAGCCGGTTTTAAATCGTTTTTATTCATTATTAATGTATTTTTTAATGTTTAATCTTTAATGTTTAATCTTTTATTTGTAACTTTGCAGCCGCAAAGATATAAAAAATGATTGAAACTCTGCTATTCAGCACGTTAATAATTGCTATCGCGATGGTATTTTTCCTCGTAAGGGTACTATTTCAGAAGCAAGGCAAGTTCAAGTCGCAGCATATTCACGACTCTGAGGCGATGAAGGAGCGCGGCATCCATTGCGTGATGGATCAGGACCGCGAGATGCGCCAGAAGAGCCCGTTCGCCGTTGAAGAGAGAGTTTGAAGTTTTAGTTTATAGTTTAAAGTTTAGAGTTTAGAGTTTAAAGTTTAGAGATAATAATTTAAAGATTAATATTGAAATGAAAAAGTACATTTTCTCAGCACTGGCCATCGCAGCCATGATGGTATCGTGCAACAATGCAAGTCCTAAGATGGACGATCAGCCCGCCTCAGGCAGCGCCAGCGGTGCAGGTATCAAGATCGCGTATGTAGAGGTCGACTCACTGATGACCCAGTTCGACTTTGCCAAGGATTACAGCGAGTCACTTCAGAAGAAGTCCATCAATGCCCGCAACACGCTCACCCAGAAGGGTAACGCCCTTCAGGCAGCTGTGAACAACTTCCAGCAGAAGCTGAACAACAACGGTTTCCAGAGCCGTGAGCAGGCTGCCAGCGTACAGGCCGCCATCGAGCGTCAGCAGCGCGACCTGCAGGATCTGCAGGCTCGTCTCGAGACTGAGCTCGCCAACGAGACCGCCAAGTTCAACGAGGCCCTCCGCGACTCACTGCAGAACTTCCTGAAGGACTACAATGCCGACAAGAAGTTCGACCTCATCCTCTCAAAGGCAGGTGACAACATCCTGATGGCCGACAAGAAGTTCGACATCACCCAGGACGTCATCAACGGTCTGAACAAGCGCTACAAGCCCGCCACCAAGAAGGCCGAGCCCGAGAAGAAAGAAGAGAAGAAATAATGATAAAAGGCATCCTGGTGGATGCCTTTTTTGTTTTACATTATTCATGCTTTCAGAAACTCAATACGTCTCCGATTATCCTTTGGCCTTACCGCGAAATGTAGCCAGCAGACTGTGCCATGTTGCTCTAATAACAATTCATCGAATTCCTGTTTTGTACCATCGGCAATATCCAACAATATCGACGCATAGCGGATCATCTGCTCTTTGCCCGCGCAGCGGATATCCACTGCGCACCCTGATAGATGATTGGACGTCATAGACCCACCAGCCAACTTATTGACGGCCGGAGAACGATACCCGCTATTGATAATAATCGGCTCGTCTTCATCTGCGTCATGAGTATTCTCATTCCTCATTCTTGCGTCCCGATGGTAGCAAGCGTCCTTCGGCCGAGCGCCACCTTCCACATTCCACACATATAGCGTGTTATAGCTGTACCTTAAATCCTCCAACCAATTCTCGCAGATACGCTTCAGGTTCTCAATAACTACATGACTCGGAATATTCCCATCCGCAGTCTGATGTTTCGTCTTCGTCAACTCCCCGAGCTCGAAATGCTCGGAGAGTTTCATCTTACTATTTACTTCTACTTCTTTCATAAAAAATCGTTTTGAACATTTGAACATTTGAACATTTAGATAACCATCTTATTCACCTTCTTATAACAACCCTTGCTCTTTCCATCTGATACTTTTTCTATCAGGTGGCCCTCTAAGAGTCTTCTCAATTTGGTGTTTACAGAGTTTTCATTGTCATAGCCAAAGCATTTCATCACATCCTCTTTTGTGAAGATATCAGGTAATTTGTAATAGCCATCCAATGAACGTTGCTGATGTCGCTTACCAATAATCTGCACATCATTATTCATGTCATCGAAGTACTTTTCAGCCATGACCCCGAAGAAATGCTGCTGGGTAGCATATTGAATGCGGGCAATCAGTTCACAGAGTTTCCAATCTGTATCATCGACTTCATATTCACCCGTCCAATAATTGCCTTCTTGCTTCAAGCTATCCCAATGGCGCATGTCAATGAAAGGAGCTGCATAGTTGAGGGCGTGATATGGCACGCGCTTCAGCATCAATTCGTTCGCTTCACTGTCATCCTCCGCGCAGTCTTCCATACGGTTCTTGACCCAACCATGCAGTTTTACAACCAATGGCCAGAATGGCAGTTCACCATAGCGACTATCCAGACGGAATGCCCAAGTCTTCATACGATCCAGGCGCGCCCAGTCAATCTTGTTCACATCTTCCAGATCCATCATCTCATAGTTCGTCTTGGGCATAGGAATCACCGCCAGACGTGTAGAGAGTCCTGATCCGAAGTTCCGTTCATTCACCTTTCTTTTAAGGGCGATGGGCGTACCTGTGTAGATATAGTTCCATGTGACGTTGAACTCATCGACAGGTGAATCAGAGTTCTGATACATCTGACCATCTTCCTCATTATGAAAGGCTTTCAGCTCCATACTTTGTTTATTGATCCATGAACCACCCTGCTGCAACATCGTAGCATTGTCGAGCTCAGTATCAAAAGTCAGCATGTGGAGTTGGATCTCCTTACCATCAATCGTCTCTTTCGCATTCAGCATGTCCTGAATCAGCTGACCATTCGAAGTACGGGCTGGATGGATGCGGATGATGCCTTGCGGCTTATCTTTACCCTCCTTATTCGCCGCCTTCTTCTTCAGATCCTGCTTATAACGATTCAAAGCAGCCTTTCCTGCCTTATCTGCAGCAGCTATTGGTGCTGACAAAATCTTGTAGATATCATCAGCCATGGACTTGTTTGAAGCAGGATGGCCAATAATATACAGCGAGCAATTCAGTCTGCGCTCCTGCTGAGGACGATGATAGAAGCGATACCAACAGCGCGTCATGAGAGTCATCGCCGTGCCACCTGCCACGAACAACGCCGCAGGATATTGCGACTTTTTCAGCCCCGCACAAGCATCCTTCAGCAAAGGGATATCAGGGAAAAGGGCTTCAATCTCTTCACCCCACCCTTGCAACATCTGTTGGATCTTCTGCTGACCATAAAGCGCATTCGCCCCCTGTTGCTCACCAGTGCCATTAACAATCTCCTGATAATTCTTACCCGTTGACTCTTCTATCGCCCTGAGCATGGCCTTGGATGGTAGCGCGCTCGCATTCCTTTTCTCTTTCTCTGCGACGCACCCGGCTGCTGACTCCACCGTCTGCGCCACGTTCTCATCGCGCTCATCGATAATCTCCTGCACCCAGGGCTGAGCCTCCACGATACGCTGCACTTTGGTCTTATCCCCATCAAGCATGATAAGGAGGTCTGTGGCGAGTTTAAGACTCTCCTTATGTCTATTCGAATCATCTGCACATGGCAGCTTAGCAGAATAGCGCTGATCAATAATGTTCTGAATCTCATAACCTCTCCACTTTACAGAATTACCCACTGATTCAGCATCCACATTCCCGAAAGTCTCAGACCCTTGTTGAGCATTTTCAGCGGCCACAGCAGGAGCCTGAACGCCGCTATGAGAATCAGCCCTATGATCAGAAGGGAATTTGTGGTTAATTGGTTGAGTTTTCTTGTCCCGATATTGGGGAGTGTAAAGTTTGTCAAAATCTTCATTGTAGTAATTAAATAGAAGTTCTTCGTTAATGTAAAGTATATCCTCCTCTTTGGGAGAAAAAGAGTTACGGGTGGCGTCGATGCAGCTTTCATCAGGCTTATAGCCTAACTTTTGGGCAAAGACAATTTGGTTATCTGCGAGATTACCATCCTTGATATCAGCCATGAAAACGATTCTTGCACCAAAACCGCTACTGGTTATATGTACCAGCGCCACACGCTTCATCAGTTCTTCATTGTCACGTAGCTTGTACCAGATATCCATTGGATTCTCCACATGATCAATGTCGAGCATCACAAGACCGTTCAGGTGGCAATCTGCAAGGCGACGGTGACGGAAGGGATTGCCCTTTTCAGTGGTTGTTTCATCAAACTCATAGCAGCTATAAATGAAAGCTGTAGAATTATCTTTGATTTCCTGAGCAAAGGCTAAGAGTTTTTCCCCATCGCTTTTCTTCTCCCAAGCCTCTTTAGCAGACTTCTTTTTCAGATTCTGCTTTTTCAGCAGAAATTTCTGATAGTCAGCATTATTAAGCCAAGTTTGAAGAGCCGCCACGCCCTGAGTCTTCGAAGCATCCACAGCCGCAAGAATAGCCCTGCGGGCATCAATGCGCCAAGCCGTATTAGGTTTCTTTACTTGCTCCCAGAACACTTCCTTTGTGCAAGGAAGTGCCTGAGAGAAATGAGTATTTTCTTGGTATGTAAACATTCAGTCCCTTTTAATGTTTTACCTTTTTACTTTTTTACTTTTACAAACTTTGTATATCTGTGATATAGAAGCAGTTCTCGTGGCGATCGTTGTTGTCGCCCCAAGTGCGATGCTTCCAAAAGCCTTTCACGATATAAGGCTGGTTCTGATAATACTGCGTATCGCGATTCTTCGATGCAGCCTCGCCCGTCAGTTCACCATAGATAATATCACCACCTCTTTTGAGGACAAAACCACGACTTTTGAAATACTCCATTGTATTATCCTGTCGCTGATACTGGCGCTCAGAGTATGCGCCCACCTCTACTATTGTTACTAATAATTCCATTATTTAATGTTTAATGTTTAATGTTTAATGTCAAATGCGATCCAGCAGCTCTTCCACCTCCAGCGCCCCCATGGCATCCTGCAGGTCGCGATGCATCGCCACATTCACCAGTCGGAAACCAAGATCCTTCTTCACTGAGTTATAGAACTTGATACGTGTTGCGCTCTCCTTCAACCATCCATTCTCCAACTGGCGGATGATACGATCCTTCTTTTTCCGGCTAATACGGTTGTAGGCACGGAACACAATCTTGCCAGTCTGTTTGCACTTATGCAGAGAACCCTCTACATACTTACCATTCTCTAAGTTTTCCAGCGCCTCTGCTGGAATTTCAATGTACTTTTTCATTGTTATTCTGTTTTTAATCTTTTCTTTGCTTCAGCTACATCTGCGAAATTAGCCATGATCATTCTCAGTATCTCGTGAGTGCCCATGCCATCGCAGTCTATAGAATTCCCACCTAAACAGTGAACATAAATAACACCCTTCCAGCTTGTTGCCGTTACAGGGAACCCAAGCGGTAACATCCTGATGATGTCATCATTCCACGGCGAATTCACCCTGTCATCAAAATCAAGATGTAAACAGCCATGATCTATCTGGTACGTAGCCCTTTTCTCATATTTCAGCAACATTTTTATCATGTTACAAGGAGAAGTCAGCACATCCTCAACGATTTTCTCAATCTCTGTTTCTGATAACTTTTCCATTCTACCAATGTTTAATGTTTAATTCTTAATGTTTAATGTTCTCGTACATAGTCTCGAAAAGTGCCAACGATTGCGGCAGAACTTGCGGAATATCCATGCGACCCGGTTTCAAGACAGTATTCAGCTGCTGATAGGCATCCCAATAATTCTGAGGTTGATTCCCATTCATCATGGAGATCAGCTGCTCCGAAGTCTCATTGATCTGAGAGGAATTCAGCGGATAAGGCTGAGATATACGGAGAGCATCATTATTCGTATCGTGCAAGATGCGCTTTTCCACGAGGACACCAATCAGCTTCAGCATATCGGCACGCGTAAACTCCGCATTTCTCAACGCAGCCATGCGCTCACGGCGAACCTTCTGATAAGGCTCATAGTCATCAGCCCACTGCTCAGCCCTCGCCATCATCATCTCCAAAGTGAACTTGTCCTTGCGGCTCTGACCACCATAGCAAGTGTAATTGCTGACTACATCCTGCGCCCCGAGGATTGTCTGGTTATGACACACCTTAACCATGGGACCAATACCGAACTGCGAACCTTTTTGATGGTAGGCTACAGCCAGACAAGTCACAATGTCATCAGTCTCATCACTGCGAATCTCAATGTTCGCATACACACGTCTTAAAAGGTGAGCCTCGATAGACCTTTCGCCATACTTCTCTTCCAACTGTGGAAGCAGTGTCACACCAGGTCGCTTAGAATCACGATTCGCAGCAGCGAAGATTTCTTGAACAACGGGTTTCAATCCACGTTTCTCAAAGATCTCCAACACCTGTTGAATCAGTGCGAAGTGATAGATTCCTCCCACGGGATCGCCCGTAGGCAGATTCTCATGATAGCTCCTTTCGAGCTCTTCGAGCGTCAGCACCTGTACCGCCTGCTCTGCAAAATTCAATTGTCTTCCTGTCATTATTTAATGTTTAATCTTTCGCTCGGCTCTGCCGCTTGGCTTTGCCAAGAATGTTTAATGTTTAATTTTTAATGTTTAATGTTTCAAGTTTAATCTTTAATCTGGTCTTTGATCTTTTGGAACAATCCGTACTTAACCACGAGCTGCACCATCATCGAGTGAGCGGGCAGTGTGATGGCATCCTCGTCGATCTTCTTGCAGATGACGTCAAAATGCGTCTTCTCCACCTCAT
>JAEEGJ010029644.1_pt1 | contig 10778 bp, 7 predicted proteins | sample 8958761 | NCBI WGS metagenome assembly JAEEGJ01 (sample SAMN16246546, study PRJNA631951) | gut metagenome | biome: gut microbiome; feature: rumen; material: RS-attached | host: Bos | place: Iran: Karaj | collected 2018-10
TTTGCAGGGCATTTTCACTCACACCTCCGCTGCCAATCTCGTTCGTCACGAAGATAAAGGTAGCATCCTGAGCCGTAAAACGGTCGAACTCTGCCTTGGCCTCCTCGAGAATGTCCTTCACAGCGGCATGCTCAGCCTCGAAGAAATAGTTGGTCAGCCACAGTGTGACGCAGTCGATCACCACCACACGTCCGCTGACATCATGACGACTCAACACCTTCTCCTCCTCGATATTCGTCCACTGCGGACCTCGACGCTCCTGATGGAGGCGTACCCTTTCACGAAACTCCTCATCCCAGACCCGGGCTGTGGCCAGATAGACGGGATTCGCTGCGAGACTCAGGGCAAGGCGCTCTGCCTCACCACTCTTGCCAGAGCGCTGTCCACCTGTGATTAGTATGATTCTGCGTGTCATTGTTTCTTATTGATATCTTCACCACCAAGCAGCTCGTAGATACGTGCCATGTCCACATGACGGCGCACATGATCTGCCAAACGGTCGTATTGTTCTTCTTTATAAGCCTGATAGTCGAAGGGTCTTCCTGCCTGGTCCATCTTATCGGCAAAAGGCTGCAGGAGGTAGTCCACGAAGCCACTGTTGTCGAGGATACCATGGATATAGGTACCCATACACGTCCCGTCCACCAGATAGCCGTCAGCTCTTCCACCATCGATCATGGCCAATGGTGCAGCCTTCGACTCACCAAATGGTCGCGTCTCACCTATGTGGATCTCATAGCCGTGCATCTCGTCACCACCCCATGACGGACGGAAAGTGACCTGTCGCGTCACCTTCTCCCCACTCATCGTGGTGGTAACGGGCAAGAGTCCGAGTCCAGGCAGACGTTCAATATCCCCCTCCACATGGTCTGGATCGCACACCTCCACTCCCATCAGCTGATAACCACCACAGATGCCGAGTACGGAGGCACCCTCGCGATGAGCCTTCACAATGGCCTGTGCCACCCCATTACGGCGCAACTCATAGAGATCATGGAGTGTCGACTTCGATCCTGGGACAATGATGATATCAGCCTTACGGATATCCTCCACGTTGTTGGTATAAAACAGATGTACGCGTGGATCCTGTTCGAGGGCGTCGAAATCGGTATAGTTCGAGAGGTGCTGCAGCATCACTACGGCGATGTTCACCTTCCCATGAGCCAGCTGCATCGACTTCTGAGCCAGTGCCACACTGTCCTCCTCCTCGATATGGATATCCTTGAAATAGGGGATGATACCCAGCACTGGGACCCCACAGATCTCCTCCAGCATCCGCTTGCCCTCCTCAAAGAGGCGCAGGTCACCACGGAACTTATTGATGATGATGCCCTTGATAAGCTGGCGGTCTTCTGGTGTCTGTAGGGCGATACTGCCATAGACAGAGGCGAAGACGCCCCCACGATCGATATCACCCACGAGGATGACGTCAGCCTTCGCATGACGTGCCATTGGCAGGTTCACGAGGTCGGTATCCCTGAGGTTGATCTCCGAGATACTGCCTGCCCCCTCCATCACGATGGGATTATAGCGGGCAGCCAGACGATCGAAGGCCTGACAAACCTCTCGCCTGAAATCTATGTCGGAGGCACCCCGACGCCAGTAATCATAGGCACTCTTACTGCCGATGGGCTTGCCATTGAGCACCACCTGTGAGGTGTGGTCGCTCTGAGGCTTCAACAGCAAGGGGTTCATATCCGTATGACAGGCGATACCCGCTGCTTCAGCCTGAACAGCCTGTGCACGCCCGATCTCCAGTCCCTCAGGTGTGGCATACGAGTTCAGTGCCATATTCTGCGCCTTGAAGGGTGCAGGCTGGTAACCATCCTGACGGAAGATGCGACAGAAGGCTGCTGCAACGATGCTCTTACCCACATCGCTGCCTGTGCCTGCGAACATCAGAGGGTGTAACTGTTTCATATCTGATAGAGGTGCGTATAGCTTGCTAAGACATTCTGATACCTGAATACGGGTGTCGCCACTGGTTCGCCCTTGGCGTTATAGACCTGCGTGATGCTTTCTGGCTGCCCAGCGAGGAACCGGGTATAGTGGAACTCATGCCCACGGTATTCCCTGCCATCGAGTTCGAAACGGCGATAACCCAGCGAGAGCTTACGATCCGCCTGTCGTGCCGTGATGCTATAGGGTAGCACACCACACATCGGATAGGTACCGTTGTCAGTGATGATCTCACGGCAGAGGTACATCATCCCCCCACACTCAGCCACGATCCTGCCTCCACGCTCGGCATAGTCCTTGATGGCCTTCCTCGTGGCCTCAGCCTTGACCAGAGCCTCCAGATGCTTTTCAGGATAACCCCCAGGCAATAGCAGGAGGTCGATGCCGCTGAAGTCGGGCACCTCCGTCTCAGGGTCGAAGAACCTCACGCTTTCATAGCGGTCGATGGTCTCCTGATAGAGGAAAGAGAAACTCTCGGCATTGCGGGCGATCAGGACTGACTCTTCCCACCGTGGGAGCATCTCATTCCCACCGTGGGGAGGACATGTTCCCACCGTGGGGATACAAGACTGGAGCAGGGCCTGCCAGTCGACATGTGCTTCAAGCAGTTCTATCAGCCGGTTGTTCTCTGCCTTTTCCGAGAAGTCGAGACCCAGATAGCGTGAGCCCTGTTCGAGGGCCGCATCCTTGGGCAGGTATCCCAGACAGGCCACACCCAAATCGTCACACACCTGTTGCAACATCTGGAAATGTCGTGGAGACCCCACCTTGTTGAATATCACCCCCGCAAAACGGAGGTCCTTACGGAAGTTCACGAATCCTGAAATCAACGGCGCCATCGAATAGGCTGCCGACTTGGCATCGACAATCAGTACCACAGGGATATCCAGCGTCTGTGCGATTTCTGCTGAAGAGCCTAGGTCACGGTCGTAGCCGTCGAAGAGTCCCATCATACCCTCTACGATACACATATCAGCCTCCTTGCCATAATGAGCGAAGAGTTCGCCCACATGGGTCTTCGTTGCCATAAACGTATCGAGATTGACGCTGGGTCTGCCACACACCGCCTCATGGAATTTCGTATCGATGTAGTCAGGACCGCATTTGAAGGGTTGCACACGATAGCCTTTCCGCGTATACAGTGCCATCAGGCCACGAGCAATCGTCGTCTTACCTGAGCCACTGGTGGGAGCCGCCATCATGAATGCTGCCTTCATGCCTTAACCCTTCGTATATCTGACGGCGAGCATGCTGATATCGTCGTCCTGCTCAATGTCGCCAGTATAACGGTTCACAGCCTCCATCATATTGCCGATAAACGGCTGTGGCTTCGCGTCGAGTTTCATCGCCTGTAGGGCAGCACCCATCATCCGCTTCTCGCCAAACTTCTTCCCCTCAGCATTCTGGGCTTCTGTCAGACCGTCTGTATAGAGCAGAATCAGGCTGCCAGATTCCAGCTTTTCCTCATCTGTCAGACGTTTCACATCCGTGCCCATGACCAACGGCAGATGATAGTTCTCCTGAGAGGTTTTCAGGTCACCACTCGCCAGATCGAGTACACCTACAAAGCATTTCATACCCTTGTCGAGGGCAGCTATGATACGCTCAGGATCATCCTCATAGGCCGCAGCCATACGGAACTGTGCCTTCGTGATAGCCGTCAGTGCCGAAGCCTGGGCACCCTTGCTCGTAGCGTCGCCTGCACAGAAGAAGAGCTTCTCGTCATGAATCAGACAGTCGCAGAAACCACTACCCTGCATCTTACCAGGCTTGACGAAGGCTGATGCCTGCACATCCTTACGCTTAGGAAGGACTGTGGGTGCCAGCGTCTGCTGGATGCTGCTGGCTATCTGCTGCTCCAGGGCTGTGCGCTCCTTCGTGGCCGTATTGTTCTCCACCTCCTTATACGCCTCCTTCAACTGACGATGCGCCACGAGGAGCTGGTGACCTACATAGCGGCGGTACAGGATATAGCCGACAAAACAGAGCAGGAGTACGCCGATAAGGGCATACCAGCTGATACGGCTCTTACGCTCCAGTTCCGTCTGCTGCTCCGACAATCTCTCTACATTCGCCACGATGGTAGCCTGCTCCTCCTTGTCGAGCTGTCTCGTCTGCTTGAAGGCTGGCTCCAGGAGGTCGCTGATGGCCTTGCTCACCGCCATCGCCGAGTCCTTACGACCCGCAATGAGGTTGGCCTGATACTTCTTCAGCAAGAGGTTCTCGATATCGTCCATCATCGTGTTCGTCGACCCTTCTCCCATGAGGGCATCCAGACTGCGGTAGTTGTCTGCCGCCTCGTCCCATCGCTGGGCAGCCGTCAGGTATTCGTTAGCCGTGATACGTCCCTCGGGGGTCTTGCTGTACTGGGTGGTCAGGAAGGCGTTGAAGGCCTCGGCAGCCTCCTCCTTCTTGCCCATGCCCTCGTAGGCCCTTGCCTGATAGATATTGTAGCGCGCCACCTGCTTATCCGTATAGCTTGTAAAGTTGTCAGGACGCTGCTCATACTCTTTCAGCAACTCTCCGAAACGCTCTATCCACTTCAGGGCAGCCTGATATTTCTCGATTGTCAGACAGGCGTACGAGATATTGATCAGTCCGGCGATGGCATTCTTATAGGCTGCATCGCTGCGGTTCTTCTCGATGTTCTCCAGATGTTTTTGGTAGGCACGCTCGAAACCGTCGTCAGTCGAATCACCAGTCTGTCCGAGACCTGCCTGGCAACAGCCGATATAGATCAGCAGGTTCACGTAGTCGCTGGTGGTGTCGCACTCCAGCTCCTCGATCTTGGACGCTGCTGGTATGGCGACCTTCAGGCCACCCTCGTAGTCGCCACGAACGGTCAGGAGGTTCGCCAGTCGGCTGGCACTCTTCGCAAAGGCGTCCATATCGGCCGACTTGCCTTCTTTCGCAGCAGCCTCCAGCGAAGCCTTCCAATAGAACTCGGCCATACGCTTCTTGTTCAGTCGGTCACTGGCATAGCCCAGCCAGTAGTAAGCCTTCTCAGCCGTCAGCTCACCCGTTTTCTCCAGACTGTCTGCCAACTGTAACAACTTCTCATACTCTTTCGCCTTCTGGGCGTTCTCCAGAAGTTTCTCGGCTTGTGCGCTTTGCTCCTTCCGATCCCCGTTCCCACACGCCATGGTGAACAGAATCATGATCATCGCGAGCATCCAAAGTTTTCTCTGCTTCATATTCAGGTGTTGAGTTATTGTTTATTGTGTGCAAAGATACGAAATAATTCAGAATACACAATTAATAATTCATAATTTTTCACTTTTTATTGTCCACTTTTCACTTCTTTGTTGTACCTTTGTAGCGTGCGACAATAACTTAACGCAATAATAAACTGAAAAAAGACATGAGATTACTAAAGACCGCCCTGCTGTCAGGACTGATGCTTATCACGCTTCTGCCGGCACAAGCAACCCGCTTCATGGGTATCCACGTGATTGACAAACAGTACCTGATGCTTCATTTCCGCGACGGAGAGGTGCATTACCGTGACAACGGCACTGGCCCCAGCGCCTACCTCGGACATTCCTTCAGTGAAGGCGACGACACCCTCCTCGTCTTCGGCGAACGGCTCAAGGGCGACATCGCCAGCCAGACGACCCTCTGGAAGGTCAGCTCTGCCGACGATAAGAGCTTTGCCACCGCAGAGCCACTCCACGTCTGGCGCAAGTCGAAGCCCATGAATACTGACCATACCCTGACCAGTGAGAACGACCACTGGCTCTTCATCCAGATGCCACAGGCCATGCGACAGGGCTGCACCTACGAGGTCAGCATCCCTCAGCAGCTGGGTGCCGACCAAACCTCTGCCAGCATACGCTTCGACATCTGGAACGCCCAGTCAGAGGCCATCCACGTCAACATCATCGGCTATGCTCCTACGGAGACACTCCATGCCGCCGACCTCTACCAGTGGTTGGGCGATGGCGGACAGCGCGACTATCGCAACTGGGAAGGCCGTAAAGTGTACCTCTATAATGTCAACACCAAGAAGAAGACGAGTGCAGGCACGGTGAAGTTCTGGAAGAAGGCAGCCGATGCCGATCAGGAGGCAGGTAAGAAGAATCTCGTGGGCACCGATGTGTGGAATGTCGACTTCCGTGGTACTGCTCCAGGCCGCTACCGCCTCGTGGTCGAGGATGTTGGCTGCTCGATGGACTTCGACATCGCTGGTGATATCTACTACCAGCCCTTCCGCTACTCCGTTCGCGGCTATTACTACATGCGTCTGGGCGAACCCAAGGATCCTGAGCACGTATGGCCCATCCCCCGCCAGCCGCAGTTCATCCCTGAGACCGATCCCAAGGGCTTCACCGTCTATAAGACCGACTTCCACCCCTTCATGCAGGAGTGGCGCGACCTCCACACCGATGTGTGGGATGAGCCCCACTTCAAGCCCGCCCTCGCCTCACGCTTCTGGCAGCACCGTCTGCCTGGCAACCCTGTGAACATCGAGGTCAAGGGTGGTCACTCCGACGCCTTCGACTGGGATCGCCATCTCGCCCACGTCAGCAACATCTACGACATGCTCCTGCCCTTTATCCTCTCTGGCGGGCGCCTGGCCGACGATAACCTCGGCATCCGTGAGAGTGGCAACGGCATCCCCGATATCATCGACGAAGCGCGCAACGAGGTCGACTTCTTCCTCTCAATCCGCGATGGCGAAGGCTATTCACAGGGTGTCACCAACCCCGATGCCAGCTGGAGCGTCATGTATCAGGCAGGCTGTACCACGATGGCCGCCTGGGCCAATGCCGCCAACTGTGCCATCCTCGCAGAGGCCTTCAGATTGTGCCGTGGAATGTGGAATGTGGAATGTGGAATGAGAAATGACTCACTGTGTAAATATTATACTGACGAGGCCATCAAGGCCTTCAGATACGCAGAAAAACAGGAGTGGACCCAGCTCGACGACCTGCAGGACATCGGCAGCATGCAGATGCGAGGTCGCGACTTCCGTCAGCTGGCCGCCGCCTACCTCTATAACCTCACGGGCGATACCCAGTGGGAGGATATCTTCGCCGAGGAGAGTATGATCAAGGATGCCAAGTCGCCCATCTTCAGCAAGGGTCGTCACGGCTTCTTCGGCGTGGGCGTCATGCACGAGGAGAACAAGCAGATTGTACCCTTCTGCCAGATCTGGGCGGCAGCAGCCTACCTCACCTGTCCGCAGCCCCGCCACAAGGCTGAGCTCTACGCCAACCTCAAGTCGAGCATCAATGCCCAGGCCGAAGAGTATAACATCTCCAATATGGCCAATCGACCCTCGCGCCGCAGTGCCAACGACAGCCGCTGGCAGGTGTCACAGAACCTCCAGCTCGTCATGATGGCCCATTACTTCGCCGACAAGGCCCGTAAGCGCGAGCTCGAGCACGTCATGTACACAGAGGCTGGCTGGGCCATGGGTCGCAATCCTGGCAACGTCGTTGAGATGACAGGACTTGGCCAGCGTCATATCACCGACTGCTACACCACAGGCCGCAACGACGGAGCCCCTGAGTGCCACCCGGGTCAGACACCCTTCAACGGCACTGAGACCTGGTCGCCAGGCCACAACGGCGGCGATGCCCGTGTCATCCTCAAGTACTGCTATCCCGAATGGAAAGTAGAGATGGGACGCCCGTCCACAACCTGGCCCCTCCAGGAGTCCTACTTCAACCAGCGCTACTTCTGGGTCAACGGTGAGTTCACCCCCCGCGAGACCATGCGAGGCAAGATGGCCCTCCTCGGCTATCTCTACGCCATCCGATAAACGAAATAAGCCCTTCGCCAACGAGCGAGGGGCTTATCATTTCTGATGACGGCCAAGGCCTGATTACCAGTCGTCGTCCTCGTTGCCTACCAATCCGTTCTTCACGGCCTCCTCTATCTTGTCCATCAGGGCATTGGAGTAGGCATGGGTCATCACGAGCGCTTTCGAACAGGTGCGCTTCTGGGGATCCTTCGGTATAAAGGGATAGTGGGCAACAATCTCCCACTGCTCGTCCGACAGCTTGCGGTCCGTCTTGTCGGCGTTCAAACGCTTGCCGTCGGCATAGGAGTCCTTGCTCCTATTACGGTCCTTGTCATCCTGGCCGATTGCTCCCAGCCAGCCGCCATCCTCTACCTTCAGGATGTCGTAGTTCTGAACCGTATAGGTCACGCGGATCTTGCCCTCCTTGATATCAATCCTGATGATAGGCGTGATGTTCACCACATAGCGGTAGAGCGTACCCGTATGGTCTGCGATGGCCTCGAGGGTCGACGAGATGATGATGACACCGGCATCCTTATCGTTCAGGGTGATGGCCTGCTTGTCCTTGAAGGTGGCCGTAGCCCAGTAGTTCAGCATCACGTACAGCTGGTCCTTGGTCTTGCCAGGCGCCTCGAACACCTGCTGATAGGTCAGCGACTGGTTCTTGTCGAAAGTCAGTCCCTGCGCCAGGTTGGCGGCAGCGTCAACCCACTTGTCGCCATATTTCTCCTTGGCATATTTCTCCAGGTCGGCGGCCTTCATGACCTGCGCCTGAACCCCAGTGACCGCTCCACAGATACAGAGGAGCACGGTCAGCATCCATTTCTTCATCATAAGCTTCTTCATTTTTGATTATTTTTACTTTGCAGTATAACTCATGTGGACAGGCTCCCACTTGATGGTACCGTCCTTTTTCACATGCACGCGAATCAGATAGTCGCCCGGATCCGGATTGTTGTCCGAGCTCATCGAGTCGAGTGTCAGGTATTCCACGCCGTTCACCTTCTCATAGTCCCACTTATGGACATGTCCTAAGAATACCATAGAGGCATTCCACTCTGCAAACTTATCCAGCAGGAAGAACATCTCCTCACGAGGGAAGGTCGAGGCGAACTCCACGGCACGCGGACGGAAAATGTTCGTATGGCTGAAGACGAAGGTATGGCGGGTATGGATACCTATCTGCTCATTATACTTACTGTCGAGCACACCCTCCTCGATCAGCTCTACCTGCTCCTTGCCAAGCGTACCGCTGGCCGAATCCAGGAAGATGAAGTGGTCGTAGTATAAATCTTCCTTCTCGTCAATGTTTGCCAGAACATATACATCGTAGAACGACGAGTGGAACAGACTTGACCAGAGCGCCCACCCATTGTGGGTGATGTCGTGGTTACCCACCACCGGGTAGAAGGGCAGCGGGATGTCCTCAATGTCCGAATTCAAATATATTTTTTCGTTGAGGGTGTCGGTATAAAAGGTATATTCGTCACCATCATCATCAGTGAAAGTCGACTTTTCGTAGTTTTTCTCAGCATACTTCTCCTTAGCTCTCAGGATACAGTTGTCGAGGTTGATATAGTACTCAGCCTTCGTATCGGCGATGTCACCCAGGTGAGCGTACAGCAGGTCTCTCCCCTCAATACCGATCGAGAACATCTCGTCCATGCGCCCCGCGTCGTCAGTCACATGGCTGTCGGCTCCCACGAGGAACGTATATTCATCAGCATTTAGATCAACAATCAGGTCCTTGTATTCTGCCTTGTGCTGTTTGAAGTAGATGTTCGACATCTTCACACGGTCCTCCACACCCGTACCCGATACGAGCACGCCGATGGGGCTCACCTTCTCACACGAGGTCAGTATCAGGGCAGCAACGGCTGCCAACAGTGTATATTGTAGCTTTTTCATCTTTACCAAACGTATTTAATTCCTAACTTTCCTGATGTCTCGTACCTACTGGCCAGCTGGCTCATACTGCCCGCCGGGCGGATGTTCAGCTCACCGAAGAGCTTGATATCCTTCGACAGCGACGCAATGAAGTTCAGACCCCAGTTGATGTTCCAATTCTCAAAGTAGAAGTCGTCGTAGTTACGGAAGAAGATCCCGACGTTCCACGAGTTCCAGCGCGGACGGATGTTCGTAGCGAAGCCGAAGGTAAACGTCAACGGCTCCGTGTAGCTGAAATCCGAGATGTGGTATCGGATGTACGACTCTCCGACACGCAGCATGACGTAGGGCGTCTCCCACGTCAGCGAGAGGTTGGCGATATACTCGTTGGCACGCCACTTGTGATAGCGGTTATACAGGAGCGTACCGTCGAAGTAGAAGTCCATCCATTTGACAGGCAGACGGTAGCCGCCCTTCAGGTCGACCGAGTAGAGGTGCTTGCCAAACTGCGCCTGAATGTCGGCACCGGCATGCCAGCGGTCAGTGAAGTGGCGCTTGTACGAAGCCTCCAGCGCACCGAATGCACCCACCACCACGTTGCCGCCAAATACGGCATAGCCCGTGAATTCGTTTTTATGCTCCCCGTCATACTTATGCACGCCGGTAAAGGCATTCTGTGCCTGACCGACGCCGACAACGAGCATCATCATCGTTAATAATACTAATTTCTTCATATAGGATGTTGTTGAATATTTCATTTAGTAACAATTAATAGTCAGGACTCACCGCTGCAAAGGTAATAAAAAGGAAGCGTAATTCAAAATTTTAAGTATTTTTTTTGGATGCCACTCAAAAAAAATACCTAAAAATGGGGAAAACGAGGGCGAAATCAGACCAAATGAAGGCAGATTCCGCCCAGCGTTCAACTTAGACCTTTAAGATGTTTATCAATCTCCTATTATCCTTAGGCCTTACCGCGAAATGTAGCCAGCAGACTGAGGCATGCTGCTCTAATAACAATTCATCGAAATCCTGCTTGGTCCCATCAGCGATATCCAACAGAATCGACGCATAGCGGATCATCTGCTCTTTGCCCGCGCAGCGGATATCCACTGCGCACTTGAGGTGCGTTTGCTGAGCATGGTGAGGGTTGTCTCGTCGTACACTTTTTCTCTACTTATTT
>JAEEGJ010029649.1_pt1 | contig 10777 bp, 8 predicted proteins | sample 8958761 | NCBI WGS metagenome assembly JAEEGJ01 (sample SAMN16246546, study PRJNA631951) | gut metagenome | biome: gut microbiome; feature: rumen; material: RS-attached | host: Bos | place: Iran: Karaj | collected 2018-10
GCAGGATGCGCTTCTTATTGTTGGCAACGGCGTTCAGCACCGAGTCGATGGCGATTTCCTGATAGTATCGGGGCTCACGGCCACCGCCACGGTTCAGGGCGCACAGGTTGAACTTGTCGCGCCACTCGTTCTTTTCTGGGTAGGTCATCTGCCACAGCTCCTGCGGCGAGGGGAACTTATCCACCGGGCCCTCGGTCGATGGGATGATATAGTTGCCCTGGGCGTCTTTCACGCCCATGTCGATTTGCCAGATCTCGTTGCCGTTGGTAGCATAGGTGAAGCGGATGTGCAGCATCTCAGCATAGAGTTTTGCCTGGGGTATGCCCTCGGCATAACTCTTCTCGTCGCTCTTCGCCTCGATGACCGCCAGTTTTTTCTTCTTGTACTCAAGGATGTAGTCAGCTTTCTTCGGGTGTTTGTTTTGTGGAAGTGCCGACACCATACCCGGGGCAATATACGCACTCTGCTCCACGAGGATTTCGCTTTGCGGCACCTCATCCCAGCCGACAGTCCTTAACGCCGGGTCAATCTTCTTCAGTCTGGTAGTCGCCTCGTCCATATCTTATTCAAATATTTGTCTTAACAACGCCTGCTTCATCGCATCACAATCGGGCTTTATCTTTTGATTGATTTCTTCTAACAAACTAATATTTGTAGAAATTGAGTCAAGTTGTTCAACAATGCTTTGTTGCTCAGAGAGAGGTGGTAGAGGTATCCTAATTGCTTTCAATGATGGGGCATTGGTATGAACCACTTTCAATTTGGTCTTACCAAATCCCTTTTGTTTAATGGCATCTGTTGTTGATAAAGCATAAGAAAGAAACTTTGGATTTTGATTATGCTTCATGCAAATTATGTCTCCACCTAATAAGCATTTTTCATTGCCCATATATGCAATGGTTTTGCCTATATCTTCTACACTTTCTCCAGTGATAGCAAAGAGCAAATCCCCATGCTCAAAATATTTGGGAGATGCTATGCTTGATTCAAGAGTATGCGATACACAATCTTCAAAAGAGATATTGTAAGTGGTGTATATTTCCCCATATCTAACACAAGGGATGCCTTCTTTTGTGATTTGATCTCTTCTAATTCCTGAGCCTCGGTACATATCGGTAGCAATCTCTCCCAAGGTCTTTTCTTGCCAGCCTGGTTTAGGTTGCATGGCTTGGGTGAGGGCGGATTGGAAGAGGGCACGCGCCTCGGCGAGTTGCCTTTCGGCATTACTTTTCAGTTCGTCGATTTGCGCAAAAGCAGCATCCAGTCGCTCAACAATCCGCTCCTGCTCCGCTATTCCAGGAATTAAAAGCCTACATGCCTTAAGTTTTGTTAGGCTTGTACGCACTCTACCGCTTCCGCTAACATTTTCATATACTTGCTTTCTAAAATATGGGGAATTGATAGAGTACAAGACAAAACGTCGATTAACGCCTTGTATTAATGTAGCTCTGACTGCATCAGATGAAAGTACAAATTTTGCCTCATGAGATGGACATAAAATGGCTCTACCTGCAGGCATCATCTTTGCGATAACTATATCGCCAGGTTGTACTTCACTTCTTTGAATACTTTTTAGATGTTCAAAAGTAGTGTATTTCGTATTCTCTTCTCTCCAACCATCTTCGCCAATATTACTAAGTTGTATTATACGAACTTCAGGTTTATCCGTATAATGCTCTTTTTTAAGATTAGAACCGAATGGGCCATCAGCCATGGATGTGGTTATGTCCCCTAACGTTTTATATGTCCACCCTTCTTTCATGCCTTTTGGTCGTTGATGATGTCAAGAATGTTGTCGAGGATGGTTTTGGCCTGGTCGTTGAGTTGGGCCAGGTGCTGGTGGATTTCCTGCGGTGTGCGCTCATCGACTTCCTCGACCTTGTTGGGGTTCTTGACCGAGAGGTCGCAGTCGCTGCCCAGCGAGGTCACGTCGATGGTCCAGGAATTCTCGCTGTCGGGCTTGGTCTTTTGGAACTCGAGGAACTCGGCCAGGTCGTTGTCGTTCAGGGCGTTGGTCTTGCCCAGGTTACGACCGGGGTTAAGCTGGTAGTACCAAATCTTTTTGGTCGGGGTGCCCTTGTCAAAGAACAGGACGACGGTTTTCACGCCTGCACCCTGGAACACGCCACCGGGCAGGTCAAGGATAGTGTGCAGGTTGCATTGGTCAAGCAGCAACTTGCGCAAGGCTGACGCGTCGCCGTTGCTCAAGAAGGTGTTTTTAATCACGATGCCCGCACGTCCACCGGCCTTCATCATCTTGATGAAGTGCTGCATGAACATGTAGGCGGTCTCGGACGTGTTGATGTCGAAATTCTGCTTCACCTCGGCACGCTCACTGCCGCCAAAGGGCGGATTGGCGAGGATGACGTTTTTGCGGTCCTTCTCCTGAATCTGCGAGAGGTTCTCGGCCAGGGTGTTGCCACGGATGATGTTCGGGGCCTGCAAGCCGTGGAAAATCATGTTCATCGTGGCGATGATATAGGGCAGCGGCTTCTTTTCCTTGCCGAAGAAAGTATCCTCCTGCAAGGTACGGGCATCGCTGGTGCTCTTCACGCGCTGATTCATATAGGTAAATGCCTCGCACAGGAAGCCCGCCGAGCCACAAGCCGGATCGTAAACGGTTTCGCCAATACGCGGATTCACCACCTTTACAATGGTGCGGATGAGCGGACGCGGCGTATAGTATTCGCCACCGTTGCGCCCGGCATTGCCCATACGTTTGATTTTGTCCTCATAGAGCACAGTCATTTCGTGCTTGTCGTCGGCACTCTGAAAATGCAGCGAGTCTATCTTGTTGATAATCTCGCGCATATTGTAACCGCTGTTAATCTTGTTGCGCAGTTCGCTGAAAATTTCTCCTATTTTGTATTCGAGCGTGTCGGACGATGCCGCGCTTTTCTTGAACTGTTGGAGCGACGTAAAAAGTGTTTGATTAACAAACTTCACAAGGTCGTCGCCCGTCATTGCATTTACGACGTCGAGTTCGCCTTTGCTGTTTTTTGGTGCAGCCCATGCGCTCCAACGGTTGAAGCCGGTTATAATTCTGTGGTACTCTTTGCCGTCGAGTTCAGCCTCTTGTTCGCGCAGTGATTCGAGGTCGTCGAGGTATTTAAGAAAGAGTAGCCACGAAGTCTGCTCTATGTAGTCGAGTTCGTTGCTACATCCCGCTTCGTTGCGCAGGATGGCATCGATTGCATTAAAAGTTGATTCGTATTTCATTGCCATTGGTTATGAATACGAATGCTATTTGTCTAAAAAACGAAGGTCATGCCGGGTACCTATATAAAAAAACGTGGGACAATTTCTCATCCAACGTTCGAGGTACCTGGCATGACCCACAAATCCAAGATAAGAAATGCCCACGCTATACGCGCAGGCATTTGCTCATTAATACTTGGATTTGTGTTTTGTTCTTCTACTGCCAGGTTTCCGAACGTTAATAGATTAAATAGCAAACGCTAATGTTATAATATGTCGTTAATTATGTTATCTATTTCATTAATACAAAGTTTGTTGTTTAACAAATTGTTTTGTTGCAATAGTGCAATGCAAAGGTAGGAAATAATTGGGATTGTGCAAAAAAAATTCAAAGTTTTCAAAGCATTTCTTTAAATGTGTTGACGTTATGTTCAATAAACATAACGTAATAAATAGGTAAATACAAAATTTTGCCCTTGTTTTTTGTTTCACGGGCATTTGAAAATACAATGCCTTTTTTTATGCCGTATTCATCGTTGTTGACAAACATATTCAGTGCACTGTGAACATAGTAATCTTTGCCCGATTTCACTTCTATTGGCACAACTGACAACGAATCAAAATCATCGATTAGGAAATCAACTTCGCCGCTTTTTTTGTTGTCGTAATAGTATAAATGGAAGCCGTGAGCGTTAAGTTCTTGTGCTACAACTGATTCGTAAACAGTTCCAAGGTTGAGGCTGAGTTCGTCGTCCAATATGGCTCTGATATTGTATTGGTACAGCAAGGATGTGAGTATTCCCACGTCGTTGAGATATAGTTTCAACAAGTTTTTTTTGACAGACTGCAACAAGGGGAATCGCGGATTGCTGATAGCATCCACCTGCAAGGCTATTCCTGACTGTACCAAATAATCAAATTCGTTTTCATAATCAGAAAACTGTTTGCCTTGTTTGTTTTCTATCTTGCTGACAATCACACGTTTTTTTCGACTTTCGAGGTTTGAAGGTATCAAGTCGTAAACTCTTCTTATTTTCAGTTTTTGCTGACGGTCGTACTGCGAAGCATCAATACCATAAAGCGTATGCACGTCGTTTTGTATATCGCGCATCATCTGTATATTCTTGTCTTCCAAAAACTTGTTGACGGCATCGGGCAAACCGCCGGTAAGCAAATAATATCGGAACAGACGCATAAAATGATTGTGCAACGGTTCTGTTATCGGTTCGCCTTTGCTATACTGCATTCGTGCCAATTCGATAACATCTTTGCCAACCCCCATTGCCCAAAAAAATTCTTCCATATCCAAAGGATACATTTGTTTTATCATCACGCTGCCCAACGGAACAGAGGGAGTTTGCGATAAAGCAATGCCAAGTTGAGAACCACTGGCAATAAATGTATATCGTTGGTCTTGATTAAGGAATTTGAGCAACGTGAGCAATTGAGGATACACTTGTATCTCGTCGAGAAAAATAAGCGTGTCGCTCTTAGTCCCCAAACGATTACCGAATATGGCACTAAGTTGCATATAGAAAGAATCGAGTCCTGTTACTTGGGCAAACAAACGATCTTTCTCGCTATCTGCCCTGAGGTCAATCTCGATATAATTCTTAAACAACTTGCTACATACATACCTGATAATAAAAGACTTACCAATCTGTCTTGCTCCATTCACAAGTAGTATCTTGTTTTGCTGTGCAGAGAAATAATTCTCCAAGAAATATGAAAATTTACGTTCTAACATAACTTCAAAATTTATTGTGCTGCAAATATATTGATTTTTAATTTATTAAACAACAGTTTGTCATTTTTTCCATATTTTTTTGGGGTGATTTTGTCATTTTTTCCATAAAAAATAAGGGTCATTTTGTCATTTTTTCCATATTTGTAGAACTATACTTTCTGCAAAAAGTTACTAAAAATCCCTTGCAAATGCTGCAAAAAGTTACTAAATTTGCATCGAAAACACTGCAAAAAGTTACTGCGATGATATTTAAACGAAAGATATTCAAAGATATAGAGCGTTGGAACAAAAATTGTAAAAATGAGGCTCTGTTAATAAAAGGTGCGCGGCAGGTGGGCAAAACCACGGCGGTGCGCGAGTTCGCCCGTGCCAATTATACTAATTTCGTGGAAATCAACTTTGAACAGAATCCCGAGGCGAAACAGGCTTTTGCCGGAAGCCGCGATGCCAACACCGTGATACAGCGGCTCAGCCTTATGGGCTACGGACCTTTTGTGCCGGGCAAGACCCTCGTTTTTTTTGACGAAATCCAAAGTTGTCCCGATGCTCGTACCGCGATTAAATTTTTGGCGGAGGACGGACGGTTTCAATACATAGAATCGGGTTCGCTGTTGGGCATCAATTACAAAGATGTAAGTAGTTATCCCGTAGGTTTTGAAAGTCAAATAGAAATGTACCCGCTTGATTTTGAGGAGTTTCTATGGGCAAAGGGAGTGTCAATGGATACAGTGGATAATGTAAAGCGTACATTAACGGAACTTAGGCGCGTGGACGATTTTACGCATGAAATTCTGATGAAACATTACAGAGAATACCTTGTGGTGGGCGGTATGCCTAAGGTTGTTTCTACATTTTTGACTAACAGCGACTTCAACGAAACACTGCGTCAGCAAAAAATTATTACAGACAGTTACCGGCTCGACATTTCTAAATACGCCGGAGCACAGAAAACGAGGGCAAAAAGGTTTTTCGATGCCATTCCGTCGCAACTCGCCAAGGAGCGCAAACGCTTCATACTCTCCGACTTAGAGGCAAGCGGCAGTATGCAGAAATATGAGGATTCGGCACAATGGCTTGCCGATGCAGGCGTGGCATATTTTAGTTACAACACGCACTCGTTGCAAATGCCATTTGAACAATACGAAAACCGCAACTTGTTTAAAGTTTATCTTTTAGACACGGGGTTGTTGTGTTCGCTGTGGAGCGGCACAATTCAATGGGAAGTGATGCAGGGCAACATTTCTGTCAACGAAGGTGCGCTTACCGAAAATTTTGTTGCCGCCGAACTTGTAAAACACGGGCACACGCTCCACTATTACGACAACAAAAGCCGCAACGAACTCGATTTTCTTATCCGTGAAAAGAAATTTGTAACCATCTTGGAAATCAAATCGGGTAGCGACTATAAAAAACACGCCTCGCTAAACAATATTCTCGAAACCTCTGCCGACACCATTGAGCGCAGTATCGTCCTCTGCCGTGGAAATGTAGAAAAATACGGTGATATTGTGTACCTACCGCTGTATGCGGCGGGATTTTTGTAGAAAGATGATTGTATTTTTGCAAAATTTTTCTATATTTGCATTGTAAACAATTAACACCTACAATTATGAATACAGTAATCTTGTTTTGGAATCCGGATATTTCGAGTTTTAAATACGACGATTGGGAATCTTCCATTAGGAATATTAATACCGAAACCTTCAATTGGAGTGTTTGGGAGCACGAAAAGGCAAGGAAGGGCGACAAATTTTACCTCGTAAAGTGCGGCGGGGAACGCAACAATGGTATCTGTATGAGCGGACATTTCATCTCCGACCCATACCTCGGCGAAGATTGGTCGGGCAAGGGGCGCGAGGTCTATTATATGGATATGAAAATCGATGTTGCCATCAATCCTAAGTATTTCCCTGTGTTAACGTCGGAAGAATTGCAAAAGGTGTTCCCCGAATTTGATTGGACGGGCGGACATTCGGGACGAATTTTGCCGAATATTTACTCGCCGGATAGCCTTTGGAGAAAGTTTATAGAAAATAATATGCGTGTTTTTGAGCAACAGACATATCTTGACACATCCATATTAAAAAAATACACCCGCGAGGATTTCGTGTTCTTTTGGCACGAATATCCGCACGACCCTGTTCAGAAAACCTGCCTGAGCCAATGGTACGCCTGCAATTTTTGCGTTTCGGGCATAGAATATTTCACCACCGAGCAATATATGATGGCTTCAAAGGCTTTGTTGTTCAAGGATTTGAATATTTATCAACAGATATTCCAAGCCAAAACTCCACAAGAGTTTAAGAATTTGGGCAAATTAGTGAAAAACTATGACGATGCCGTTTGGAATCTACACAAAGACCGCATTGTCGTCGAAGGTAACTACGCAAAATTCTCTCAAAATCCCGCATTGAAGAACTTTTTGCTCTCTACCGGCAACAAAATTTTGGCTGAGGCAAGTCCCTACGATAAGATTTGGGGCATTGGACTTGAAGAATCCGACGACCGCGTTCTCGACCCTGCGCAATGGCAAGGCGAAAACCATCTCGGATTTGCATTGATGAAGGTAAGGGATATGCTGAGATAGTTTACAACTCCACCACCTGACACGCATCGTCGCTGCCAAATAGTCTGCGCATATCCTCTGCCGAAGTGTGTGTAATGAAAATTTGCTCAAATCCACTACCAAGTATCAGATTTACAATATTTTGCACACGGGCGGAGTCGAGTTTGTCAAAAATATCGTCGAGCAGAAGAATGGGCGATTTGCCACACTGACGAAGGTAAACAAATTGGGCAAGTTTGAGGGCGGCGAGAAACGTCTTTTGCTGACCTTGCGAACCACAGTTTTTGAGGGCGAGCGAATTGATTTCAAATATCAAATCATCTTTGTGAACGCCTGACGATGTGTATTGAAGTATGCGGTCTTTGTCGACACTCTGCCGCAAGAGGGTCCCCATATCAGCGTTTTCCAATTGCGAAAAATACTTAATATCAGGCGTTTCGCTGCCGTTGCTTATGGCTTTGTAATATTGTTGAAACTCTGGGGTAAAGGCGTCGATAAATGCACGGCGACCCTCATAGAGTTTTTTAGCGTTTGAAATCAAATGCATATCCCACATTTGCAGCATATTAGGGTCAAAAACCGTGTCGGACGATTTGAGATATTTGTTGCGCTGCATAAGGGCGCGGTTGTAGTTTTGAAGCGCTGCAAGAAACGCGCTATCGTTCTGAGCCACAGCCGAATCCACAAAGCGGCGACGTTCGCTGCTGCCGTCAAAAATCAGCCTTATATCTTGCGGACTGATTATCACAAGCGGAATCAAGCCGATATGGTCGGAGATTTTTTCGTACTCTTTGTCGTTGCGTTTCAAAGTTTTACCCTTTTGACGGTGAAACGACAGCACAATATTTTCGTCCATTCCGTCGATTTCGTAAACGCCGCGCACAGTAAAAAATTCCTCACCGTTTAAGATGTTGAGATTGTCGGCGGCGTTGATAAAACTCTTACTGAAAGAGAGATAGTAAAGCGCGTCGAGAATATTAGTCTTGCCCACACCGTTGCTGCCGGTAATGCAGACAATCTTTTTGTTGAACTCAAACTCGCGGCTTTGGTGGTTCTTAAAATTTACAAGTGTCAGCCTTTTAATCTTCATAGTTTAGAAATCGAGGTTGAGGTCTTTTTTGAAAACTTCGAGGTTAGGATTCTGCTGGTTCAGATAGTTGTATTTATCTGTGTCGGTGTAAATTACGGCAGAACCTTTGGTAGCATCGATTTTGGTTACCACATCAATTTTTCCGTTGCGCAACTGCTTGCGGAGATAATTGATAAAGCCATCTTTCACCTCGTTGATAGCCTGCTCTTGAAGCGAGTTTTGAAGGCTCATCTCCAACACGTAATTCTCTTTAATTTCGGGAATTCCCGACGAGAAAATTGCGTGCAGACGTGGCTTTTTGGTCTTGTAAATCTCAGCCAATTTTTTCCAAAGTTCGGTTATTTGCTCTTGCGTAAACGGCTGACATTCAGTAATAATCTCGCTTTGTGGTGCGGCTTGTTGCTGACTTTGCTGAGCAGGTGCGGCGGCTGCAACTGATTTGTTTTGAAGATAATCTTTGATAGAAATCTGCGACGCCTTTCGCATTTCGGTAGCCGCCTGCTGTGCAGGAGAATTTTGCGATGGTTGCAACGGCTGTGCTGCGGGCATAGATGACTGAGTCTGAACAGGTTGCGGCTGTGTAACAGGTTGTGCCACGGGTTGAGCCACCGGCTGAGCAATGGTTTGTGCCATGGGTTGAGGTGCAACTGCCTGACCTGTAATCTTATTGCCAATATTGCACAACTGCATCAACATAAGTTCCACCAAAAGGCGTTTGCTCTTGCTTTCGCGATAGTCGAGGTCGCATTTGTTGGTGATATTCAATGCGGTATAGAGAAAAGGCAGTGAAACTTTTTCGGCTTGCTGCTTGTAGCGGTCGCGAATACCTGCGCCCACTTCCAAAAGTTGCAGAGTAGATTGGTCGCGGCAAACCATAATATCACGTATATGCTGACTGAGTCCGCTTACAAAATGGTGAGCGTCAAAGCCTTTGCAAAGAATTTCGTTGAAAGTGAGCAACGAATTATTTACGTCGCCAGCCAAGAAATAATCTACAAGTTTAAAATAATATTCGTAATCAAGAACGTTAAGATTGTTGATAACATCTTGATATGTAAACTTTTTGCCCGAAAAACTAACAATTTGGTCGAAAAACGAAAGAGCATCGCGCATACCACCGTCGGCCTTTTGGGCAATAACGTTGAGACCATCCAAATCGGCTTCCACACCTTCTTTAATGGCAAGATTTTGAAGGTGTCCCACAATATCCTCCACCTTCATTCTATTAAAGTCAAATATCTGACAGCGAGATAGAATGGTAGGCAGAATCTTGTGCTTTTCGGTGGTAGCAAGGATAAATTTGGCGTGTGCGGGCGGCTCTTCCAAGGTTTTAAGAAAAGCGTTGAAGGCAGCCGTAGAAAGCATGTGAACCTCGTCGACGATGTATATGCTGTAACGTCCAATTTGCGGTGGAATGCGCACTTTGTCAATTAGTTGGCGAATGTCGTCAACCGAGTTGTTAGATGCGGCGTCAAGTTCGTGAATATTGTACGAGCGGTTTTCGTTAAACGCACGGCACGACTCGCACTCGTTGCACGCTTCGAGGTCGTCGGTAAGGTTCATACAGTTGATAGTCTTGGCAAAGATACGCGCACAAGTGGTTTTGCCCACACCACGCGGACCGCAAAACAGATATGCCTGCGCCAACTGATTGTTTTTTATAGCATTTTTGAGGGTAGCGGTAATGCTACCCTGCCCTACCACGGTGTCGAACGACGCCGGACGGTACTTCCTTGCCGAAACGATAAAATTTTCCATAATTTATACTTGCATTTTCAAATCACAAATATAAGATTATTCGTGCGGAAAAAAAATTTTTAGAGCAATAAAATCAAATTAGCAAAACTACAACCTACAACTCAAACGTATACGCTATCGAAAATACGTGTTCTGCAATGTCGTTTTTGAGTTTGGTGCGCTTGGCGTTGGTGCGGTTAAAATGCTCTTCTAACTGATACTCAAAACCTAAGGCAGAACGTTTTGAGAGTTTTTTCTCCACACCGAATGTCCAACGGTCGCGGTCCACAAGTCCACGGGGAATATTGTAAAACCATTCATAACTAACATAAGGAGTGAGTTTTACAGGTTTAATTTTATATTGCGCCTGAAACCTTGTACGGAAATTTTGATCTTTGGTATCCTCGTCGTAATCGTCGGTGTAGAGAGTGTATTTTAG
>JAEEGJ010029650.1_pt1 | contig 10777 bp, 11 predicted proteins | sample 8958761 | NCBI WGS metagenome assembly JAEEGJ01 (sample SAMN16246546, study PRJNA631951) | gut metagenome | biome: gut microbiome; feature: rumen; material: RS-attached | host: Bos | place: Iran: Karaj | collected 2018-10
AATGCAACACATCATGGGGGAGCGGATGCGGGCCATGCAGGAGGCCGGCGCCAGCATGCGCGCAGCCCGGGAATTCATGGACGAGGGGTCCTGGACACAAGGACTCCGGGCCGCCGAGCGCGGTCTGGAACTGAGCGGCGCGGAAACCCATCCCGCCCCCGGCCGGGTGGAGTGCCAGTACCTGCTCGCCATGGCCTGGTACCTGCTGGTCGTCCCCGACGACAGCCTGCGGGACCCGGGGCGCGCCGCCCGGCTGGAGCAGATCGCCCGCGACGCGGGCGCGAGCGGGCCCTTCGTGGAGATCATCGACGCCGCCCTGCAATTCGAGTCCGGCGACACGGAAGGCGCGCTCGAAACCATCGCCCGCCTGACCGCCTCCGGCCGAGGCGACGACGAGACCGACCGGCAGCTCCTCTGCTACCAGGCGGGCCACCGCTACACCCTGCGTCCCACCACCCAATCCGAGGAGGTCCTCCGGCGTCTGGCGGAAGCCGACCGCCACCTCCAAACCGCCCGCGAACGGTGCCGGGACGCGGACTGGTCCGGCGGGTTGGCCGCGGCGGAGGAAGCCCTGTCCCTGGTCGGCGCGGAACACCGCGAACCGCCGGTGCCCGACGACGGCAAGTATTTGCTCGCCGCGGCCTGGCTGCTCCTCGTCGTCCCCGACGCCGACCTGCGCGACACCGAACGCGCCGGCCGCCTGTACCGCCAGGCCGAACGGCTGAACGCGTGGGGCGGCATGTCCGGCCACATCCGCGCCGCCCTCCAGTTCGCGGAAGGGCGGCCGGAGGAAGCGTTCCGGACGATGCAGGAGGTCGTCGAACGGGCGGGCGATTCCGAGTACGAGGACATGGAAACGGAAATCCAGCTCCGATGCTACGAACACGGCCAACCGTACTACCTGCCCCCCCGCGGCGCCCTGCCCTGGGACAACTCCTCCGACCCATACACGACCGCCCGCACCCTCGCGTTCGTCACCTCCTTCCCCGACGACTGAAGGCGCGGCGGCCCGGGCGCAGGGCTGTTGTCCGGCGGGGGCGGCGACGCCGGCTCCGGGGAATGCTGGGCATGGCTTTGCCTTGCGGCCAGGGATACCGGCCATCCAGTGGAAATGGTTTTGCCATCCTTGGGACGACCGCGGAACCCCGTTTTCCAGCTGTTTTCAACCATGCCTCCGCCGGGCCCCGTTGCGCGTTTGACGTGCGGACCGGATTTTGCGATAAAGCGCCCGTCGCCGGACCCTTAGCTCAGTCGGTCAGAGCGGGAGACTCATAATCTCTTGGTCGTGGGTTCAAGTCCCGCAGGGTCCACCAACTTTCAAGGGGCGCTTTCGAGCATAATCGACCGGAAGCGCTCGATGTCCGAGCGGTTGAAGCCGCAGGACAGGATGTAGAGCTCGGCTTTCTCCATGAAAGTCGAGCCTCTCTCTTTTCTGAAGCGCTCCAGGCACGGCGCGTAGCGCTTGGAGTAGTTGAACCAGCTGGTGTCCGGGTTGTGAAAGGCCGTGGCCATCCAGTCCTTGCACAGGTCCTCCTCGCAGACGCCCAGGACTCCGTTGAGCACAATCGCCAGCGTGCCGGTGCGGTCCTGTCCGCTGATGCAATGGAAGACGATCGGGTAGTTGCGCTCGTCGAGGAAGAGCCGAAAGCATCTTGAGAAGGAGGCGCGGCCCCGTTCCGAGAAGATGTCCGCATAGCCCGAGGAGGAGACATGGACCCAATTTACGGACGGACCTGCGGGCGAGCCTGTCATATCCGCGACCTCTCCGGAGCTTCTGAGGTCGAGGTCGGTTCTGACGCCGAGGGTGTTGGTGACGTAGAAGCAAGTCTCAGGCGTGAGACGCGACTTGCCGGCCTTCTTCTCCCAGTGGCCCCAGCCGAGCTGGACGGCCTTGCCGTCCGCGCCGGTGACCGAAAGGAAGTCTGGATTGTCGTTGAGGCCCGACGAGCGGAAGACCATGCACTGGCGGACGCGGCGTCCGTCGAGCCCGACCCATCCGCCAAGGTCACGGAAGTTCGGGACGCCGGGAACCTTTACGAGGCGCGGGGGCTCGGGGGAGGTGTGAAAGTCGCCGTCGACACGGCCCAGGGGGCTTGAGGCCGACCAGGTGTAGTGCCGCGCGATCTCTGGGTTGCGAAGTGTCCACGAGCCGCCCTGCACGTCGCCGTCGAAGACCGGCTTGCCGCGTCCGTCGAGGCGGAGCGTAAGATGGACGGCTCCGACGGTGCCGTTGGTGAGAGACGGGAAGGAGACGGTCGCTCCTGGCGGCGCGTCGCCTGCGCGGGCGAGAGTGGCGCGGAAGCGCTTGTCGTCGAAGAGCGTCTCGCGCATGGGGCGCGGAATGGCGAGGAAGACTGCCTGCGCGGGGTTCAGGGAGGGGACGCGGAGACCGGGCGTTCTGGGCTGGACGCCGGCGGCCTGGACGACAGAAACTGAGGCTGCGACCGCTACGGCGAGGGCGGCTGAGACGGATGCCGTGCTGAAATTTGTCATGGGGCAATCTTATCAAATCGACGTTGGAGCGTCAAGGCCGCTTGATTTTCGCCGCCGAAAAGTGCTATAATGGCTGCATGACTATCAAAAAGCCCATGAAAGCGCCGGAGTCTGACGGCGCACAGGTTGCGGAGCTTCCGAGCTCCGACGTGCCCGGTCTGGCCGTGAAGGCTTCTGACGGCGCTGCCGCTGCGGTTGCGTTCTATGTCGGTGTGGTTACAGCGCTTGTGCTTCTGGCCACCACATTCATGCTCTGGCAGCATTGGCAGTTTCTGATGGAGAACTGACGGGGAGCCGTTGATGAAGGACGTGATGCTGTCGCCCAGGGCGAAAGCCGCCGTGCGCCTTGCCCTTGACGAGGATCTCGGCGACGCGGCGAGGAACGTCGCGCGCTGGTGCGACTGCACTTCGGAGGCCCTTGTGGACCCGAAGGCCGTCGCGACTGGCGAGATATGCGCGAAGGGCGCGGCATGCGTCGTGGCGGGCTCGACCGTCGCGAAGGCCGTCATGAAGGCGGTAGATCCGCGCGTCCGGGTCGAGATCGTGCTGCCCGACGGCTCGTACGCCAAGCCCGGGGAGCCCATCATCAGGTTCCGCGGCCGCGCGAGGAGCATACTCGCGGCGGAGCGCACGGCCCTCAACTTCATGCAGAGGATGTGCGCGACGGCGACGCTGACGAGGCGCTTCGTCGACGCGACCAGGAAGTACGGCACGCTCATACTCGACACGCGCAAGACGACTCCTGGCCTGCGCGTCTTCGAGAAGTACGCCGTGCTCTGCGGCGGCGGCACGAACCACCGCATGGGCATGTACGACAGAGTGCTCATGAAGGACAACCACAGAAGGCTGTGGCGCGGAGGGAATCCGGACGAGCTGGACCAGGCGGTCGCGGCGGCGCGCGCGAAGTTCCCGAAGCTCGACGTCGAAGTGGAGGTCGAGAGCCTGCGCGAATGCGCGAGCGCGCTGAAGGCGAAGCCAGAGTGGATCATGCTCGACAACATGTCGTGCGCCGACATGAGGAAGTGCGTGAAGATGTGCAGGGGCGTGTCGAAGACGGAGGCATCGGGCGGCATCACGCTCGAGCGCGCGAAGGAGGTCGCGGCGACGGGAGTCACGGCGATATCCCTTGGCTGCCTCACGCACTCGGCCGGCTCTGTCGACTTGTCTCTTGAATGGTCGGCGGTCTGACGCCGCGTTCGGAGCTGCCTGGGAAAGGGGGATTTGCGATGAATGTCAAAGTCGTTGCGGTGGCGGGCGGCCTTGCCGTGCTTGCCGGATGTTGCGCCATGTGCTGCGGAGGCGGCTATGCGGACTCGGTGGACGAGGGTTTCGTCCAGCTCTTCAACGGGAAGGACCTCGCCGGATGGTACGGCTCGTCGGCGTACCGCGTCGAGCCCTTCGAGACGAAGCTTGCAAACGGCGAGACGCGCCGCGAGAACGTGCTGGCGTTCCGGGCCGACGACGGCGGGGCGGGCGGCATGAGGAATCTGCTCACCGAGAGGGAGTACGAGAACTTCGTGCTGCGCTTCGAGGTCATGCTGCCCGAGAACGGGGACAGCGGGCTCGGCATACGCACGCCGTCCCCCGACGTGGACGCGGCGTACCACGGGATGTGCGAGGTGCAGATACTCGACGACGGCGGCAGCGAATACTACGATTCCGCCGCGAAGAAGGACAGGATACTGCCGTTCCAGTACTCCGGGTCCGTCTTCAGGATGTTCCCTGCGCGGCGCGACAACGTCGGGCGGCAGATCTGGGGCAAGGACAAGAACTTCACTGGCGGGGGCAGCTACATGCGCAGGCCCGGCATGTGGAACTTCTTCGAGGTCGCGGTCGCGGGAACGGAGATCGAGGTCTACGTGAACGGCTATCTGGTGAGCAAGGGCGACGTGTCGAAGTTCGGTCCCGACGGCTCCACGCCGGACGGCCTCAAGCACCCCGGCATCTTCAACAGGAAGGGCCACATCGGCTGGCTCTGCCACAAGCACGACATCAAGTGGAAGAACATTCGCGTGAAGGAGCTGCCTTCCGGAGCGACGCTTGCGGACCTCGGGGCGAAGGCGTGCAGGGCGCCGGCAGGAGGGTTCGAGGCGTACTTCACCGGCGAGCCCGAGCAGATTCGGACGATGTGGAAGGGCGTGACGACCGAGGGGAAGTTCGACAATCCGAAGGTGCGCCAGGCGGCGTCGCAGGCGAAGCGCGACGAGATGCAGAAGGTGGCGGACAGGGGGCGCGACGAGCACTGGAGCGTGAGGAACGGAAGCCTCTTCTTCGACGGCTACAAGGGCGGGTACTCGCTCGCGACGAAGCGCGACTACGCCGACTTCGAGATGTGGGCCGACTGGCGCATCATGTCGGTCACGGGAGACTCGGGCCTTTATCTGCGCGGCTCTCCGCAGGTGCAGATCTGGGACGCGAACAACCAGTGGGGCATCGGCTCGGGCGGGCTCTACAACAACAAGAAGAACCCGTCGAGTGCGCTGTGCGTCGCGGACCGCCAGGTCGGAGACTGGAACCGATTCCACGTGAAGATGGTCGGGGAGAAGGTCACGGTCTGGCTGAACGGCGAGCTTGTGGTGGACAACGTGACGCTCGAGAACTACTGGGACCGTTCGCGGCCGATCTTCCCAGTCGAGCAGATCGAGCTGCAGTGCCACGGCGACCCGACCGAGTGGCGCAACATCTTCATCCGGGAACTGTAACAGCAAGGGCATTCACATGAGACGACACACGAGAAGGGAATTCCTGCGCGGAGCGGCGGCGCTCGGCGCGTTCAACATCGTCCCAGCTAAGGTCCTCTGGGGCGCGACAGCGCCCTCGAACCAGCTAACCCGCGCCCTGATAGGCTTCGGCTGCATAGCGCACAGCGAGAACCATCTGCCGTACAGGGGCTCGCGGCTCGTCGGTCTCACGGACTGCTACGCGCCGCGCGTCGCCGAGGGCATTGCCATGGCCAAGGAGGCGGGCTGGGGAAAGGTGAAGGGATACAGGAACTTCCGCGAGCTTCTCGCCGATCCCGGTGTGGACATCGTGCACATCTGCACTCCGCCGCACTGGCACGGCGTGCAGAGCGTCATGGCGGCCAAGGCAGGCAAGGACGTCTGGTGCGAGAAGCCGATGACGAGGACTGTCGGGGAGGGCGCGCGCGTCAAGGAGGTCGTTCAGGCCGAGAAGCGCATGTTCCGCCTCAACACGTGGTTCAGGTTCAAGGACACGTTCTACGGCTTCGGGACGACGGTCGAGCCGATCCGCCAGATCGTCGAGAACGGGCTTCTCGGCAGCGGCCCGATCAAGTGCGTGTTCGGCGAGGGGCAGGGCTTCTCGTGGAAGTTCGGGTGGTCCGGCAGGGTCCAGGACAGGCCTCAGGTCGTGCCCGAGGGCCTTGACTGGGACATGTGGCTCGGCCCGGCGCCGTGGAAGCCCTACACGGACCATCGCTTCGGGACGTCGTTCCGCGGATACTGGGACTACGATTCGGGTGGGCTCGGCGACATGGCGCAGCACTACCTCGATCCGCTCCAGTACCTGCTCTGCAAGGACGACACGTCGCCCGTGAAGATCGACTACAAGGGGCTGAAGCAGCATCCGGAGGCCGTCGGCAGCTTCGACAGGTTCACGCTCACGTACGCCGACGGCACGGAAGTCGTGCTCGACGGCGACGTGTCGCTGCGCGACGAGCCGCTTCTGCGCGGCTCCAACGGGCTGTGCGTGTACAAGCGGGCCGAGGACGGCAAGACGCTCCGCATCCGCGAGGCCGACGGCACGTGGTGGAGCGAGGAGAAGGTCCTGAAGACGCTCGCCGGGCTGCCGAAGCCCGCGCCGCAGCAGACCGACTTCATAGACTCTTGCGTCAGCCGCAGGCCGTTCGCGCTGAACGAGTCCAACGGCTTCAGGTCGTCCACGATGTTCAACCTCGCGATCGTCGCGTGGAGGCTCGGGCGCGGCTTCGAGTTCGACCCCGAAACTCTCCATGCGAAGGGCGACGAGGCGGCGGAGCGGCTCCTCTACCAGGAAGACATGATGCGCGAGCCGTGGCGGAGGGAGATGTTCGGCTGACCGGCCGGATGCGGACATTCCAAGGAGGACGTTAACCATGAGATCAGCAGTTGTTAGGGCCGTTTGCCTTCCGTCGGTGTTGGCTGCGCTTCTGGCCGGTTGCGCGACGGGGCAGAAGTACGGCGAGTTCGAGCCGAAGGGCGAGCTTGCGCCGTCCAATCCCGTCGAATACGCCGACTACGGCAGGGCGATGGCGCATCGCGAAGGCTACGAGATGGCGTACGAGTGGCAGAGGGCGGACTCCGGGCGAGTCGAAGAAGCCACAAGCCCCTCTGTGCTCGCCGGCTTTGTCGCGACGCCCGGCGCGGCGGACGCGCTGCTTGCGAAGATCGGCACCGCGTACGACGGCGACCCGATCGCGCTTACGCAGATCGCGGCGGTGACGCAGCTCGTGATGTGCCCGAAGTGCGCGAAGGCGAAGGCGGCGAGGGGGACGTGGGTCTCCGCCCTGGAGCGCAGGAGGGATTCGTCCGACGATGGCTACGTGAAGACATTCTGCGACCAGCAGCTCCGTCTCTGCGGCTACTCGAAGTGAAGCTGATCGCCGTAGACGTCGGGAACACTTCCACGGCCGTAGGTCTCTGGACCGACGGCCGCGTGAGCAGGGTCTCCCATGTGGACGGCGGATACGGGGCGGCGATGGACGCCGTTTCCAGACTGGTGCCCGGCGGCGTTTCCGGCATGGCGTACGTGTCGGTGGTTCCCAAGGCGGACGCCAAGTGGAGGGCTTTCGCCGATGCGAAGGGGCTGGCGTTCCGGCAGGTTTCGCACGAGGACTTCCCTGTGGACCTTCGCGACGGGGGCGGCCCGCTCAGGCTGGACTATCCGAAGCCGGAGACGATAGGCGCGGACCGGCTGGCGGACGCCGCAGGCGCCGTGTCGCGCCATGGAGCGCCTGTGCTCGTGATGGACTTCGGAACTGCGCTGACCGCGGCGGTGGTGACGGGCGACCGGGTGTGGCGCGGCGGCGTGATCGCGCCTGGATTCCCCCTGATGCGCGACTATCTCTTCGAGAGGACGGCCAAGCTGCCGCGCATGGGCGACTGCACGGGCAAGGTGCCGAAGATCGGGCGTTCGACCGAGGAGGCGATGCACTTCGGCGCGGTTGTGGGCTACCGGGGCATGGTGCGGGAGATCGCGGCCGAGCTCGGGAGGAACTTCGGCACGGGTTTCAAGCTCGTCGCCACTGGCGGGTTCGCGGGAACGGTCCTGCGCGGGCTCGGCCTTGATTTCGTAATAGACAGGACGCTGACGCTTTACGGAGCCGGTCTCATATGTTCTGCAAAGCTGTAGTCGCGCGAGTCGCTGTGGCGGTGGCTGTGGCGGCCGCCGCGCTTCTGTCGGGGTGCGGCCCTTTCTGGGTCGATCCATACATAACGGTCAAGGAGTCCAACCTCAACTGGGTTGCGATCCACTACTACAATCTAAGGAAGTCACCTGTGCGCCGCATAAGCGTGGAGATATACGGCAACGGGCATGTCGTCGTGAAGAAAGGCACGAGCGAACTTGTGTCGAACGACTTCGCGAAGAGGCACGACGACGCGGAGTGGTCGAACATCAGGACGCATCGGGTCCAGATATCCACGAAGGCCGCCAACGACATATTCCAGAACCTGGTGAACTTCGGCGTGCTGGACCGCGAGAAGACTGGCCGCGGCTCCAGGAAGAGCAAGTTCGACAGGTTCATCGCCGTCAAGGCGAACATTTGCAACAACACGTATTCGGACAATGTCAACATGTTCGAGGACGATCCGGACCTTGCGGAGCAGCTCCTCGACGTGGTCCGTGAATTCGAGAACCCCGCGCAGTAGACGCGCGGCGCGAGCGAGTAAACACAAGAGATGCAACGCAAACAGATGACCATAAGAGACCTACTTGAGCGGGCTGCCGCGAAGCGCCCTGGCGCTACTGCGTTCACGTGGTGCGAGAACAAGGTCTGGAAGAACCGCACTTGGGGCGAGCACCTGAAGGGCGTGCGCGAGGTCGCGGAGGGATACGGCAGGCTGTTCGCCCTCAAGCCGAGGGACGAGAACGCCGCCATAATACTCGGCAACTCCCCGACATGGATGGAGTCGTACCTGGCGCAGGCCGGCACGGGCGCGTCGGTCGTGCCGATCGACCCGAAGCTTCACAACGACGAGGTCGCGTACATCCTCAGGGACGCCGAGGTGCGGGTCGTGACCACCGACTGCGCCCATCTCAAGATGATGCTTCAGATCGCGAAGGACCTGCCCGACCTCAGAGGCGTCGTGATCGTTGACGGCACCGTGAACGACGGGCAGAAGATAGCCGGCCGCGTCAGCGTGGTCGCCTACGAGAAGCTCCGGATCGCCGGCGGCGGAGCATGGTACGACGAGCATGTCGCCGAGCCTGACGACGTGGCGTCGATACTGTACACGTCCGGCACGACCGGCAGGCCGAAGGGCGCGATGCTCACGCACGACAACTTCTACCAGGACATCGTGGGCGCGGTCAAGACGTTCAACGCTAACCTTACGGAGAAGGACTCGGTCTTCGTCGTGCTGCCCCTGTTCCACGCGTTCTCCTTCATAGTGAACTTCGTGCTTGTGCACGAGCTCGGCTGCAAGGCCGTGTTCATGGAGTCTCTGCGCACGATAGCGAGGGACCTGCACGACCTCAAGCCGACCGTGTTCTGCTCCGTTCCGCTCCTCTGCGAGAAGCTCTACGAGAAGATCGAAGAGGGCCTTAGGAAGTCGAAGGCCGCGAAGTTCCTGTTCAAGGTCGGCCTGCGCGGGCTCGTCTGGCACATGGTCAAGATGAAGCTCGGCGGCAGGCTTCGCTGCATGGTGACGGGCGGAGCCCCTTGCCCGAAGGCTGTGATGGAGGCCTTCAGGCGCCTTCACGTCGTGTTCGTCGAGGGCTACGGGCTTACGGAGTGCGCGCCTGTCGTTTCCGTCACCGACACGCAGTGCAAGAAGATCGGCACGATCGGCCGTCCGTGCGAAGGCGTCGAGATTCGCCTTGCCGACATGAACGACCAGGGCGTCGGCGAGATCCAGGTGAAAGGCCCGAACGTCATGAAGGGCTACTACCACAATCCGGACGCGACGGCGGAGTCGTTCGACGACGACGGCAAGGGCGGGCTGTGGTTCCGCACGGGCGACCTTGCGTCCGTCGACGAGCTCGGCTACTACTCGATCCGCGGGCGCAAGAAGGCTCTCATCGTCAACCGCGAGGGCAAGAACATCTATCCCGAAGAGGTCGAGATCATGATCGGCAAGGAGCCGTGCGTGCAGGACGTGGTCGTCGTCGGCTACACCCAGGGCGACGACCCCGGCGAGAAGGTCGGTGCGATAATCTATCCGCGCGAGGACTGGTTCAAGGAGAACTACGGCGGGAAGCTGCCTGCGTGGGAAGAGATCGAGAAGGTCGCGTCGAAGCGCGCGGCCGAGAAGTGCGCCGAGCTTGCCGACTACAAGCGCGTGCGCAAGTGGGTCGTCGCCAAGGAGCCTCTTGAGCGGACTTCCATAGGCAAGGTGAGGCGTGTGGCCTACAAGGGCACGCTCGATGAAAGGTAGCCGCTATCTCGTATGGCTCGAATGGCCGGAGAAGTGCTTTCGCGCTGACGCGGAGGCGCTTCTCCGTCTAGCGGAGCTTTCGCCGGGGCGTCCGGAGATCGTCAGGGTCCGCAGCGAGAGGGCGTTCCTCCGCGAGCTGCCGTCCGCGACGCATGCGTTTGTGTGGTCGTTCAGTCCGGAGTGGTTTGCGAATGCTCTGCGGCTCAGGCTGCTTGCGACGCCGGCCGCAGGGCGCGAGCTCGTGCCGGAGAAGGGGCCGCCTGGCGTGAGGATTCACTTCGGCTCGTTCCACGGCCCGATCATGGCCGAGACGGTGCTGGCGTTCATGCTTGCCTGGCGGCGCGGGTTCTTTGCCCTTGCGCGCGATCCGCGCTGCGCGGGGAAGGCATGGCCGCGGACGGAGCTGGGGGGGATGTGCTCGCTGGTCGCAGGGACGAGCGCGGTGATTGCGGGCTTTGGCAACGTGGGGCGCGCGATAGGCCGAGCCCTTGAGGCCTGCGGTGCCAGCGCGGTGGGCATCACGCGGCACGGCGCGTTCGCGGGCGCGGCGAACCCAAGGCCCATTTCGCAGTCCGCTCTGGACGAGCGGATTGCGCATGCGGACTGGTTCGTCCTTGCCCTGCCGTCCACGACCGGCACGGACGGATACCTCGGTTCGTCGCTTCCCCACAGGCTGCCCCGCAAGTGCG
>JAEEGJ010029656.1_pt1 | contig 10775 bp, 13 predicted proteins | sample 8958761 | NCBI WGS metagenome assembly JAEEGJ01 (sample SAMN16246546, study PRJNA631951) | gut metagenome | biome: gut microbiome; feature: rumen; material: RS-attached | host: Bos | place: Iran: Karaj | collected 2018-10
CACCTCGACAGCCAGTGATGTACGACCGTGGAATGCTTTCTTGAGTGAGAGCACTCGGCTGCGGCCGGTATGGAACGATGCCAGCTTGAGGGCGTTCTCATTGGCCTCGGCACCGCTGTTGATCATGAAGAAACTGTAATCCTCATAACCGCAAACGCGGCCCAGATGCTCGGCGAACTGCTCCTGCAGACGGTTTATCACGGAATTTGAGTAGAAGCCCAGAGTAGCCACCTGACGGCTTACGGCCTCCACGTAATGCGGGTGTGCGTGGCCGATGCTTATGACTGCGTGACCACCATAGAGGTCCAGATACTCCTGGCCGTTCTCATCCCACACTTTCTGACCCTGTCCCTTTACGATATTGACCGGGAACAGGCTATATACAGGAAATAATTTCATAGTTTAGAAACCGGATGACTTCAAAATCAAACCGGTAGTCTCCTTCAAATTAAATAATAGGTTCATGTTATGTACAGCCGTGCCGCTGGCGCCCTTCAAAAGGTTGTCTATGCAGGAAACCACAAGCAGTTTGTCATCATGCTTCTCCAGATGGATAAGGCACTTGTTGGTGTTGACCACCTGCTTCAGGTCAATCTGCTCCTCAACCACATGCACAAATGAGTCGGCCTCATAATACTCGCGGTATATCTTGTAGAGTTCATCAATATCGACAGCGTTCTTGACAACCACGGTAGCGAATATGCCACGGGTAAAGTCACCGCGATAGGGGATGAAGTTGATATCGGAGTCAAAGCTACTCTGCAAGTGCTTTATTGACTGTATTATCTCGGGCAGATGCTGATGGGTGAACGGCTTGTAGATGCTGATGTTGTTGTTACGCCAGCTGAAGTGTGTGGTTGCACCGGGCTTTACGCCTGCGCCCGTGCTGCCTGTGATGGCATTCACGTAGATGTCATCATTGAGCATCAGGTTGCGGGCCAGAGGCAGCAGAGCCAACTGGATTGCTGTAGCAAAGCAGCCGGGATTGGCTACATACTGGCTCTTGCAGATGGCACGACGGTTCAGCTCGGGCAGTCCGTATATGAACGGATTGTCTTCGGCCTCCAGACGGTAATCCATTGAGAGGTCTATCACCTTCAGACCCTCGGGCAGAGTGTTGGCCTCCATGAACTTACGGGTGTCGCCGTGAGCGGTGCAGAAAAACAGCACATCGATGGTGTCCAATGGCAACTGGTCGGTGAAAACCATATCGGTCTCACCAATCAGACCCTCATGCACGGCACTCAGTTTGTTGCCCGCATTGCTGGTACTGTTCACGAACACAATCTCTGCGTCAGGATGTCCCAGCAGAATACGGATAAGCTCACCGGCCGTGTAACCGGCACCACCTATTATACCTACTTTTATCATTTCTCCTCAGGCATTACCAATGCGCAGATCAGGTAAGCCAGCAGGCCACCACCTACTATAAAGAGACCAATCAGGAACAGGATGCGGATTATAGTAACGTCAACATCGAAATACTTGGCAATACCACCGCATACACCAAGGATCTTCTTGTCGCTCTTGGATCTCTTAAGTTTCTTCTCTTCTGACATAGTCTTTAAATTAAGTTGTTAGTAAACAAGGGTAAATATAGTCATTTTTATCTCTCCTCATCCGGATGAACGCTATAATAAGCGCGCAGCGGAGTAGAAGTGATCTTGATGAATCCCTTGGCATCATCGGCCGTCCATGCCTTTGCACCCTCACCGTACTCACCCAGTTTGTTGTGTACCAGGTCATCGGGAGTGTCGCAACCAACGGTCTGGAAACTGTAAGGACGGAGTTCCAAAGTTACGGTTCCGTTCACGTTACGCTGTGAACTTGCCAGCATTGCCTCGATATCGGGCATAACAGGCTCCAGGTACTGTGACTCATGCAGGAACATTCCGTACCAGTTGGCCACCTGATCCTTCCAGTACTGCTGCCACTTGGACAGGGTGTACTTCTCAAGGAAACGGTGTGCGCCGATGATAAGCATCGGGGCTGCAGCCTCAAAGCCCACGCGACCCTTGATGCCGATGATGGTGTCACCAACGTGACAGTCACGGCCGATGGCATATGCGGCGCCAATCTTCTCTACCTCCTGGATAGCCTTGATGCGGTCATCGAACTTCTTGCCGTTTACGGCTACCAATTCACCCTTCTCAAAGCCCAGGCTCAGAATCTCTGAACCCTCCTTGGTGGGGTGCTTCAGATAAGCGCTCTCAGGCAGACCCTGCTTGCTGTCCAGAATCTCACCGCCGCAGATTGATGTGCCCCAGATACCCACGTTGTATGAGTACTTGAGCTTGGTGAAATCGGCGCTGAAACCGTTGGCGTTCAGGTAATCGATCTCCTCCTTACGGCTCAGGTTACGGTCACGGGTAAGAGTGATGATCTCCACGCCGGGGGCCTTTACCAGGAAGGTCATGTCGAAACGTATCTGGTCGTTGCCGGCACCGGTTGATCCGTGTGCTATGGCATCGGCTCCTATCTCGTTGGCATACTTGGCAATTGCCAGTGCCTGGAAGATTCTCTCTGATGAGACGGATATGGGGTAGCAATTGTTACGCAGAACATTGCCGTAAACCATATACTTGAGTGATTTTTCATAATACTCCTGAGTCACGTCAAGTGTTACGTACTTGACAGCACCCAGCTTATAGGCGTTCTCCTCATTCTTCTTGAGCTGCTCAGGGCTGAAACCGCCGGTATTAGCGCATGCGGCATAAACCTCATAACCCATTTCCTTGGTCAGATACATCACGTTGTAGCTTGTATCCAGACCACCTGAAAAAGCAACTACTACTTTCTTCTTAGCCATCTTACTTATTGTTTTCTATTTCCTTGATTCTTTTAAGTACATCGTCCGATATCTTGGCCGGAAGATACTCTTCGGGGTCATACAGCATACCGGTGCAGATGCAATAACGGCGACCCGTACGATGCAGGATGTCCACGTTGACGCAACCCTCGCAACCCTTCCAGAATGCTTCATCCTGGGTAAGGTCTGCAAACGTGACGGGCTTGTAACCCAGCTGGGTGTTCATGGCCATTACCGCAGCACCGCTTGTAAGCGAGAATATTTTGGCGTGCGGCCAGCGGATACGGGCCAGCGTGAATGTCATGTCCTTGATACGTTTGGCAAGTCCGCGTCCACGGTAATCAGGGTGAACAATCAGACCCGATGTGGTCACGTATTTCTTGTCCTGCCAGGTCTCGATGTAACTGAAACCTGCAAACTTGTCACCATCCAGCGCAATGACCGCCTTGGCCTCGCGCATCTTGTTGAGTAAATATTCGTGGGTACGCTTGGCGATACCTGTTCCACGCACTTTAGCAGCTTCAGATATGGTTTCCAGGATGGTGTCCACGTATTTCTCGTGTGACTCATCGGCCACCACTACCTCAATTTGGTCTTTCATTTTTTTGAAAGTCGGTATTTTATGTTCTTTATAATGATATTATGATCGGTTCGAGCAAACGCTTTATCTCCATGCGGTTTGCACCCTCGGCCAGTACTATGAGCAGAGTGTCATCACCTGCAATTGTACCAAGTACGCCGGGCAGGTTATGGTTGTCAACATCATATGCAAGACTGCTGGCATAACCGGGTTTGGTCTTGATGACTGCCATGTTGCCCGAGAAATTAAGCGATACGAAACCGTAACGGGGCTGATTGAGAACAGTATCTTCGGCCGAACCGTTGCTGCTCTTTTTCTGAAGGATAGCATGGTTAGGCAGTACATAGAGATAATCACCGTAAGTATTTGCAACCTTGGAGATCTTCATCTTCTTGAGGTCACGTGACAGAGTGGCCTGGGTCACCGAGTAACCCTTGGAGTTCAGAACCTGAAGCAGCTGGTCCTGATTCTTGATATCCTGCTCGGAGATTATGAGCCGGATTGCTTCCAAACGATTGTTCTTATTCTTCATATTGCATAAATATTCTCGTTTCGGCTGCAAAATTAGGAATAAATATTATTCATTATACATTCGCATGAGAAATAATTATGCAAAAATCATTTAAAAAATAAGGAGGCAACCGTCTGAGCCGCCTCCCTATATTGCATAATGTATATACTTAATCAATCCAACTCCTGATCAGCCTCATATCCGCCAAGCAGACGTATCTGGTTCTTGAGCATTGCAAACTGCTGGAACAGGTCGTGTACAGGACGCTCATCGTCATATGTCATAGGTTTCTTGACATAGAACGACAGCCACTCCTGAACGCCGCTCATGCCGGCCCTAAGTGCCAGGTCAGTGAATATGAGCAGATCCAGACAGATAGGTGCTGCCAGGATTGAGTCGCGGCACAGGAAATTGACCTTTATCTGCATGGGATAGTTCATCCAGCCAAATATGTCGATGTTGTCCCAGCTCTCCTTGTTGTCCTTGCGGGGCGGGTAGTAGTTGATCTTTACCTTATGATATATATCGGTATAGAGTTCGGGATATTCATCCTGTTCCAGTATCCACTCTATCGATGATGCCTTGCTTATGCGCTTGGTCTCAAAGTTGTCGGGGTGCTCTATAACCTGACCGTCGCGGTTACCCAGGATGTTGGTCGAGAACCAGCCCTCAACACCCAGCAGGCGGGTGCGGAATATGGGAGCCATGGCGCTCTTCATCATGGTCTGGCCGCTCTTGAAGTCCTTGCCTACAATAGGAAGGTTCTGCTTTTTGGAGAGCTCAAACATGGCGGGTATATCCACGCACACATTGGGAGCACCCATAATGAATGGGCAACCCTCCATCAGTGCGGCGTATGCATAAATCATGCTGGGCGACAGGTGTTCGCGGTCATCGGCCTTCATTGCGGCCTCAAATCCGGCCAGGCTTCCGTGAACCTGCTCGTTGCGCGGGGTATATTTCTCGGTGCTGGCAATCCAGAATACAATTACGCGGTCGCAGCCGTTCTCCTTCTTGAAGTTCCGGATGTCGCTGCGTAGGTTCTGGGCGTAGTTCCAGCGGGTATCGGTAGGCATTGCCCAAAGCGGATCGGGCACGCGGCCAAACTGGGGATCAACCAGGTTCTTTGCATATTCGGGATCAAAGCAGGCCTTCATGGGCTTTATGCGCTCCAACTCGTCACGAACCGGCTCAATATCCTCACGTTTGAGTACCTGGCAGTAGAGTGCACTCTCATATGCGTTGTCAGTGAAAACGTCCCAGGCACCAAACACGATATCGTTCAGATTGGTCAGGGGAACTATCTCACCTACAAGCTTGTACTGTTTCTTCTCGCCGCGTCCCACGCGCATCTTTCCAATCTGAGTGAAAGATCCCACGGGATTGGCCAGTCCTTTTCGGGCCATCAGAGTACCGGTAATAAGGGTTGTCGATACCGCACCAAGTCCTACACACAGCACTCCAAGCTTACCCTCTGCCGGCTTTATATTCATTGTCATACTTTTTCCTCTTTAGTAAATGCCAAAGGTAGTGCAAACCTAGCGGATAAAAAAGAAGTTTCTTATTTTTTATTTCGAGTTACAGCCCGCCTTCAATAGGAGATTAAAGGGTTTGGTATTTATCCGTCAACTTCCTTATAAATTCAGCAGTTATTAGCATCTTTGCAAACAAAATACGCAATTGCAAATACAAATCCGGGAAGTGACTAGAGATCAAAGAAAAGACGGTTTAAAGTTTATCATCATATTCCTTGTGGTCCTGGGACATTTGGATTACAACGACTATGGTATTTGCATGAACAGGATGATATCGGCTTTCCACATGCCAATCTTTGTATTCCTGTCCGGTTACTTCTCATCACAGGAGACAGAAACCGATAAACAAAAAAGGTGGTTAAAGAAAACATTGACCATATATGCAGTTGCACAACTGGCACATTTCCTTTTGTCCATACTGCTGGAATATGCGTCATGCACATTTCATAACGAGCCGTTTGACACCTCCATCATCACGTGGCGCATCCTGATATCTCCAAAACTCGCGCTATGGTATCTTATCTGTCTTATTTACTGGAGATTGTCATTGTGGCATATATTCAGGAACATAAGTAACCGGAATCTGATTGTCATCAGTTGCATACTGGCTATAGTCTCCGGTTTTATACCTATCGACCATGACTTTTCATTCCAGAGAGCATTCGCATTTTTCCCGTTTTTTGTATCAGGACTGATATTCAGAAAACAGGATCTTATCAGAAAGATAAACCGCTTACCGGTCATATGTGCTCTGATTACAATGGTTTTGCTGTTAACCCTTTCAAGAATGCTCCCCAATTATATGCCAAGCTATCATTATGAGAGTTATAATGACCTGCTGTTAAGGATTTTACAATCCGCAATGGCATTTATACTGTGCATCTGCATCCTGAGACTTTCAGACTGCAAATGGATTGAAAGATTGGCAGAATACGGAAAATACACTCTCTGGATTTATATCGGCCATACTTTCCTGGCAGTAATAGGATATAAGGCTTTTCCCTTTCTGGGCATAAGACTGAATCTGTTTACCGCATCCTTATTGGCGCTTTTGTATTGTTTCCTTTTTGTATTGCTTGCCAAACTGTACACAAGGATAACTAACCGTTCTCTTTCAAATCTTTCAAAAGAGACATAAGGTCCGATATATCCGAGTCCGACAACTCACTGTCACGGATAAAGGTGTTCAGGAGGGATTTGGCCGATCCCCCAAAGAGGTTGTCCTTCATGTGCTTGAGAATCCATCGGTTGTACTCCGGCTTCTCCACAAGCGGATAGAAGATATGCTTCTTGCCATCACGCTTGTGGGCCAGGAATCCCTTCTCCTCAAGGATCTTCATGAAGGTCTGAATCGTATTGTATGCAGGCTTGGGCTCAGGCAACCGCTGCAGGACATCCTCCACGCAGCAGTTGCGCACCTCCCAGATGATATTCATCACCTCCTGTTCTCTTTCTGACAGTGCTTTCATCTCTTTATTCAATATGTTTGGGGCTCACGTACAGACGGCGGGTGAATGTGGTTACCCAACCCTCCATCTTTGTAAGCAGTTTATCCAAAAACTCTACCGGTACGGACTCATCATCCATGGGCAGTTCAAGCAAAACTATTGCGCTGCGCTCATTGCCGTCGGGGCAGTTGGCCTTGAAATAAGGAACCAGGTCGTCAAATGCCAGAGGTGCCAGTTTTGAAGGATCATTACCCTTGCATACGCACAGCTGTCCGTCAATGAATCCCATACGGAAGAACTCTTCCTTGTCCTTATTGTCGTTATACCACTTCATGTCCTTGACGTGGCGCTTGCGGCCGCCATCACCACCCTCCTTACCCAGGATGATGTAGTCAATGGAATCCCTATGGCTCATGTTGGCAGGACCTTTATTATAATCGGCACGTGTAAAACGGCTGTCATCTTGTAACATATCCATAATCCTGGCCGATATACGTCCTGTGCTTTTCTTATCGGCATTCAAACCATACATAACCTTACCGCTCCCGGCAGGGAAAAGCTTATCAATCTCACTTTTAAAATCTTCAACATCGGCAATTATTCTTTCTACCTTCTTCTGGTTTCCGGGAGCATTCCAGGCTGAGAGAGTTATGACATTTTCGGCCGATACCTTAATCTCAACACATCTGTCCTTATCAGTGTTCATATTAAAACCCCAACGCGGTGGGAACGCAAAGATTGGAACGCTGCGGCTTCCCATCACATGGATTTTATCATCAGCATAAGTCTTGGACAGCATATCCGTCAGCTTGGAACATTTTTCAAGATCTTTAATGTCCTCATAGATTACAAAAATCCTGTCCGGTTCCGGAATTTCCACTTTTGCCTCTTTCTTGAATTGTTCAAGATCATTCTCAAAAGTTGAAACTGATGTCTTGGAGCATGCACGATACATATCGGCCTCAATCCAGATTTCACCCGATCTCTCGACAGAGACCATAAGATCATTCATCCTGACAAGTGTGGGAAGTGGATATTTCTTAAGGAAAGCATCGGTATCAAAAGGTTCCTTCTGAGTCACAGACTGGGCTGTGGGCTGAGGGGATTGAGCCGGAGCGGATTCTACGACAAGCTCAGACTGAGCCGCATCTGATTTACCCTGAGCGGTATCGGACTTGCAGGCCGATGACATCAGGATGAGAACTGCCACTGCGGGCAACAAAAGCAAAGCTCTAAAGCAAGCAAAGGGAGAAGATTGACTGCGTTTCATCATCGTTATACGTTTTTTGGTTGAACAATCGGCAAAATTACTGGTAACATACCCTATCCTGCCGCTCAGTGCGGCCTGGACCAGGCAGAGCTGGTACTGGCGCTCGTTGAGCCCGTCGGCCAGCACGGCGGCATCGGCCTCATACTCGTGCACCTCTTGGAGGCTGCGCTTAAGAGCCCACGCGGCGGGGTTGAACCACTGCAGCGCGCAAACCATTTGGGCCAGAAGCACATCTATAGAATGGCGGCAGTGTATGTGCGCCTGCTCGTGCTCTATTATCATCCTTGAGTTGTCCGATTCATAATCGCTGCGGCTCAGGATTATGGTGTGGCGCCAGCTGGTGGGCTGGAACTGGCCGTCGCACACCAGCAAAACGGAGCCGTCACTCAGCTTGCGGCCACCAAGACGGCACAGCGTCTCGGCGCGAATCACGCCTATCAGAAGCCTGATCATAAAGAAGGCCACACCCATCAGATATAAATAGGTAATGATTGTGATCAAGTGCATCCGCATCAGCACCTCCACTATCTTTACGCCAGTTGAGACGCTGGTCTTGACATCGGTCCTCTCAGCAGGAGCCTCAACATCTTCTAGTGGTACATATTCAGCAAAAGCCTCCTCGCTCCACTCAGCAGGCAATTGGGGACTGTCCACTTTTGAACCTGAAAAAGCATCCTCTTTAACTGTATTCTGCACGTGCAAAAGGGGACTGTCCCCAATTGCGCTAATCCTGATTGCGGGAAGAATTGCAGAAAGTCCAATAATCGAAAGCAGCATAATCCTGTTGAACCGATGCAAAGTAGTGCGGCTCAAAGCCAACCGGTAAACCCCGTAGAGAAGGGCCAGGCAAACGGAGGATAAAACAAGGTAAATCATATCATTGGAGCATTAATTGGTTAATCTCTGCGACAAAGAAATACTCCAATAATCCCAAATCCTAATGTTTTAGGAGAAAAAGTCCTAAACTCTTAGGATTTTAACCTTTATTATTAGGACTTGGAAGGTAAATCTCGGAAAAACAATAAAAACAGCACAAATACTTTACATTAATGTAAAGTTTTATATCTTTGCAATATGAACAAAAGAACGACATTAAATCTAATAGAACAATCTGAAAGAGTCAGTATATACTCAATCAGTTTCAGTATTGACAATAAGACTGAATTTGAAAGGTTTATGGACAAGTTTGAAAAGATAGCATCACTGAACAGGGATTATCAGAAAATCCTGTATGCAATTCAATTGATTCTTGACCGAGGAGCTCTGGAAAGGTATTTCCGCCCGGAAGGAAAAATGTCCGATAACCTATGTGCCCTCCCAATTGATTCCGGAAAAATTCGATTGTATTGTCTCCGTATATCTGATGAGATCCTTATACTGGGTAATGGCGGTATAAAAAACACCGCTAAATATCAAGAAGACAACGAATTACTGGGATATGCCGTTGATCTTCAGAAGTTTGACAGACTTATTAAAGAGGAAATAAAAAACGGATCTGTCACTATTGAGGAACATGAACTTAAGAACGTTAATAAAAGGACCTTTGAAATATGATAAAGAACAAGCAGTTTCATGCACAGTTGACTAAGGTATCGCCATCTGTCAAAATAGAAATGGAATGGTCTGCAGATATTGTAGACAAAATTGATTTTCTTCTGAAAAAGAAAGGTATGACCCATAGAGATTTAGCCAAAGCTATAGGGTGCAATGAAACACAAATAATCCGATGGACAAAAGGCTTTCCAAATTACACCTTGTCATCATTGGCAAAGATATCAAACGCTCTTGGTGAACCGCTGATATTTACATCATTGTCCAATAATCAAAATACTCCGGTTCACTATTATAATATGGAACCTGAAAGAACATTGATGGTTTGCGAAAACGATGAAAATCAGAAATGATTACCTTTGAAGAGGACTTTAAGATTCATAATATGAAATGGCGTAAGTACGGATGGATGGTGCCGGTAATCATCATCATTGTGAATGTGGGTGCAATATGGATAAGGTGGAGCGCACTGGCCGATGTGCTTCCGGCTCACTTTGACCCCGCAGGTAACGCCAGCGGCACAATGGCCAAAACAACGCTGATATACTACCCCGTTATCAGCCTGATGCTTTGTCTGACAACATACGGAATATACACCCTGGCAAACAACATGTTCAAATTAAGGCCCGATGAAAGAGGCTTACGCCTTTGCGGACTCCACGTGTTTGCATCCTGCCTGACGCTCACCGTCCTGAGCTCAACACTCGTAACGCTCACCATGGGCACCAACCCGCTGTTCATGTTCGCCGAGCCGGTACTCATCCTGGCCGGAACAGTCACCTTGATAATCTGCCTGATAAAAAAGAAATAGGGACGTTTGCTTCCGTGTAATCAGGGAGTCTTGAGTTTGATTTCTACTACTACCGGATTGTCATCGGCTTTCAGTCCGGGTATTCGGTCCTGAGCGGCTTTAGCTGTTATGGAAGTCACTATGGTGTTGGTTTCCCATTCAACACAGTTGAATCTGTACTGGTACATGTAATTTGCGTTATCAACCGGAACAATGACTGTTGTACCGAATGATGCTATAGATGACGCCACATACTTGCCGCTCTTCTTTTCCCAGATTCC
>JAEEGJ010029657.1_pt1 | contig 10775 bp, 10 predicted proteins | sample 8958761 | NCBI WGS metagenome assembly JAEEGJ01 (sample SAMN16246546, study PRJNA631951) | gut metagenome | biome: gut microbiome; feature: rumen; material: RS-attached | host: Bos | place: Iran: Karaj | collected 2018-10
ATCCCACTTGCCGAGCTGGGCGTTGCAGAGTCCGGCATAGAGGTTTGCCAGGTTACCGGCAGCGGTGCTGCTGTAGTCACTGGCCAGCTTGGCGAAGCCCTTATAGCCTGTGCTGTCACCCTGGAGAGCCTTCTCAAACTGGCCCTGGGCGAAATACTCCTGACCCTTGGCGATGGCTGTAGAAGCCTTCTGCTCGTTGGGTTCAGCGATATAAGTCTTGTAAAGTACGACACCGGCAATGATGACGATGAGTGCCACCACAGCGGCGATGATGGCCTTCTTGTACTTCAGGAAGAAAGCCTCACTCTTGTTCAGGGTCTCCTCCATCGTGGGAGCTGCCTGAGGTTGATTTTTTGTTGTTGCCATTATAATTATTGTATTAATTTTCGAAAATCGGCTGCAAAGGTACAAAAAAAAAGTAAAAGTGAAAAACGAAAAGTGAAAAATTTGCTTCTGCAGCATAAAATTATCCATTATCCATTATCCATTCTCCATTTTTTTCGTACCTTTGCACTATGATTTTAGAGAAACTGTCACTCATCAACTATAAGAACATCCGGGAGGCCACGCTCGACCTCTCACCGAAGATCAATTGTATGATTGGCAGCAACGGTGTCGGCAAGACCAACATCCTCGATGCCGTCTATTTCCTCTCCTTCTGCCACTCCGCTTCCAATCCCATCGACTCCACGATTATCCGCCACGGCGAGGACTTTCTGTTCGTAGAGGGTGTTTATTCGAGGAAGGAGGAAGGAGGAAAGAGGAAGGAGAATACTCCAGAAACAGACAATTCTGCCGCAGATCCTGACTCTGGTTCTCCCGCAAGCATATCTCCTTCCTCCTTCCTCCTTCCTCTTTCCTCGACAATCTCCTGCGGCATGAAACGGGGCACGAAGAAGCACTTCCGTCGTGACAAGAAGGAGTACCGCCGTCTCTCCGAGCATATCGGCCTCATCCCCCTGGTGATGGTTTCCCCCTCCGACACCCTCCTTATCGACGGTGGCAGCGAGGAGCGCCGACGGCTCATGGATATGGTCATTTCTCAGTACGACCACACCTATATGGAGTCCGTCAACCGCTACAACAAGGCTCTGCAGCAGCGCAACACCATGCTCAAACAGGAAACCGAGCCCGATCCCGAGGTCATGAGCCTTTGGGAGGAACAGATGGCCGTCGAGGGCGAACGCATCTACCAACGACGCGATGCCTTTGTCCGTGAACTCACCCCCATCTTCCAGCGCTACTACGAACGTATCTCCGGCAACCGCGAACAAGTCGCCATCGAATACATCTCCCATTGCCAGCGGGGTCCCCTCCTTGAAGTCATTCAGCGAGACCGCGCCAAAGACCGCATCATGGGCTACTCCCTGCACGGCGTCCACCGCGACGACCTCGTCTTCACCCTCGGCGGCCATCCCATCCGCCGCGAAGGCAGCCAGGGCCAGCACAAGACCTTCGTCGTCGCCCTCAAACTCGCCCAGTTCGACTTCCTCCGTCGCACCAACGGCGGCAACACCCCTATCCTACTCCTCGACGACATCTTCGACAAGCTCGATGCCAGCCGCGTCGAACAGATCGTCACCCTCGTCGCCGGAGAAGAGTTCGGTCAGATCTTCATCACCGACACCAACCGTTCCCATCTCGACCAGATCCTCGCCGCCTCCTCCCACGACTACAAAATTTTCCACGTGGACGACGGCGAAATAAATAGTAAATCGTAAATTTGTAAATCGTAAATCTGCACGGTGTTCAAACGCAATAGCATTCTCATCAAGGACATTATCCTCAAGAACCTCCGGGATCAAGGATTAGAGACGCCCCTCCTCCAGAAGCGCCTCATTGACGCCTGGCCCGTCGTTATGGGCGAGACTATTGCCTCCTACACCACCTCCCTCAACATCCGCAACCAGACACTCTTCGTCCACCTCACCAATCCAGCCCTCCGCATGGAACTCTCCATGCAGCGTCAGGACATCGTCCGCCGCCTAAACGAACACGTCGGCAACCAGGTGATTGCCGACATACGGTTCAACTAAATCACAATATCAACGGGGATGTCGTTGGCGTCGAATGGAACAACTTCAACTATCTGGAAGTCGAAACAGAGGCCGATTAAGCGCGGACGCATTGTGCGGAGGAAACGATCGTAATAGCCACGACCGCGACCGAGACGATGGCCGAGAGCATCGAAGGCGACACCGGGGATGAGGGCGACCATTTCCGAGGAAGGAGGAAAAGGTGAAAAGGTGGAAAGGTGAAAAGGTGAACCGGTGGGTTCAAGGATGCCGAAGGGGCCTGGGGCGAGGTCGTGAGGACCGGTGTAAAGGCGAAGTTCCATCGTGGTGGTATCGAGGACTTTGGGCAGAAGGACGGTCTTACCTTCGGCGACAAGGTCGTCGATGAGCTGATGGGTGTTGACTTCGTCGGGCAGGGAGTAGTAGGCCAGGATCACCCGGGCATCGGCTAAAAGAGGACGCAGACGGGCGATGATGGGCTCAGACAACTCTTCTAACTGGGAAGAGGTGTACTGCTGCTTCCGACGGCGAATCTCACGACGAAGGGCTTCCTTAACAACGGATTGCACGGATTACACGGATGTTTTTTAGACCACGAATTTCACGAATTACACGAATTGATCCGTTCGGCGGTCAAGTGACGACGGGAGAGGCGGAAGATGGAGGAGTCGTAGAGGCGGACGATCTTCTGGCCTTCTGTGGCCTTGACGGGCTGCGGGAAGGCACGGCCCTCACGGAAGAGGCGGAGGGTCTCGATGACGGCGGGATCGTCCTGATTGAGGTATTCCGTCCAAGCCTGCTCGTTGAGGATGTTGTAGATGATGCGGCTGTTGACAAAGCGCTCCAGCAGTTTCTTCGACTTCTGGATCATCAGGTTACGGCGTTTGAGACCGTTCTTGTCGGCAAAGACGACAAACTGCTCCAGCGTGTTCTGGCTCTTCAGGAAACGTTCCATCTCGTGCACATCGTCCATCTTGCTCAGACGGGCCCGGTTCTCGTCGGTGTAGTTATAGGCGAACTGCAGGATGAGTCCGGACATAGAAGCCTCCTTGTAGTATGAGGTCATACCGACGGTGTCTTCGGGGATGAAGATGTCGGGCGTGATGCCGCCACCGCCATAGACGACACGACCGTTGGCAGTGTGATATTCGGGACCAGTGTGACGGATGCTGTCCTGAGAGAAGAACTCACCGTGCTGGTAACGCTCGATCCAGTCGCTCTCGTATTTCTCGCCGTCGTTATAGGGTTTCTGGATGCAACGGCCGGAGGGTGTGTAGTAACGAGCGATGGTAAGACGGATCATCGAGTGGTCGGAGAACTCCATCGGCTTCTGCACGAGGCCCTTGCCGAAGGAACGACGGCCGACGATGGTGCCACGATCGTTGTCCTGGATGGCACCTGCGAGAATCTCAGAGGCGGAGGCAGAAGCCTCATCGACGAGGATCACGAGCGGCATGTGCTGGTAGGAGCCACGTCCGTCGGAACGGTACTCCTGACGCGGATAACGGCGGCCTTCGGTGTAGACTATCAGCTGTCCCTTCGAGAGGAACTCATTGGCAATCTGCACGGCTGACTCGAGATAACCACCGGTATTATTGCGGAGGTCGATGACGAGGTTAGAGAAGCCCTTCTGTGCCAACTGCGCCAAGGCGATGATGAGCTCGGGATAGGTATTCTCGCCGAAGTTCTTAATCTTGATGTAGCCCGTTTCATCGTCAAGCATATAACTGGCAGTGACGCTCTTTGTGGGAATCTCGCCACGAGTGACGGTGATATGACGGATCTTCTTCTCGCCATAACGGATAATGCCAAGCTTCACCTTCGTGTCCTTAGGCCCTTTCAGACGATGCATCGCCTCCTCGTTAGTAACCTTCTTGCCGACGAAGACAGAGTCGTCGACCTCGACAATCTTATCGCCTGCCAGCACACCGGCACGCTCTGCAGGGCCATTACCGATGACGTTCTGCACACGGATGGTGTCCTGACGGATGGTGAACTCAATACCTATGCCGGAGAACGAGCCACGCAGGTCGTCGTTGGCAATCTCTCCCTCACGGGCGGTGATATACACGGAGTGCGGGTCGAGCTCTGCGAGAATCTGCGGCATAGCCTTTTCCACGAGGTCGTTCACGTTGACGGTATCGACGTACTGGTCGTCGATGATATGCAACAGGTTGTTGAGTTTATTACCGCTGGTGTTGATGATGTTCAGCCGGTTGCCGGAGAAATGGTTGGCATAGAACGTTCCGATGAGTATGCCCATCACGACACCCATCGCGATCCATAGCGGCGTAAAGCGGGAAGACTTTTTCATTTACGATTTACTGATTTACGATTTACGATTTATTTCACTTCCATCAGGATGACTTCGATGCCGGCACGACGCAGAAGGTCAATGCCGTCGGAGAGGCGGTAGTTCTCGCCGTATACGACACGGCGGATGCCAGCCTGGATGATGAGTTTGGCACACTCGATGCAGGGCGAGGCGGTGATGTAGATAGTGGCACCGTCGCTGTTGTTGTTGCTGCGGGCGAGCTTCGTGATGGCATTGGCCTCAGCGTGGAGGACGTAGGGCTTGGTGACGTTGTTCTCGTCCTCGCAGATGTTCTCAAAGCCGCTCGGCGTACCGTTGTAGCCGTCGCTGATGATCATCTTATCCTTCACCACGAGGGCTCCCACCTGACGACGCACGCAGTAGGAGTTTTCTGCCCAGATCTTCGCCATACGCAGATAGCGCTGGTCTAATTTCTCTTGTTTATCACTCATTTCTACTTACTTCTTTACTCCTTCTCTCCTTTACTCCTTTTTATCCCATTTCGTTTAAGTAATGCATCAATAGTGGGTTCGCCACCCTTGAAGCGTTTATATAGCGTCATCGGGTTTTCCGTGCCGCCTTTTGAGAGGATGCAGTCGCGGAAGCGCTGGGCCGTGGCGGGATTGAAGATGCCTTCTTTCTGGAACACGGCGAAGGCGTCGGCTTCGAGCACCTCTGCCCATTTATAACTATAGTAGCCGGCCGCATAGCCACCCGCCATGATATGCGAGAACTGCACCGTCATACAGGTATCGGGCAGCTGCGGCATCACCATTGCCTTCTTCCAGGCACGCTTTTCGAAGGGGATGATGTCGTCGGTGAACTCATTCTTCTGCGTGTAGTAGGCCATATCGAGCAAGCCGAAGCTGACCTGGCGCATACAGGCATAGGCCACATTGAAATTGCGGCTGCGGACGATGCGGTCGATGAGTTCGTCGGGCAGAGGCTCACCTGTCTGGTAATGGAAGGCGAAGGTGCGGAGAAACTCTTTCTGGATGGCGAAGTTCTCCATGAACTGCGACGGCAACTCGACGAAGTCCCACCACACGTTGGTGCCGCTGAGACTCTCGAAACGGGTGTTGGCGAACATTCCGTGGAGGGAGTGTCCGAACTCGTGGAGGAAGGTCTCCACCTCGCCCAATGTCAGTAAGGCGGGCTTCTCGGCTGTGGGTTTGGTGAGGTTCATCACCACCGACACGTGGGGACGGACATTCTTCATATTATCTGGACCGAAGGGCTTCTTTGCGTCGAGGCGTTCCTTCCACTGGCCCTGATATTCCGTCATCCAGGCACCGGCCTGCTTGCCCTTACGGGGATGGAAGTCGGCATAGAAGACGGCGAGATAGCTGCCATCCTTGTCGAAGACCTCGTAGGCCTTCACGTCGGGATGATAGACGGGAATGTCCTTGTTTTCCTTGAAGGTGATGCCATAGAGACGGTTGGCGAGGCCGAAGACACCGTCGATGACTTTCGACAGTTCGAAATAGGGCCGCAGCATCTCGGCATCGATGTTGTATTTCTTCAGTTGCAGCTTGTGGGAGTAGAATGAGAAGTCCCAAGGCTGGAATTTTAATTGAGAATTGAGAATTGAGAATTCTTGCGTCCCTTTGGTAGCAAGCGGCGAGCCGAGCGGAGAATTATGATTACCGCGAGCCTTGATATCTTTCTGAAACATTTTCTCAATCTCGGCGACTTCCTTCTTGGCGGTGGGTTTGTAGGCGGCGATGAGGTCGTTGAAGAGTTTGTTGACGTTGCGGACATTGCCGGCCATACGGTGCTGCATCACGTAGTCGGCATAGGTCTTATGGCCCAGAAGTTGTGCCAGTTCGCGACGCAGATTGATCAGGCGCTTACAGATCTGGAGGTTGTTCTCCGAATTCTTATGGATGCACTCCGTATTCTTGGCCATATACATCTGCTGACGCAGGTCGCGACGGGTGCTGTAGGTCATAAAGGGGGAATATGAGGGGAAGTCGAGGGTGAACACCCAGCCTTCCTTGCCCTGTTCCTTCGCCGTCTGGGCAGCCGCCTCACGGGCAGACTCAGGCAGTCCGTCGAGATCGGCCTCGTCGGTGAGATGCAGGGTGAAAGCCTTGTTCTCCTTCAACAGGTTCTGCGAGAACTGCAGTCCGAGTATCGAGGCTTCTTCCGTGAGCTGACGCAGACGTTCCTTGCCTGCTGCATCGAGCAGGGCACCGCTGCGCACAAAACCGTCGTAACAGTTGTCGAGGAGCATCTTCTCCTCGGGTGTCAGCTTACGGTGATGACGGTGTACGTATTTGATGCGTTCAAAGAGGCGTTCGTTCAAACGGATATCGTTGGCGTGCTTCGTCAGCACGGGGCTCATCTTCTGTGCCAGAGCGTCCATCTCGTCGGATGTCTCTGCAGACAACAGGTTGAAGAACACGCTGCTGACACGCGACAGGAGATCGTAGTAGCCGTTGTCGTCTTTCTCATCATCGACATTAATGATCGTGTTGTCGAAGGTGGGTTTCTCGGGGTTGTTGATGATCTTCTCTATCTGCTCATCGTCACGACGGATGCCCTCCATCATCGCCTCTTCGTAGTCCTCCAAGGTGATGCGGTCGAAAGGCGCCGTGTCGTGCGGTGTGCCATAAGGCAGGAAGAACGGGTTCTGCCTCTTATTCTCTGCTTTCATATACTATCTCTCTTTTGGGGTGCAAAAGTACAACAAAAAAGTGAAAAGTGAAGAGTGAAAAGTGAAAAATTTGTTACCACTAATTAAAATTATCCATTATCCATTGTCAATTATCCATTTTTCACATGAGGAGCCGTTCGAGTTGCGGGATTTCTATCCTTCCACGGTGCAATTCGATGACGCCGGACTCCTGCATCCGGTTGAGGGCCCGCGACACGTTCAGACGGCTGTCGTTGACCTCCTCGGCGAGGCGTTCCATCAGGATATGGAAGGTCTTGGGGCCTGCGGGATAGAGGGTGTGCTGGAAGAAAAAGCGCACGATGCGCTCCCGGAGCGACAGGGGACTACGGCGCCACTGCATCTGTATCAGTTTCTGACTCTGCGTGGCGAGGTGGTTCATCAGATTCAGACGGAACACGAGGAAGTCCTCGGAGAGCCGCACCACCTCCTCCTTGTCGAGGGTGAGGAAGTTGGCATCCGTCAGGGCGTAGAAGTTGTGGGTGTAGCGCTGGTAATAGCCGAAGATGCTCTCCTGTTGGAGGATGTAAGGCGACGACATCTGTTCGATGACGGAATAGCGGCTGTCGTCGCTGAACGTCTCAATCTTCAGCGTGCCGTTGATGAGGAAATACAGGTGGGTGCAGGGATCGCCGGCGTGGATGATCTGTCGTCCGGCTGTCACTTTCTGGAATCCGAAGCGGGTATGGCCTGCCACAATCTCCAGATCGTCACGGCTCATACCCTGAAACAGCGGGAACTGGAGCAGTCTGTCGTATATCTGCAGGACGGCCACTATTCCTCGATTTTGTTACGAAGAGAAGGAGAGAACCACACGGCAATGTCTCCGTGGCCGTCGTCATAGATGAGATAGGCCATCAGTTCGGAATGACGTTCGAGAAGTTGTTGGGCGCGTTCCAGGCCCATCACCATAAAAGAGGTGGCATAGGCATCGGCAACGGTACAACTGTTGGCGAGTACCGTCGCAGAGAGGAGGCTGTGCTGCACGGGATAGCCCGTTTTGGGATCGATGGTATGGGCATAGCGACGACCGTTCTTGTAATAGAAATTACGATAGTTGCCGCTGGTGGCCAACGCCTTGTCTGTGACATTGAGGATGGTCTGCAACTCGTGGCCCACACTCAGAGAATCTTCGGAGGGTTTGATCACACCGACGCGCCAAGGCAGGCGCTGGGCATTGACACCACAGGTGACGACCTCGCCACCGATCTCCACCATAAAGTTCTGAACCCCACGGTCGCGCAGCATCCGGGCTACGGCATCTACACCAAAGCCCTTGGCGATGGCAGAGCAGTCGAGCATCATACGGGGATCCTGTTTCTTGACTTTTCCACCGGTGAGGGAGATCTTCTGGTAGCCGATGATCTGTCGCAGACTGTCCACCTGATGCTTTGAAGGCATCTGCTCGTGCTTGAAGCCGAAGCCCCAGGCATTGACCAATGGCGCCACGGTGATGTCGAAGGCGCCCTCTGTCTCACGGGACACTTCCATCGCCTTCGTGAACACTTCGATGAAATAGGGGTCGAGCGTCACCTCACGATTCTGGTTGACGGCGGTAATCACCGACTCCTTGTTGAAAGGCGAGAGGGAACGGTCCACCTTCATCAGTTCCTGACGGATGCTGAAAGTCAGGTCTGAGTCGCACTGGTAGATGACCTTGTAGGTCGTGCCGAACACGAAATCAGAGACCTGACGGTAGGGCATAGACCGCTGATGACTGATGATCAGCACGGTGCCGACAATCAGCAGCACGAGGAACGGCAGCTGCCAGATCAGTTTCTTCTTCTGTTTCTCATCCATAACGCTCAGATATCAATGATGACGTTAAAGGAGGCGCCCAACTTCGAATCGTAAGTACCGAAGCCCGGCACATACCACGGTGTACCCCATTCTCCCTCCTCGGAATGAGACAGACGCTGCTTGTAGCGCACAGTCCAACCCAGATGCAGGGGGCCGAAGATCTTGGCATCGACGCCGACAACGATCTCTGCCCAATGATACTTGCAGGCGACATCGGTCATACTATAGCTTGTATCCCACTGCCACACCGGATCTTGGTAATCAGGACGTGAGATGTCAATCTTATAGGAAGTGAAGCCATAGCGCAGTCCCACGTAGAGACGGTTGGGGCCGTGCTTGTCTTTGAGCATATTCTTGTCTATACCTATCTTAAAATAGGGGGCAGAGGTGCTATAATGCAGGAATGTCACCTCGTCGTCGTGCTTGGCCTTGCCGATACCCGCCTCGAAGACCGGGAACCACTCGTCGTGGAGGTTCACACGCAGCGCACCTTCATAATGGCCATAGTCGGAGAACATCGCCATACCTGCTCCCACCATATCGAACGATACGGCAAATCCACGGAACAGCGAGATGGAGTCTTTCTGCATAGAGAAGAACTTCTTCACCTGCGCCTGAGCACTTGTCGCCGCAACCAGCAGCAACAGGCTAATTGCGAACCTTCGGATAAAGGAGGACGTGTACGACTTGATCGTCATTGGTCACTGATGGGTTTACAATTACTACCGAATCCAGACAGTTATGGGTATGCCGGATGGAAGTCAACTTATGGAAATAACTCGCATTACAGTCAACAGACTCGAAATGGGGGTAATCCTCTTTCGCAATCCACAGGGTGTCCACGATATACACACTTTCGCCGATAAAATGGAACACGAGTTCGTCTTCAGGATGGGTGTGGCTGATGGGAAGATGGAATTTACAGGTGCCTACACCTTTATTATATATAACAGAGTCGCTGCTGAATATGATCGCCTCACTACCGTCTTTACGGGTAATCTCCACGGTCAGGGTGTCCTGCAGACTGATCGAGTCGCCGGCACTGTTGGTAAACTGGAAACGGGTACGCACCAGATTATTGATGGAGCAGTCGATACTCGTACAAGATGTTAAGAGGTATGAGATAAGAGGTAAGAGGTAAGAGATGAATCCTACCGCCAACATACTCATAATCTTAGACCTATTCTTCATACCTAAATCGTTTCCTCGATCTGATAGTCATTACGGCTTGTCGACGAACGGCTGATCAGGTCGCCGAGGAATCCCGTGAGAAACAGCTGCGTACCGATGATCATCATCGTCAGGGCGAGATAGAAATAAGGTGAATCCGTCACCAGTCGCTGGGGGATATGATTGGCGAGACACCACAGTTTGTCGGCTCCGATGACGAAGGCGGCGATGAAACCTATCACAAACATAATCGTGCCCAGGAAACCGAACACGTGCATCGGCTTCTTGCCAAACGTGCTGAGGAACCACAGCGTCAACAGATCGAGATAGCCATTGACAAAACGGTTCAGGCCCATAAACTTCGAAGAACCGTACTTACGGGCCTGATGGTGTACCACCTTCTCGCCGATCTTGTCGAAGCCGGCATTCTTGGCCAGATAGGGGATGTAACGGTGCATCTCACCATACACCTCGATATTCTTCACCACAGCCTTGCGATAGGCTTTCAGTCCACAGTTGAAGTCGTGGAGGTTCTTGATGCCGCTGATCTTACGGGCCGTCGCGTTGAAGAGTTTCGTGGGCAGCGTCTTCGAGATGGGATCGTAGCGCTTCTGCTTGTAGCCGCTCACCAGGTCATAGCCCTCCTCCTTGATCATCCGATATAACTCGGGAATCTCATCAGGAGAGTCCTGCAGATCGGCATCCATCGTGATGACCACGTCGCCCTGGGCCTGTTCAAAACCACAATACAGGGCAGGACTCTTACCGTAATTACGACGGAACTTGATGCCCTTCACAC
>JAEEGJ010029663.1_pt1 | contig 10775 bp, 8 predicted proteins | sample 8958761 | NCBI WGS metagenome assembly JAEEGJ01 (sample SAMN16246546, study PRJNA631951) | gut metagenome | biome: gut microbiome; feature: rumen; material: RS-attached | host: Bos | place: Iran: Karaj | collected 2018-10
AGTAATCATCTCAAACATCGAAGCCGGGAGCGGCTTGTACGATGTGTCTGGATACAATTATCCGCCGGTATGGGGGTATATCCTGGCCTTCTTCTCGCAGATTATGACTGGCCTGGGCGTAGCAGATATGGGGGTCTTGAATCCCGAGCTGCTCCACATCGAACCGGACCGCATCGCCTACGTGACCACGTTCGAATTCAATTTCGCCCTCACGGTGATGCTCACGATAGCGGATCTGATGACTGCGTATGTCGCATATTATATAGCGAAAGATCTAACCAATGATGAGATCAAGGCGAAGATTACCTTCGCTCTGTTCTTCCTGGCCTTCCATGTCATCATAATATGCACATCATCGGCCATGTTCGATTCCATATCTGCCCTCTTGACCATGCTCTGCGTCCTGATGCTGGTCAAAGGAAAGGATATCCTGGCTGGAGGATTGCTGGCGACAGCGGTCTTCCTGAAACTGTTCCCAGGATTCATCATATTCATTCTTATCGCGTATCTCATCGTCAACGACAGAGACCAATGGAAAAAGAGGCTGTTCATGGCCGCTTCTGGAGCCATTGCTGTTTCTGCAGTCATAATGGTCCCGCATATACTCGAAGGACACCTAGTGGACAGCTTATCATTCATCTTTGCTAGAGTGACCAGCGATACGGGCATTGGAGGATGGATTATTAGCCATACTTCCACCCTGATGTATGTCATCATATTGGTTCTTGAAGTTCTCTTGGCGATACACTACTACAAAAAGAAACCAGAAGGGAATGAGCAGTTCTTCCTCTATGTGTTCATCGCAGTGATAATAGTCCTGCTGTATCCTGGAACGCCCCAATATGTGATCCTGATGACACCTTTCCTGGCGATAGCCGCATCCGTCTATAACCAAAAGTTCAGGAAGCCCCTGTTCGCCATGATGGTATTCACATCGATGTTCGCTTTGAGTTCTCTGGATGTGCAATTCCTCACAGTCCAGACGTATACGGAGCTGATGTCAATGGAGCTATGGGATTCGATACACGAACTGTTCCATGACAACTACCTCTATGTGCTCATCGGAGGAATCGGCGGAGTAGGCCAATACATCTGCATCCTCTGGACAATGGTGATAGCGCTGGAAGAGGCCGGCATCAACGTCTTGAAGACGATATCAAAGAGAATCGGATCCAAAGATGCAGAGAATTCGGCATGAGCAATCAGTCAACCATGTGCCTTTCACGTTAAATAAGGAGAGACATATGCAGATTCTATGACAGATGATGAGATACGGTTCTGTTACAAATGCGGAGCATCACTTCCGAATGGGGCTGATTTCTGCCCCGAGTGCGGCGCTTCGATAAGGAACGCAGGTACCTCCGAGCGTGTCGAATACACGGCAAGGCCTTCTTCAGGATTGAAGAAAGATCTTGGTGCGATCCCCATCCTCATCATGGTTTACGGCATTCTGGCCATAATCGGGGCATTATTGACCTTACTAGTCGGGGCATCACTCGAATCGATGATCGATACATTTCGCGAATTTGTCAAAGAAGGTGTCATCACCCAAGACGACTTCGATCAATTGATGAACATGCTGGGGCTGGTTGACGAGGCCGCCATTCAGGCAGTTAAACTCAAATTCATAACTGAAGGGGCGATTCTGGCCATCAGCGGAATTCTTGCTTTGGTATCGGCGAACTTCTGTAGCAAACTGCAGAACTTCAAGGTCGCTCTGACCTGCTGCATGGTATCATCAGGAGTCACCCTGTTCATGATGGTATTCCTTGACCCTACCGGAATCATACTGGCCATTGTAGGTTTCATAATAAGCTACCTGATCTATCAGAAAAAGGACCTCTTCACAAGCTGATTGCATGAGATTCGTAGTAGCTATCACAGGTGCATCAGGTTCCATCTATGGTATCCGGCTCCTTCAGGAACTCAAGGGAGAGAAGATCCTGGTCATGTCGGAAACAGCGAAAGCCATTCTTACAGCTGAGACGGATTACACTGTTGAAGAGGTATATTCGTTGGCTGATCAGGTGTTCGAAGACGATCAGATGTTCGCATCGATAGCTTCAGGGAGTTACAATTATGATGCTATGGTGGTTGCACCGTGCAGCGAATCATCTCTTGCAAAATTCGCATGCGGCATAGGAGATACTCTGATTTCGCGCTCAGTTGCCGTATGTCTGAAGGAGAATAGGAAACTGATTCTTCTTCCCAGGGAGACACCGAAAAGCGCGATTATGCTGGAGAATGAGCTCAAGCTTGCGAGATTGGGGGTGCGCATCGTGGATGCCAACCCTGGATTCTACCCCAAACCGAAGACGGTCGATGATCTGGTTAACATAGTAGTCGGCAGATGTCTGGACCAGATCGGCCAGGAACACAAACTTTACAAAAGATGGGAGTGAGGGGCTAACCCCACTCCTTTAACGTTTTTCACTCTAGATAGATAGCAGGCCTTCCGGGAACTGCGACCTTTGCCTTACCCTGAGGATCGTATATTCCCTCAGCATCTGCTGAATATACTTCGACAGGGACCCCGTTCTCTTCTGAAAGGAACTTCGCGGCTGAGCCGAACAGTGCAGCCTCATCGGTGGTGACCAGTGGGAGTTTCTGCTCTAATGTAGATCTGGAGAACTCCACTGCAACCTTCTGGGCAAGTGACGATACAGCCTTACCGTTCTTCCTCAGGTCCTCGCGGGCCATACAGGCCTTGGTCAGATCGGGGATGGTGAGCTTGCCCTCCTTCATCATATCGAGGGCCATCTACATGACGTCCCTCTTCCACTGAGATGACGTGTACAGGACGATCTTCTTCACGTCGATTCCTGCGATCTTCCTGATTTCGGTGATGTCGGACATGGCCTCCCTAAGGAGGTTCTCCCCATACTCCGCAGATATGGATATCTTCGACTGGTCGGGCTCGGGCAGCTGTCCTGCGGATACGAGTCCCTCGAATCCAGCCTGCTCCCAGAGTTCCTCAGCGACATGCGGGGTGACAGGCATCATGCACTGGATCCATATCCTGAGTGCATCCAAGATGGTCTCCTTGTTGTTTCCGCCGCGCCTGTTGTACCATTTCATGTCATTGAACATATCGAAGTACACGATGGTTGTCATCGCTCTGAGATCGTTCTTGTCCATGGCCTTCCTGATGTTGGCCAGATGGTTGTTGAACCTTGAGATGAGCCATGAATCGATGTCCGTCTTCGGCGAATCTGATTCGGATGCAATGAGGTCCTGGACCGCAATCATGATCCTGTCCGTCCTCTGACGGTAGGTGTTCACAGTGTCCTCATCCCACTCCACATCCACGAACATGGATGCCACATTGGCATAGTACAGTCTCATCGCGTCTACACCGAATTTGGCCGCAGCACCGGGAATCGGCTGGGCTCCTCCTTTGGATTTGGATATCTTTGTGGCCTCACCGGTCTTGTCCTTCTTCCCAGTGATATACCAATTTACCGTGATTCCTTTAGGCCACATCTCCGGCGGGAGAATGGCCACATGGTTCATCAAGAAGGCGGGGAAGTGGACGGTCATGTGCTCCTTTCCTCCTAGGTTGAGGTCCAGAGGATACCAGTAGAGCACGTCCTTCCTAATCTTATCAAGGAGATCCTTGGGGACGCCCGTGCTGTCGGACACCTGTCCGATGTCCCCTTTGCCCAGTATGGTATAGTCGAAGAAGGCCTCCGTCATCTGCTCGGGCTTGATCTGCCCTTCGTTGGCGTATATCGAGATTACGTAGTAAACTGGATAGAGGGTGGAATCAGAGATTGCCTCGATGATCCATTTCTTGTCATAGGGGAACTTGGTTCCGAGCCAGTTTCCTAGCCTGACGCATGCCCTCTCCCTGAACCAATCGAGGACACCATAAACATTGTCGCTCCACTCTGGAGGGTTGAGCTCCATGTCCTTGCAGTGGTCCTTCGTCATCTGAGTGTATTTGGGATCTGCGTAGTTGATGAACCATTGGTCGTCGATCCTCTTGATGTGAACGCGGGATCCGCATCTGCAGACTACCTCCTCTGTGAGATCGTGGAAAACATCGGCCTCTCCTGCTGCGATCATGGCCTGCTTCATCTTCTCCTGTGCCTCCTGGACACGAAGACCTGCGAACTCTCCACAGATGTCCTTCATCTTTCCGGTGTGGAATCCGTCCTTATAGACGATGTGCTTTGCATCCAGAAGCTTGGGGTCGCCAGGTTCCTTGATTCCCAGCTTGTCGATGATATCCTTTGCTGGGAAGTCTCCGTATCCCTTCATCTCGATGATCGAGATGGGGACAGCCTTGTCCAGAATATCCTGCGTGAGACCGTATTTGGTGATCATCTCTGGATTCTTCTTGATCGCTTCCAGAGAGATCCAATCGTCGGGCGCGTCCGACGGGACAGATGTGACCAGTCCAGTACCCACATCGGGATTGACGAATGTGGCAGGGAACACAGGGATCTCGCGGTGGATCATGGGCGCTTCGCACATCCAGCCGACCATTTCCTTTCCGGGGACCTTACCGACGACTTCAACCCCATCCTTCTGTAGCTGGAGCTTCTCTGCGGCCTGAGGGGATACGATCCAAGTCTCGCCGTTGTATCTGACCTTGTTGTATTCTGTCTCTGGATCGACCCAGAAACAGACCTGTCCGTAAACAGTCTCGGGCCTGAGTGTTGCCGCAATGAGGAATTCATCGCCGTGCTTGAATTTCAGAAGGGTATACTCCTGCGTCTCAGCCTTTCCTCCCTTGGATATGTCTGTCTCGGATGCGTCGACTGCCACAGGTCCGCAGTTAGGGCATACTGGTGCATAGTAGGGCTTTTGGATCAGCATGCCTGCATCATGGAGCTTCATGAACTGCCATTCGATGAACTTCGCATAGTCGGGATAGAGCGTACATGTGAATCTGCGCCAGTCGGACAGGAATCCGAACCTGCGCCAGTAATCGTTCTGATATACGTTATTGAAGAATTCGATGACAGACAGAGGATCCTTCATCTTGGCGATGTCCTCATCTGTGCAGCCGTTCCTCTTGAGATAATCAATGGTACCCTCGTCCCCTCTGGAGATCCTCCTGTAAAGGCTGATTCCTCCATTACCGGTAGCGTGGGTTCCTACGGGGAAGAGAACGTTGTAGCCTGTCATACGCTTGTACCTTGCAATGGCGTCAAGGTAAGTGTATCCTCTCAGGTGTCCGACATGCAGGTATCCCGTTACTCCGGGGTATGCGAAGATAGCCATGAATTTCGGCTTACTATCGTCCCTTTCAGACTTGTCCAGACCTGCTTCTATCCAGCGGGTCTGCCATTTCTTCTCCATCGTTCCGTAATCGTATGCCATACTGTATCCCTACTAATGATGTGGCTGGGAATAAGACGACTCTTAATATACTTTCTTTATAATAGGGGAGAAACGTAATTGATACGTCTGTCGGACATTTACATTGTTGTCCGACATATTGTAAGACGTTTCGGAGGACAATGTAAGACGTTGTCCGACAATTATATATACTCTGTCCGACATAGTCTTACTTGCAGTCAAAGAAGGGATGGGACTCTACGGAAACTGCAAGCAAGGAAGGATGAAAATGTCAGACGACGGAACCAAGATCACGATCAGGATGGGACCCGAGGAAATCCAGATGATGGAGGACTTCATGGGAGATCATGACATCGGCAACAGGTCTGACTTCATCCGTGACGCGATCAAGGGTTACATAGCCTCGATGAAGGCCGGACAGCCCATGACCGCGGAGGGCGGGATCTTCGTCCGCCTCAGCGACGTACAGCTGGAAACCTTGAACGGACTCGTACAGACCGGTCTTGCCGTGTCTGAGGAGGAGTTCATCAGAAAATGCCTCTTGGACAAGATCGTGCCCAAGAGTGTTGAAGATGAGACCATCGAGAACGCATTCAGGGCAGCACAAATGAAAGCCGCATACAAGTGAAGAAACACAAAAAGGGATGGGAAATAAGCATAATCCGGTGGATGGGATTGGCCTTGAGGCCAACCGGATCATGCTGTTGGAAACGCCTTAACAAAACACAATGGGGATGCACACAATGGTGTACAACACAGAGAACAAACACAAGGTCGCAATCGTCGGCGTCGGAGGAGCAGGATGCAACTTCGTAAGCGCTTTCACCGGAAGGTGTGACATGGACACTATCGCGATCAATACCGACAAGGAGGCCCTCCACGCTTCCACCGCCGACAGGAAGATCTACATCTGCAAAGGTGTCGTCCTCCACGGAGAGGGTGCTAAGGGAGATGCTAAGCTCGGTATGCAGTGTGCTGACATCCACATTGAGGAGATCAAGGAAGCTCTTGCCGGCTACGAGAAGGCTTTCATCGTGGCTGGACTCGGTGGCGGAACCGGAACCGGTGCCGCGCCAGTCGTGATTGAGGCCGCACAATCCCAGAATGTAATGACATTTGCAATAGCGATCAAACCCTTCTCCTTCGAGGGATCCAGGGTTGAGGTCGCAAAGGAAGGATTCGGAAGGATCAGGGCCGTATGCCCCTACGCTGCCGCCATAGGCAACGACATCATCCTTTCCAGGATGTCCGACATGACCATGGATGAAGCATATTCGTCCATCAACTCGGTGATAATGGCCCACATTGAGGCCTGCGTCGCCGAGTACCCCCAGAACAACGACCGCGATGTAACTGAAGAGTGCGCGGCAGTGTTCGATAACTTCGTTCAGAAGTCCCCCATAGCAGACTTCATAAACGCTTGACTTTTCCTCCACTGTCGGACGGCGCTGCCGTCCGACCCACTTTACTATTCCTATTACAAATCGGCATTATCAATAGTGAGAAAAAAGGCGGGAATGCCCGCCTTAAGATTGTTTGAGAAATCAAGACATCGAAGAGTAGCCCATCTCGAATGCCTTGACATTAATGTCTCTAAACTTTTCAGGAACCTGAGCGATCAAACTCTTGAGAAGGACATCCTTGGGTATGGGGAATCCCTTCATGGCCGCTACTGCACCGATCATCACTGCGTTGGCCGCTACAGCCTTTCCAGCTTCGATAGCGATCTTAGTGGCATCCAAGGTGTATAGATTCTTGTTGGCCTTCAGAACGGCATCCTTAAGGTCCTCGATGTCCGGATACTCCTCGAAACCTGCGGCAACCATTGAGGGAAGCACAGGATCAAGATTCATAAGAACGATAGAATCCTTGTTTCCAAGAGGCAGGTTCCTACAGGTCTCCGCAGGCTCGAATCCCATTATAAGATCGGCACATCCTGCCGCCTCCAGCGGACTGATGACATCGTCACCAAAACGAAGTGTGGAAAGAACGCTTCCGCCCCTCTGGGCCATTCCGTGAACCTCACTCATGGCGACCTTATATCCCATGTCCATGGCTGCATTGCCGAGTACCATAGATGCCAAAAGGACTCCCTGTCCTCCGACTCCGACAATCTGCACAGTGTACTTCATTGTCTCACCTCGATGGCACCGGTAGGACAGACATTGGCGCACATACCGCAGCCGATACATTGGGTTGGATCGGTAGAGATGACTCCGTCCTTCTTGAATAACGCAGGACATGCTATGGTCCTGACGCAGTTGTAGCACTTCACACACTTATCCTGGTCGACGTTGACCTGCCTGATGACCAACTGCTTCTGCTTCTTGAGCTCCAGTGGACATGGGCATTTGGAAATGACCACAGCGACACCGTCGAACTCCAAAGCATCCTTCATAACCTTGGTGGCAGCCTTCACATCATAGGGGTTGATCTCCTGAACGAACTTGACTCCGACACCTTCGACAAGCTTCTTGATGTCTATGGCTTCGGTGGATACTCCTCCGAAGTCCCTTCCGGTTCCAGGGTTGGGCTGATGTCCCGTCATGGCAGTGGTACGATTGTCCAGCACCACGATGACGACCTTATGGTTATTGAACAGGGCATTGATCATCGGAGGGATTCCTGCGTGGAAGAATGTTGAATCTCCCATGAATGCAATCGCCTTCTGATCAGTGGATTGTGCGAATCCGCCTGCTGCACCGGCTCCTCCTCCCATACAAATGATGAAATCTGCAGCCTTGAACGGAGGCTGTACACCGAGCGTATAGCATCCGATATCAGAACAATAGATGACGTCAGATGTGCCTGCTGCCTTCTTCGCTGCTGCGAACATTCCTCTGTGGGGACATCCGGCACAAAGTGTCGGAGGCCTGTTGGGGAGGACTACATCTACCTTTGCCATGGGTTGACTGAATTCCTGGACCTCCACGAGCTCTTTGATTCCATTGAGCGTGTCAGGGGAAAACTCCCATTGCCTGGGAAGGTGACCTGACCTCTTTCCGTAGACAGGAACATTAATTGAGTTCTGGGCGCAGATCCTCAGTACCTGATCCTCCACGAAGGGTTCAAGCTCCTCTACAACGATGATTGCTTTCTTTCCCTTGATGAATTCGGCGATCTTCTTCTCCGGCAGAGGGTTGGTGAATCCCAACTTGAGGATTGAAACACCCTTTACGAACTCGCGGACATAAGTATAGGATACGCCCGATGTGATTATTCCGATATCTCCAGAGCCTTCAACATAGTTGTATTGTGATGCTTCGGATAATTCCTGTGCCTTCTTGTATAGGTCAAGAAGCCTGACCCTGTTCTGCTTCGCATATGCAGGGATGTTGACGAATCTTGCGACATCTTTGTCAAAATGTCCGATCTTCTTAGGCTCTGCCTTCTTACCTAGGTCGACCACACCGCGTGCATGGTTGACTCTCGTAGTTGTCCTGAATATGAGGGGCAGAGTGAGCTCCTCAGAGACCTTGTATGCCTCCTTGACCATATCCTTGGCTTCCTGAGGTGTGGAAGGTTCCATCATAGGGAGCAGCGCCAGAGTAGAGTAGTAACGGTTATCCTGCTCATTCTGGGAACTGTGACATGAAGGGTCATCAGCAGACATTATGAGCATACCTCCCCTGACACCCGCGTAGGCCAAGGTCATCATCGGGTCGGCCGCTACATTGAGTCCGACATGCTTCATGAACACGAATGACCTCACACCTGATGAGGCTGCCGCAGCGGAAACTTCCATGGCCACCTTCTCATTGGTGGAGAACTCGAAATAAAGGCCCGCATCGTCCGAGATCTTCTCGAGAATGTTTCCAACTTCAGACGAAGGGGTACCTGGATAGGTCGAGGCGAAACCCGTTCCAGCCTCGATGAGCCCTCTGACAATGGCCTCATTTCCGAGGAGGAGCTGTTTTCCCTCTTCAGCAAGCAAATTCGGCATTTGAACACCTTTGAATGAGACCTCTATCTATCCCTCCCTTTTTATGGTTTGGTCATACAGATAAGGCAAATCCTGCGTACAATGTCTGAAAAGATGTAAAGATAATGAAAGATGGGGGGATTGACCCCCGTTTGATGCCTCAGATGAAACCGTAGGCTTTGAAGAAGTTGTCTATGTCCATCTCCTTCTTGTACTTCTCAGTCTCCAATGTGAAGTTGTCTATGAAATAGAAGAACTCCTCATCGAATTCCAAACTGACAAGATCGGGGTGCATTATGTTCATGTAGAACAGCATCTCGATGACATACAATGGACTGTTTCCTGCCTCACGGGCCATACCGAGATAGTAGTTATCAGTCTCAGCAGTCTTCAACTCCTCTGCCCATGATGCAACAGTCACATCCAGATCCCTCTGTCCGCGGAGACCGTCGTGCTCATTGTCGATCCAATATACAACCTGGTGTCCGTCGTTCTTAGCATCTTTCAGTACCTTCAGGATATCCTCGGTCCTTAGATTGTTGTAATTGTTGGGTAACCATGTGGTATGATCTGCCACAACATAGCAACCCGCCCAATCAGCATGGATCATGTTGGTATTGCCCTTTCCAGTGATACTATATGTTCCTGTAGTCTGGTATGAGGGGGCGTTCCTAGACATGATAAGTGCTCCTTTATCAGACTCTTTGATTGTAGATGCCGCGTCCTCAACAGAGGTTAGAACCTTGTCGTGCCATTCGAGATAATCGTAGCATTGATCCATGTCACCCTGCAAGAGGAATCCAAACATCAGGATAGAACGGTCGATATACTCGTTAGGATATGGAACACCGCTATTATCACAGGTGTTCATGAACATCACATCGATTCCGACGGGATTCAGCTTCTCTTTGGATAGAGGGTCGGCCTTTGCATCGCAGTAACCAGGCACATATACGTTGATCTTCTGTTCCATCATCGACTCGTAGTTGGGAGTCTCGGTACTTCCGAAACTTACAGCCTTTGCTGCATAGCTGTTGAGCTTTGACCAATATGTTGCGATGGTGTCATCGACCATGGCGAGTTTAGGTGTCAATCCTGTAGCCTCAGCGGTGTACAGTCCGCTGCAGTAGCTAGTTGCGAAAGTCTTTACAGGCCAGGAGACCTTTGCGACGGTGAAATAGTTGTCAATATAATAGACGTCCAGCTTTGTAGACTCCTTTGCATTGATGATCTTTTTGAGATATTCAACATCATCGTTGTTGATCTTTCCGTCAGCATTTGCATCGGCCAACTGAGTCCATTTCACAGAACCCTTTACCATTGCATCCAATGCGGTTACATCTGCTTCATCCATGAAATCATCCTCATTGGCGTTACCATACACCCAGAGTCTGGAGTCTGCATTCGGGAAATCCTTCTCTTTGATCTCTTCACCCACTCTTGCACCGTTCCCATCATCATCGCTTCCTCCTCCGTTGGAGAACGCGATGAGTGCAACGACAACCACAGCAATGATAACTACCGCTATGATGGCTATCATCAC
>JAEEGJ010029668.1_pt1 | contig 10774 bp, 5 predicted proteins | sample 8958761 | NCBI WGS metagenome assembly JAEEGJ01 (sample SAMN16246546, study PRJNA631951) | gut metagenome | biome: gut microbiome; feature: rumen; material: RS-attached | host: Bos | place: Iran: Karaj | collected 2018-10
GACCGCAATCACCCCTCGATTATCTTATGGAGTGACGGCAACGAAGAATGGGGTATGGAAAATACGGTGCCAGGTCGCAGGGTGGCAGAAGCGATGCGCGAGTATACCCGTCTGCTTGACCCGACACGTCACTCCACCATTGCCAATGCCGGTGGTGGCGAGATGATAAAAGGCCTCGATGTGGTGGGGTTCAATTATATCAGCCAGAACAGCGTCGACGAGCGTAAGCAGCAGAATCCCTCGTGGAAGATTGTAGGAACGGAAGAGACCACGGGCTGTGGCACACGCGGCATCTATTTCAACACCAAGGATGCGCCAGGGCACATGGTGTCGATGAACCGCGACACCACCCACCATCATGTGGAAAACGTCATCGAGCGTGGTTGGAAGTTCTATGCAGAGCGCCCATGGGCTGCAGGCATCTTCTACTGGACAGGGTTCGACTACCGAGGCGAGCCCAATCCGCTGTCGTTTCCAGCCCATGACTCTGAGTTTGGCATTCTTGACTACTGCGGGTTCTGGAAAGATGAAGCCTGGTATCTGAAGTCATGGTGGACGGACGAACCCGTGCTGCACATCTTCCCCCATTGGAACCTTGCCGGCCACGAGGGAGAAGAGGTGGAATTGTGGGCATACAGCAACTGCGATGAGGTGGAGCTGATGGTAAATGGCAAAAAACTGGGCCGACAGCCGATGCCTAAGAATGGCCACTTGAAGTGGAAAACCATCTACAAGCCAGGCAAGGTGGTGGCTGTCGGTTATCAAAACGGCAGACGGGTGATGACCCAGACCATCGAGACTACCAAGCCCGCCAGCAAAATCGTAGTGAAGGCCGACCGCGCCACGATCACAGCCGATGGTCGCGATGTGGCAGTAGTCACCATCGAGGTGCAAGACGCCAAGGGACGTGTCGTGCCCGATGCCTGTCCTGCGCTGACTTTCCATCTAGAGGGCGAAGGGCATATCCTCGGTGTCGGCAATGGCGACCCGTCATTCTTGGGAGAGGATCATCCCAAGCAACGAGATTGTCACGATTTCAGTATTCCTGCCTTTAACGGTCTGGCACAGGTGCTCATCCAAAGCAGTAGTCAGCCATCGACACTCACCCTGACGGCCCAGTCTGAAGGTTTGACCGCCGGAAGCATGTCGATCGTTGCACAATAAGATTTATGCAACTAACAGGATGAGCGCTATGGTTATTGATGGACGAGTATCTCCTGGAGTACGATGCCCGGATCAAGGAGGCTGATCCGTAGCCGCTGAGCACCCCTCGCTGAAGCCGGGATGGAGATGCTGCGGGAGGCATATCCACGCAACACGTTCAGCCGCCACTCTGCAGTGAAATCGCCAGCATGGATAGAGAACACTTGTGGCTCGCCATCGCCCAGTTGCACGGCATAACGGGCATCTCTCCCCTCATAGACGTGGAGGGTGGGCAGCGTTCGGATTTCTATCAGGCAGTCGTCTTTTTTGATGTCTAGATCATATTCCACATACGGAGCCGATTCGACATCATAAGACGGAGTGTCAAAGGGCTGAACAAGCACACCATCCTTGAAGCCAAGTCCCACTATCTTTGCAACATGGCCTTCACGGCTGTCACGACATTGCCGATAGTCTGCCGCGGCAATACGCTGGCGAGGCTCATCCTGGAAAGGAGGCCAAAGACCCAGGAAGATGTGGTCAATACGCGCATCGGATTTCAAATCTTTTATCTTGAGATGGTTGATGCCTTTTTTCAGATGCAGGGTTCCCACCTTGCTCCACATCGGTCCGACATAGGGTGCGTGCCAAACATTGTTGATAGGTGTGGCCGAGGCATTGAACGAGTCGTTGTCTGCTGTGATACAGCAGAATACATTGTCGACCGGGGCTTTCGAGAAATTTCGGATAGGCGTCAGCGCCTCAATCCAGAGAGGGACATCCACATTCTGACGACTTTCGACAACAAGGCCATTGGATGACAGCGCATCAGCCACGCTGAGGAAACGAGGCTGTGGGTCAAGTATTGCCTGAGAAAGCAAACTGGGCGTTGCTATGGGCGGATCAATCTTCTCGGAGCGGAACCAATGATAAGGTTGCCAGTTGAAGAACTCACGCCACTTTCCATGCTGAATGTCTTCGTTGTAGTGGCGCGTCCACTCATTGAGTTGGCGGAACATCAGTTGTACACGTCTCGCATCGGCCATGGCGCCAAGGCTATCTAAACGGGTGGCGCAGACCATGCTGCGGCGAGCCAGAAGCTGATACTCATTGAGCATCGCTGCCCCACGAATGGGATAGCATACAAGTTCGAAGTAGGCATCCTGCAAGTGAGAAGGAATGCGGCTTGCCAGCAGTTCAGCCTCGGTCTCAAGGCTCCTTGCCTCGCGAAGCCTTTCGGCCACCTGCTGCTCCGTATAATTGACGAACCAGACATGGGCATCCTTGCCACCAGCCTGCAACCGATAGTAGCGTGCCATCAGGTCGGCAATATCCAAAGCTGTTGTAGGTCCGAAGGTTTTTTCTGCCCAATATCGGATGTAATCATGTGCTTCAGCGGGCTGCCATCTGTTGATATCCCAAGCCAGTTCCATCACAAAGGAGATTTCCTTTTCTGCAGGTTTGATGTCACCCACATTAAACACCCAAATCTTCCGTGCCCCGTGGGTATAGGCTTTTGTCAGTTCGGTGGAGAGGAAAGCGGGCGAAAGCGGACTGAGCCAAATCCAACTGGCAGGGTCGCCATGATACGACAGATGATAGTAGATGCCAGCCCCACCCCGTCGTTGTTGTTCCTGGGGATTCGAGAGATTACGGCAATATCCATGTTTGTCGTCCGACCAAAGCATGGTGACATCATCGGGAACTTGAAGTCCATTGTGGTAGGCCTCGAGCACTTCTTCGTAAGTACAGAGCACCTGTGGAATCTCCTCCAGCGGTTTTTTGATGTTACGCCGGAGCATGTCGCGCTGGTCGTCAATGGCCTGCTGCATCAACTTCACGCGTTCTTCGGTGCTGTTGGCACCTTCCATAGGATAATCGTGAATGCCACGCAGACCGAGGGTATAGGTATTCTCGTATTTGCCGTTGGTTTTGATACGAGACTCCCAATAATCTTGCATTGTCTTACGGTTGGTGATGTAGTTGAAGTCGCCTAAGCCCTTCTTGCCTTCAGCCTTGGCTCGCTCATTTACCGCCTTCCATTCACCTTCGTTATTGCGCAACATCTGCTCGCAGTGAGATGATCCCATGACGATGGCATATTTGTCGGCCAAGCGAGCATTTTCGGGGTCATCGTTGAAAGCCTGTGTGCCAGGGTGCATGGCAGGCCAGAGGTAGTTAGCCTTCAGCCTCAGCAACAACTCAAAAACTTTCTGGTATGTCTTCGGCCCCACCTTGCCCGTCTCTTTATCGTAGGTATTCTCCGCCCAGCGTGCCCAACCGCCGAATCGCTCATCGTTGATGAAAATGCCACGATACTGCACCGAAGGTTCGCCTTGCAGGAAGGTTCCAGACTCTACATAGAGAGTAGGATGATGGGCGGGTGTGACATCAGCCCACCAATACCACGGTGAGACGCCTATGGCCTCGCAGAGCGAGGTAATTCCGAAAGCCGTGCCGCGCCGGTCGCTGCCTATGATCACCAGCAGCGGGGTATGAAACTTTGGATGCTCTGTGGTAGTGATGATGAACGACTCCCACTTGCCACGGATGCCGCTGACATCGATTTTCCGGCCTTTCACAACATAGTCTATGAGTCGGCTCTTACCCAAGGTGCCCGCCACGACAGCCGCACTTCTCGGCAGCACGTGGTTTATCACGGAGCGCCGGCCAGTCACCCGTTCCACATCTTCTGCGAGCATTCCTGCCGCAACACCTACAACGGGATCGTCTTGAGAATCAATACAGATGGCAGACGCGCTTTCTGCCGACACCAATGGGAACCAGTTGGCCATAGGTTTCTCTGCAACATTGGGAAAGTCTTTAAGGTCATTGTAGCCTGCGGCAAAAATGGTCGACACCATCATCAGCCCGCCCAGAAGCATCGCTATTCTTTTCATACGGTCGCTTTATAGGGAGGTTATTTCGATATGAGGCTGCTGGCCACGGGCATCCTGCCGCTTCCATGTGATGGTGATGATCCGCTGTTCACCGGGCATCAATGTCACATAGTTATCGCTGTAGATGACAGGGAGAATCTGCTCATTGTCTCCACCTTTGAGATTCAGACGAAGGAATACAGCAGGTGTCTTCCCCACATTCTTAATTGTCACGTCAGCCTTCTCGCCGTTGATTTTTACTTGTTGCTGCAACACAGGTTTGGGAAGAGAAGACAACGCACGGTAATCGTTCTCTTTGCGCCCCATGATATAGAGATTCTCTGAAATGAGGCCTTTTTTGTCAGTCATCTGCAGACGCAAGAAATAGACATCCGTCGTGACACCGGCTGTGAGTTCAGAAAGTTTCAACCACGCCAGGGTGCTGTCATCGGTGCTGTTGAGCAGGGCCTTCTGCTGACGGACACGTTTTCCATTGAGGTCGAAGATGGTGGCAGAAGCCATGTTTTTTGTCTGGTTGCCTGCAGAATGGTTCACAATCTCGATGCTGTCTGTCATGGCATTGTATTGGATGTGGAGCGGTTCGCAGGCTTTCTTTGCTCCGAAGTAGGCTGCCGTCGGGTCGAAATAGTAGTCGTAGGTCTGCCAGACCATCGACGGCCAACAGGGATGGCTCATCCAGAGCAACAGGCCAGCACGACTCTTGCTCGTCGACTCAAACATGCCGCGATATCCGTTGTAATTGATGAGCTGCGCCCGACGACTGAACTCCTCGGCACTCTTTGCATCACCAAACCCTTCCCTGACCAAGCGGTTGAACTCCGATGAACGTTGTGCTCCTTGCAAGGTGAAATCATGCTGACCCCATTGGAGTGATTGCGGCCATAGAGCATCGGGGCTGAAGGTGCGGTGCAGACTCTCGATGTTCATGACGTTGGGCATGCCTCGCTCAGAGTGTATTTTTCCGCTCTGTTTCCCAAAATACTCTTTCATGGACAAGGCGCGGTATGGACCGCCTCCACTGACACCCTCTGCAGAAGAGTGCGAGATGTACTCCATGCCAGGCGCAAGAAGATGGACATATTCACGCAACTTTCGGTCGATGGCCTCGGGAGGGAATCCCTCGTTACGTCCACAATAGAGTCCGATACTGGCATGAGACCGCATACGACGAGTGTAATCATAGGCATTGCCGAGAAAGAGAACGTTGTCGTATGGGTCGGGGCCGTCGGCAGGATTAGCCAACCAGAAATCCTGCCAGATCATGATGCCATGGCGATCGCAAGCCTCATAAAAAGCCTCGTCGCCAATCTGCCCCACCCAATTGCGAATCATCGTAAAGTTCATGTCACGGTGATACCCCACGGCGATATCATATTCACGTGAACGATAAAGCAGGTTGTGTTCGTCAAAGCCCCAGTTTCCGCCGAGCGGTATGAAGCGGCGTCCATTCACATAAATGCGCAAGGAGTCTGTCGCATCCACATACTTCATCTCTCTCAGTCCGGCCTTATAACTGATGGAGGAGGACGGAGAAGCCTCAGGTGTAAAAGTGAAGCCGGCGTCATAAAGATAAGGTTCACCATAGCCGTTGGGCCACCACAGTCGGAAGTTGCTACCCATCAGTTGGGGGAACTGTTCTGGGGTGAAAATGATTTCCTGTTCAGCATGGGCAGGCAAGGTGACGGTCTTTTCAAAACGCACCTCACCAATGTAACCGCTCAACGTACCCTTGACGGCTTTGTTGTCGTTATTGCGAACGAATACGGATGGATGTAAGGCAGCAGTCTTGTGGTCTTCAGAAAGAATCGTCTGGACATAAGGGTCGCTGACGGTGACCATACCCGACGTGGTGAGATACACCTCGTTCCAAATACCCGCCTCACGGCCGCGGACGGTGGTGATCCAGTCCCATCCGACGGAAGCGTGGAAGGTGGGGTTGTCAGCACCAAGGATGCCGCCATTGAACTGTGTCGTATTCTCGTCCTTCTCCTTGATGGCAGCAAAGTGGTCGTTGCACAAGATCTCCACGGCAAGATAGTTGTTTCCTTTACGGAGCAAGCCAGTCACATTGAACTTTCCCCGCATGAAGGCCCCCTCGATGCGTCCCAGATACTGTCCATTCAGAAAGACATTAGCTTTCCAGTTGATGCCATCGAAATTGAGCCATTGCTGACCATCATCGGCAAGTTCTGAGATTTCGAACTCATCACGATACCAAAAATCAGACCGGAAGAACGACTCAGATATCTGGTCTACATCATCCGCATAGTTGGGATTCGGTACAGCGCCGATATTCATATATGAAGCCAGCACCGTACCTGGCACTGTGGCAGCAATCCACTTGCTGGTGTCAAAGCCCTTGGAGGCTATTTCCTCACCGGTAGCGAACACCTCGGAGGCCCGTTGCAAACACCAGTTTCCTCCGCTCAATTCATAGCGGTTTCCACGTTTGCCAGCAACGGCATGCGGGGTGTATCGCTTTTGCCGCCTCGACAGCACTTCCATCTCACGCAATGCGTAATAGCCAGCATCTCCAACTTCCTCCATCAGCACCCTTACATAGCGGCAGTTGGTTTTAGGAATGGTTTCAGCAGAGATATCTGCAATCGTTGTCCAAGAGAGGGCATCATCTGACACCTGGATACGTCCCCGTTTAGGTGCCTGGAACCAGTGGAGCTTGACCTGCTCAATAGGCAAGACACTCCTCAAATCGGTGTAAAGCCACTGCTCCCCCCCACCATTGCTTATCCACATACTGCAAAACTGTCGTGAAGACAGCAGTTCCACATCCTTGCCTTCGTCATCAATCAACTGTAGTTCGCGGATGTCCCAATGGGCAACTCCCTCCATATCAAACAACACACGCAGGTGATTCGAGAAACGTGGCGCATCCAACCGAATGGTCTCTTGCAAGACTCTGGCGGGCAATAAATTCTGTTCCTCCTGCTTATTGGGGTCAGAGTGGAGTTTGTAATGCAGCAGTTCACCAGGCAATCCATCGCCTTTCAGTTCACCTATGGTCTGCCAACTCTTCCCATCGGTGGAAATCTGTACCCGTAGGCTATACCCTTTTGTCGCAATCTTGTCATCATAAATAGCCATACCCTGAATCTTGAGTTTTGCCGGACAAACGGAAGGAGCAGGCTCATTCCAGTCATATTGCAGCCAAGAATGACTTCCCATCAGGATATTCCTTGAATATTTGCCCCCGTCAACAGCCCATTCCGCCTCCTTGCGCGGCAAGACTCCATCGGGTGTGCTTACCGTTAATATTGCTGGCTCACGATGGTCATACAGGCCATCGGTCACCAAATGCGCTACATGGTTATAATCAACTGTCGAAGAGGCAAAGGCCACTCGGTGTAGCGCCACATTGCTGAGTTCCCCACTTCCAGCGCTCCAACTGACAGTCGGAGCGAAATACTCACTGGGAGAACCAGGATACTGTCCTATTCCTCGTGTTCCATCAGCCCAAACCGCAAGTGCTGCCGTGAACAGGCATATCGTCATCACAAATTTCTTCATGTTTTTTATAGTTGTTTTCGGATACAAATTTAAAAAAAAATTTTAGATTTATAAGCCGGCCGAGGTAAATAAAATGTTTTCCTTCAGAGAAAAGAGCAGGGTAAAACAAAACTATTTGAAAAATGTATCAATTTCCCCGTCCCCCTGATACACGTCCCCCTGATACACTCGAAAGAAAATTCAAAAAAAGTTATGGATTTTATTGAATTTTTTTTCGTTTGTTACTATATTCTTGATACAAACATCAATCAAAAAATATCAAGAATATGACAACCATTTCCACAAGTTCACAAAACCTGTTCTCAAAGTATCAGAAGTACCTTAAAAACAAAAAGGTGCACTTTACCACGTCGCATAGCAATGAGGTCTATGCCCTCACCATTTTCGACCTCTCCGGCAACGAGGCTACTTCATTCATCAAAAAAATGACGAAGCATCTTCATCTTATCCCCAGACAGCAGGAGCCAAAGGCTCTTGCCGCCTGAGGGCACTATCAAGACATTTCTTCAACCAAAAGCGATAAAATCTTAATACAACGGAAAAATGGAAAAGAAAGTATCAACAAAGACCAACACATCGAAAGGAAAGCTGACACTGCTCCAAGCCATAGAGCGAGTGGTGGAACTATCAAAGGACTCAAAGATGAGCGCTGCCTTTATGCGGAAGGCAAAGAAGGAGATAGAATTCCTCACCGAGAGTTATGGCATCAGCGAGCGACAAGCCGTAATCTTCTGCATCTGCATGGAAAGGGGACCACGCCGCATGGACTATGATGACCTGGCCTCGTATCTCGACATCAATAAAATCAGTGCGCTCGGCTTTGCCGCCGATATCGACGCACTGGTTCGCCGCCGTCTGCTCCGCTACCGTGACGTGAAGGATGAGGACGACTTCGACGTGCCCACCGCCGTCATCAGCTGCCTGAAGCACAACGAGGTGTATGAACTGCCCCAGCGTACGGGGCTCGACTGCGCCGGGATGTTTGAACTGCTCAACCTGTGGTTTGAAGACCTCAACGACGATGCCATCGCCGCCCGGGAACTGAGAGAGGAACTTCAGAAACTGTTTGATGACAACCCACAGGTAGGGTTCGTGCGCCACATCAAGGAATACGACCTCAACGATGAGGACACGATGCTGGTGACGCTGTTCTGTCACCTGCTCATCAACCGCGATGATGACGACATCCGCTTCAATCAGATGGAGGATGTTTACGAAAGCAGCTGCCTTTTCAATAACGCCAAGGCAGAACTGCGCAGCGGAGAGCACTGGCTGATGAGAAAGAACATCATCGAGCACCGTTGTGAGGATGGCATCGCCAATAACAACCGCTACAAACTGACAGAGGCTGCCAAGCGTACCCTGTTGGCAGAACTGAAAATCAACACGACAGAGGAGAAAATCGCCGACATGGTGGAGGTGAACCAACTGACGGAGAAAAAACTCTTCTTCTCTGAGAGCATCGGGCGGCAGGTGAGCGACCTCGGCTCTTTCCTACAGCCGGAGAATTTTTGCAAGGTGCAGGAGCGCATGAGGGACAGGGGCTTCCGCAACGGCTTTGCCTGTCTGTTCTACGGCTCGCCGGGCACGGGCAAGACAGAGACGGTGTATCAGTTGGCCCGCCAGACGGGGCGCAACATCATGGTGGTGGACGTACCCCAGATCAAGAGCAAATGGGTGGGCGAATCAGAGAAAAACATCAAGGCGCTATTCGACCGTTACCGCGAGATGGTGAAGAATGCCAAACAGACACCCATCCTGCTGTTCAACGAGGCCGACGCCATCATCGGCATCCGCAAAAACGGGGCGCAGAACGCGGTAGACAAGATGGAGAACTCGCTCCAAAACATTATCCTACAGGAGATGGAGTCGCTCGACGGCATCATGATTGCCACCACCAACCTGCAGCAAAACCTCGACCGTGCCTTCGAGCGCCGCTTCCTCTACAAAATCAAATTTGAGAAACCCACCGTGGAGGCCCGGGCACGCATCTGGCATGAGATGATTCCCGACCTGAGCGACATGGATGTGCAGATGCTGGCGGCAAAGTATGACTTCAGCGGCGGTCAGATAGAGAACATCGCCCGTCACTACAACATCGACAGCATCCTGTACGGCAACGACTGCGACACCCTCGCCCTGCTCATCCGCCACTGCGACAACGAGCGGTTGGAAAGCGTGGAACAGAAGAGAATCGGATTCTGAGATAAAGTACGGGGAGTTTGCCGGTCTTGATACAGATCTTTATTTGATGAAGAACTTATTCCAATTGGAAATAACGATGCCATGATAACTTGAGCCGACACGCTGGCCTGAAAAGTTATAAAGACGGGAATGAGCAGGCCTCGAAACCTTAGGCTGTGTGATACCTGATCCATCAGTTGCCTGATAGGCTCCGGCATCGATGCGAGTTGTCCGTGGCCGCCCGTCTTTATCTATCTCAGGCATATCATCCAGTGGGATACCAAAACCTGCAGCTGGGCTGTTGGATGGTATATGGAAGTCGGCTTTTTCGGCAGACGAAACAGGAGGCTGAATAAAGAGCGGATCAGCCTCTTTAAAATTGCCTGAGGCTCCATGGAGGTTGCCATTGAAATAGATGTTGTTAACGAACGACGCACCGCCGGAATCGCCAAAATTGGTGCAGTTGCCACCAGGTTTCGAATACATGATATTGTTCACGATTCGGTTGTTCTTGCCACTCTGAGAGAATATCTCACCATACTCACCATTGTAGCGTTGCTCATTCATGTAAGTGGTGTTATTGATGATATCGATGTTCTGAGCCTTGAAGGAGTGAATGCCCGATCCACCATTGAAGTAGCACACATTATTGGCCACGAGTGTCTTTCCACGGTAGGCACCATCGTTTTTGATTTCCTGTGGTGCTCCGCCATCGGGAGACAGATTGACATCGAGGATGATGCCATTGCCATCGGAGAATCGTGGATTGCTTGAGGTGTACCACTTGATTTTTGTATGGTTATTGTAGACGGTATTGCCTATGACCATGTTATGGTAGCCCTCCTTGTCGTCGCTATTGAATGGCATCAGTATGCTGATACCGCTGCAGGCGTACATCGTGAACCAGGCATTGTTGTAGACAATATTGTTCTCAAACGTCAGATAATCGGCCTGCTGTCCGTTTATACCGCCACCAGGGAAGTCATGCACCACGCAGTTGCGAATGATGACGTGGTGTGGAT
>JAEEGJ010029670.1_pt1 | contig 10773 bp, 7 predicted proteins | sample 8958761 | NCBI WGS metagenome assembly JAEEGJ01 (sample SAMN16246546, study PRJNA631951) | gut metagenome | biome: gut microbiome; feature: rumen; material: RS-attached | host: Bos | place: Iran: Karaj | collected 2018-10
CGACATTGAGCTCGGTAGGCGTGTCGGTGCGCAGCATCAGGCTGGGGTCACCAAAGAGAATCCATGTGTTGTGGGTATCGCCATGATCGCTGGGATGCAGATCCAATATCTTCATGTTGCCGTTGAGCGATGCACCGCCTAAAGTATGATGGAATTGGTCAGGCGAACGCCATTCGCACAACACATTCACCATCTCATCTTGCCCCGTCATGGGCGGTTGCCAAGGTTGGTTGATGTAGGAGAACATACCGCCGATGGCACCTGTTGGAGCGCCTGTCGTTCCGTTGGTGGCTCGCATCCAAGCCTCGGCAAAACAAGTTGAGTTGAACTGCCCGTTGAGGCAAGCCGTCGACCAAATGAAAGGCCACTTGTAGTCGTTCACCAATGCGTTCACATGACTATTGTTGAAAGAACCCACATACCATCCCGTCACTGAGCCATGGTTGCAATAGTTGCAGATGCCAGCGCCCGCGTTGAAATCGGCACTCAGCATGGCGGCATTGGTACCTACGCCCACGCCAAGGTAATGCCGCGACACGTCGCTATAGGTGTAATGCATCAAAGTGTCGCGGATGTACTCCATGTGGATATAGTCCGACTCACCACCGTTGTGACCACTGCCCGAGCCTTCTGTCGAGCCTATGCCTATGCCCTTGCCAAGCCAGTCGGCATTGGCAGGCATGTCACGCTCGTAATAGACCACTTTGATCACCTGGTTTTGCACGTCGGCCACGCTCTCCACGGAGAAACGACCCACAAAGACCTCGGGGTAATTGTCAGAGCCTTCGAGCTGTCCCAGCCAGATGTCGGAGCGTCCGCCATTCGTCAACTTAGGCGTGATGTCGTTGTAATCGCCCACAAGCAGCACATAGCACAAGTTCTCATTGGAGTTGTTGTAGTGGCTAAGAATGTACGATTTGATTTGGTCGATGTTGTTGCCGCCGATGTCACTGAGGTTGACCATGGTCGTTGGCCTACCCGACTCGTTTTTCCAGTTCACGAAGGGCTGCATGGCAGCAAGATAATTTGACGGACAGATGACCAACATCTCGCCCTCATCGGGGATAAAACTGTATTTGGCTGCACGCTCACGATAGTTGATGAAGCGATGCCGATACATAGCCTCGGCCTCAGGCGCCATCTTTGTCTGACTTGACCTGCGGCTTATTTTGACATTGCTGCCCTTATTGCCCGTCTTACACAGGGTCAGCGTCAGTTGGGTGTAGACCCTGAGCGTCTTTGTAATGGGATTGTATGCAAAAGGATAAACCAGAATGTTCTGTCCACGGAAGTCACGCAGGATGTAGGGCGCATCAAGGCTTGCTTGTGTGCTAGGGAAAAAGCGGTTTTGCGTGTAAGCCTCGCCGTAGCGGAACGGAACCTCATCCGGGTCAACCTGACGGCTGAGATTGCCTTTTGAAGGGGCCACTTCAATGCCTTCAAAGTCTTGATAGCGTGACTCCTTGACCCGAACCTCCATCTCTGCCATGTCGTCGATGAGCACGGGCACGGCATAGAGCGGCAAGTCGGGCGCGCCTTCTTCCAACATGGAGGCCATCTTGGGCATGGTGATGATATACTGCTTGCCTTGAGGCGTGTTGACTTCCTCCTTGAAGAAACCACCCAAGGTGACACAAACCTCTGTGGCTTGTTCCGTGTCAGAGAGCAGTTTGACCTTGGGGGCGACAGCTTGCGAGCTGCCGGCAGCAATCCATTCCTGAGCCCACGCGCCGAGAGTCAGCATGACGAGGGCTAATGTGATGAGTAGTGGCTTTTTCCGCATAGCATAGTGGTTTTGGTGGCTTTTCCGCAATTTGCCGCAAAGATAGACAAAAATCGCAGAACCCGCATTACGGGTTCTGCGAAAAAACCAATAGTCTGTATTGATAATGCAAATAGTTAGGTTGCGAACGTTTAGTCGACGTTTTTGTGCAGGAAGGAGTTCTCCCCGCTGATGCCGTTTTGGGAAGCCGAATACTCCGACAGCCCTTCTTCGTCATGGCTGATTTCAACGTTGCGACGCAGGTAGGCAGGCTGGTTCTCCAGCTCTTCCAAGCCACGTGCCGTCCTGAAGTTCACACTCAAGGCACGCAGACGCTGTTTCTTCAGTTGTTCCTTGGGATCGGTTTCTTTGGCCTTCTTGGCCTCAAGCACGGCTATCTCCTGCTCGGCTCTGGCCTGGGTCTCTTCCTTGGTCATGATGCGCGAAGTGATCTCAAAACCTTCTTCGTCACCACCACCCGAGCGGAAGGGGTTTTCGAAGATCCTGACCACGGGACGCTCATCGTCGTAACGAGGGGTCTGTGGTGCGTCGTAAGCAGGTACCGCAGGAGTTGGCTCGTCGACGGGATCGAAGAGAGGCTCATCGTCGATAGGTTGCTGATCTTCAATTGGGGTCGGCCCTTCTTTTGACGGCCCTTCGACGGGCTCAGGGACCTTGAAATCATTGCTGTTATCGGTCGGCCCTTCGACAGGCTCAGGGTCCTCAGTTACTGGAGTGAACAAGGAATGAACGGTCTTCTCAGGCTGCTCTGCCTTGGGATAGGTCGTCTCCACCTCGGTGGCTGCCACGGAACCCACCGCCAGATTGGCGGGTTGGGTGGGCTTAGAAACCTCAGGGGTCTCATCCTTCACTTGACCGCTCAGGTCGTATACCTTCTTGGGTTGGGCGGGACTGGCCGGAGCTTGCTTTTCGGCAATCACAGCGCTATAAGGCTTGGCATCGTGGTTGAAGCCAGTGGCAATCAAAGTGACACTCAGAGCCTCACCTAGGCTTTCGTCGGTGCCGTTACCCCAGATGACGTCGGAGTTGTTGCCACAAGCGTTTTGGGCGATTTCGAGGATCTCGTCCACTTCGTCAAGCGAGACCTCGTTGGTGCCCGAGGTAATATAAAGCAGGATGTTCTTCGCACCTTCGATGTTCGAGTCGTTGAGCAAGGGCGAGTGGATGGCATCCTTGATGGCCTTCTCAGCACGGTTCTCGCCTTCGGCGACACCCGAGCCCATGATAGCCTTGCCGCTGTCCTTCATGACAGTCTTCACGTCCTCGAAGTCAACGTTGACATAACCAGGCACGGTGATGATTTCGGCGATGCCTCTTGCAGCCGTGGCCAACACGTCGTCAGCCTTCTTAAAGGCCTCTGAGAGCTTCATGTTGCCATATTGGTCGCGCAGCTTGTCGGTGCTGATGAGGATGAGGGTGTCGACGCATTTCTTGAGTTCGTCGATGCCCGCCAAAGCTTGCAGCTTACGGCGACGGCCTTCGCGCTCCATAGGCATGGTGACGATGCCCACGGTGAGGATGCCTTTCTCCATGGCCATCTTGGCCACCACAGGAGCAGCACCTGTTCCCGTGCCACCACCCATACCAGCGGTGACAAACAGCATCTTGGTGTTGTCGTCCATCAGTGCTTCAATCTCGTCGCGGCTCATCTCAGCAGCTTCGCGGCCGATGTTGGGGTCGTTGCCTGCACCCAACTCACGCTTGCCGAGGTGAACCGTGGTCTTCACACGGCTCTTCAAAAGCGCTTGATGGTCGGTATTGCAGAGCACGAAGTCGACACCTTGGATGCCTTCCTCCATCATGTGGTTGACGGCATTGCCACCACCGCCACCAACACCGATGACTTTGATATAATTGGGTTTCTCCACGTCAACAGGTTTGAACAACTCGTCCTGGGAGTTCGGGTTCATTATGTAATCTTCTGCCATAGTGTTTCGGTTTTTTTGATGGGTTATTCAATGTTGTCGGGAGTGAAAAATTCAGTGAACGAAGTTACGATTTTTTTCAAATCGATGCCTTTTTTCTTCGGTTTTTTGCCTTCGTTTTCTTCCTGTTCGTTGTCGCCTTGCTCCACTTCGGGAGTTTCGGCGGCGATTTCGTCCTGATGCTGAGGCTCACGACGCATCTCGTCAGCCGCTTTCGAGGCTTTCAGATACTCGTCGTGCTCCATGCGGGCGATGGTCTCGATGACGATACCGATACCTGTCGAAAACATCGGGCTCGACATCTCCTTCATCTCAGTTTGGTTGAGGTGCTCGTTGGGATAGCCGATGCGCACCTCCAAGCCGGTCTTGAACTCAGCCAACTGTTGGATGTGCCTCATCATGGCACCGCCACCCGTCAGCACGATACCGGCGATGAGTTGGTTGTCGGTCTTGGCCTTCTGGATTTCATAGTTGACCAATTCGAAGATTTCCTCCAAGCGGGCTTGGATGATGTTGGCCAAATTCTTGAACGAAATCTCCTTAGGCTCCCTGCCGCGGATACCGGGGATGGAGACCACCTCGTCATCGCGGTTTTCGCCAGCCAAGGCCGATCCGAACTTCACCTTCACCTCTTCGGCGTAGTGCTTGATGATGGAGCAACCCGAGCAGATGTCTTCCGTGATGATGTTGCCACCAAAGGGAATCACAGCGGTGTGTTGTATCTTCTTGTCCTTGAAGACGGCTATGTCGGTGGTGCCGCCGCCGATGTCGACGAGGACCACGCCAGCGTCTTTCTCCTCATCGTCGAGGACGGCCTGGGCCGAGGCAATGGGTTCAAGGATCATATAGTCCATGTCCAAGCCAGCACTCTGGATGCATTTGACGATGTTTTTGGCCGCCGATGTCTGGCCGATGATGACGTGGAAGTTGGCCTCGATCTTGCTGCCCAACATACCCACTGGGTTGCCTGCCAGCTCGCCATCCACGTATGTGTCTTGGCGGATGACGTCGATGATTTCCTCACCAGGCGTCATGTTGATTTTAAAGGTGTCGTTGCGCAGACGCTCCAACTCGGCCTCCGAAATCTCGGTCTCGTGGTTGTCGCGCATCAAGACGCCGCGATGCTGCAAACTCTTGATGTGCTGACCGGCGATGCCTACGCTGACGCGGTTGATCTCGACACCCGACTGGTCGGAGGCTTGTTTGACTGCCGTCTTGATGGCCTCGACAGTGTCGAAGATGTTGGTGACCACGCCACGACGCACACCTGTAGATACGGTCTTTCCGTATCCCAGGATTTCGATTTTTCCGTTGTCGGATTTCTGGCCTACGATGCATGCCACCTTAGTGGTGCCGATGTCTAATCCGACGATGATTTTACCTTCACTCATAACATTATCGTTTTGTACAGACTATTTGGTTTTTATAATTTAAGTTGATGCTTTTCAAGTTCTTGGTCTCAGGGCTGTCGATGCGCTGTTTCATAAACACTTCCAGACGCCACAGCTTGTCGGCTGCATCGCAAGTGTCGCCCACGATCACTCGGCCATCGAAGCCCTTCATGGTAAGCTCAAACTGGTTTTTATTGTTGCAATACAACTGCCCGATGCAATGGCTTATAAAGTCGTTGTCCTCAATGGCTTCGCACCAATGCAAGGCATTGAGCAGGTTGACATCGCTGTCAAGGGTGTCGTTGAGCCGATAGGTGTCCGTATCGCTTCTGAGGTCGAAGTTGCCACTGGCCACGAGCACGTAAGGCGTGTAGATGCTGCTCATCGGGACTACGACGCCATCGCGGGTGACGTAGACCGATCGTCTGCCCTTGCCATACACCCTAAACCACGGCTCATACTCCTTGAAGCTCACATTGAGCGTGCCGTCGAGGCCGACATGGGACGCGCTGCTCTCAATCCATGCGTTGTCGTCCATCACCTTCTGTATGGCCAGCATATCTACGGTGCCGATGTTTTTCGTGCCGCAAAGACTTGCGATCTCATCGCGCAAGTCGGTCTTCCTCACAAAGCCCGTGTCGGCCGAAGGCAACAGCTGTATCGACTTCAAAGGCGTGTGCAGGTAGTTCTCTCTCGCGAAGACAAACAAGGCGATGAGCGCGGCAGCCGTGACGACCCACAACAATATGCTTAATATCTTCTTTACCATGTCTTTATCATTTCTTCAAGAGGTTCAACAAAACGATCGATGTCGCCGGCACCCATGGTAATGAGCAATTCTGGCTTCTCACTTTCAATCAAACCCACCAACTCCGCCTTCGAGCAGATCTTCTTGTCAGCCAACTGCACTTTCTCCAATAAGGCCGCCGAAGTGATGCCTTCAATAGGCTTCTCGCGGGCGGGATAGATGTCCAAAAGGATGAGCTCATCTGCCAATGCCAATACAGAGGCAAACTCATCCATGAAGTCGCGCGTGCGGCTGAAGAGATGAGGTTGGAAGACCAAAGTGATGCGTTTGCCAGCATAAGAGGATTTCACCGCTGTCAGGCAGGAACGAATCTCTTCGGGATGATGAGCATAATCATCTATGTAGCAATGCTTTTCGTTGTTCACGCGGATGTCGAAGCGGCGCTTCACACCTTTGAAAGAGGAAAGAGCCTCGGCGATGGCTTGAGGCGCCAATCCTGCTTGACGAGCTGCAATGAAAGCCGCAGTGGCATTCAACACGTTATGGTTGCCAGCCATGGGCAACCTGACTTCCGTCTTTTGTCCTTCGCCATAAATGACAAAGTCGGTGATGCCCTTTTCCGATTTGACGACCTCGGCACGATAGTCGCACGCCTCACCGAAGCCAAAACGCACGCTGTTTTCCACTTCGACGTCGAGACCTTCTTTCACGATGACCAGATCATGCGTCAGATGTGCGAAGTCATTGAAGCCAGCTACAACGTGTTGCCAATCTCCGTAAATGTCAAGATGATCCGCATCGATGGAGTTGATGATGCTGACCTCAGGATGCAGATGCAGGAAGGAGCGGTCAAACTCATCAGCTTCGACGACCAAAGTACTCTCCTTGACCTCACTAAGCAACAAGTTGCTGTTAAAGTTGTTAGCGATGCCGCCGATGAAGGCAGTGGTATCCACTCCACAATGGTTCAAAATGTGGGCCACCATGGCCGTGGTGGTGGTCTTGCCGTGCGTTCCTGCCACGGCAATGGTGAAATGTCCCTCCGTGATTTTGCCCAAGGCCTCCGAACGTTTCATGATGGGCAAGTTGCGTTGGCGCAGGACTTCAAACTCCTTGAGGTCATGCGGTACGGCAGGGGTATATACGACGAAGTCGATGAGGGCGGGCAATAGATTGGGTTGATCTTCATAATGGATTGCCACGCCCTCTGTCTCCAACTGTCGCGTCAACGGGGAAGGTGTACGGTCATAACCGGCCACGGTGCAGCCTTGGCTGTGGTAATAGCGGGCCAAGGCGCTCATGCCGATGCCGCCGATGCCTAACATATAGATTGTATGTCCTTCTCCGTTGTTCATTTATGATTCAATAGCTTTAATAATCTGATCTACAATGTCATCGGCGGCGTTCGGGCGGGCGAACTTGCCTATGTTTTCACTTAGTTTGGCTTGCAAGGCCTTGTCGTCCTTTAACTTGAATAAGGCGGGGACAAGCTCCTTTTCGGCCTCGGCGTTGCGCACCATGAGGGCGGCTTCAGCTTCGACGAGCTGTTGGGCGTTTTTGGTCTGATGGTCCTCGGCGGCGGTGGGCAGCGGCACGAAGATGACGGGCTTCCGCACCAGAGCCAACTCGGAAATCGACATGGCACCAGCACGCGAGATGACCACGTCGGCCAAGCCGTATGCCAAATCCATGCGGTCGATGAAGACAGTGGGCTTCACTTGATCTTCCAAGCCCAAGGTCCTCACCTCAGCCTGTGCCTGGTTGATATAAGTCTTGCCCGTCTGCCAGATGAGCTGCAAGTCGCTGTCCTTGAAGGCAGCCAACTGGGCACTGATGCCCTTGTTGATGCCCAATGCGCCTTGGCTGCCACCCACCAACAGGGCAACGGGTTTATTCGCGTCAAGGTTGAAGAACGTGGCGGCTTCCTCACGGGTGCCGTTGAGGGTGATGTTGGCCCTCAAAGGGTTGCCTGTGAAGTGGATCTTCTCGGCAGGGAACCATTGATCAAGGTGGTCGTAGGCCACACAGATGGCCTTGGCCTTCTTGCCCACGTTGCGGTTGGTCTTACCTGGATAGGAGTTCTGCTCCTGTATGACGGTGGGGATGCCGAGATAGTTGGCCCCCATCAAGGTAGGACCGCTGGCAAAACCGCCCACGCCGATCACCACGTCGGGCTTGAAACGCTTCAAGACGGCTATGGCATGATTGATGCTACTCGTAAGCTTCAATGGCAGCAAGAGCGACTTGATATCTCTAGTCATGCCACTGATCCAAAGGCCCTCAATGCGATATCCCGCCTTGGGCACACGTTCCATCTCCATACGGCCTTTAGCACCGATAAAGAGGATATCAGCCTTGGGGAATCTACGCTTCAAGGCATCTGCGATGGCGATGGCGGGAAAAATATGGCCACCCGTACCACCACCACTAATCACGACTTTCAGGTTCTCTTTCATCTTCAGTAGTATCAGTTGTTTCCGTTATGGCTTGTATTTCTTGTTCTTTATTCATTTCCTCGTCTTCCATGCTTCGCGTGACACTCAAGATCATGCCAATGATGAGGCCGGTCGCCATCAACGATGTACCACCCATACTCACCAAGGGCAACGGCTGTCCTGTGACTGGCAACAGTCCTATGGAAACGCCCATATTGATCATGGCCTGCAGGATGACCAAGAAACCCAATCCAAAGGCCATTAGGGCACCGAAGGTGAGCGGACGTTTGATGACAATGCGCAACACCCTTGTGAAGAGGATCACATAGAGCAGCAACACGACGATTCCTCCAATGAGTCCATACTCCTCCACAATGATGGCATAGATGAAGTCGGAATAGGGATGCGGCAAGAAATTGCGCTGCTGACTCTTGCCGGGACCTTTGCCAAAGATAGAACTCGAAGCCACCGCAATATCGGCGTAGGTGCGTTGCATGTGCTTATCGTCGAAAGGATCCACATTCTCCTTGTCCTCTCCCATCGACTTCAGGCGGTTAGCCCAAGTCTGGATACGGTTCTGCTTCTCCTTGTACTCCTTGCTGGTGTCGCCTCTGGCAATGGCTTCTTGTTGGGCTTTCGCGTTATGGCTATTCTGTATGCTGGTCTTCACGGCATCGAAGCTCAGATAGGCACCCATGCCAATGACGCACAACCCCACCAAGGCCATGATATGTAGGAACTTCACCCTGCCGATGAACAGTAGCACCATGCACACGGCAATCAGGATGACGGCGGTCGAGAGGTTCTCGGAGAAGATCAAGGCGGCGGTAAGCAGGATGGGCGCCGCCAACTTGATAAGGAAATCCTTGAACTTATAGACAGAGCCTTCCATCATGATGATTTGGCGGGCCAGATAGGTGATGAGGATGATCTTGGCCATCTCGCTGGGCTGGAACGAAAAACCACCGAGGTTGATGGAACGGCTGGCATCGTTGATGTTGCGGCCAAACACCAAGGTGTAGAGCAGCAAGGCCAGACATGGAATCATCAGCAACAAGGCGATCTTTGCATAACGCTTGTAGTTGATCCGCGAGCCAAGGACCATCATCAGGAAGCCGAAGAGCAACATGCCCAAGTGCTTCATCACCACACGACCGGTGTTGCCATCATATTTCGAGACCGCCAAGGCGCTAGTGGCGCTATACACCACAATCAGCGAGATGACGCCCAAAATCAAGGCTACGATCCAGATGACCTTGTCGCCTTTCAATATCTTACTGATGACGTTCATGCTCCATTCTCCTTACGGTTTCAGTGAATTGGTTGCCACGTTCGGTGTAGGTCTCCCCTGTCGCCGACTTGCAGGCTGGCGAAAACAACACGATGTCGTCATCCTTCGCCAACAATGCAGCCAGATTGACTGCCTCGTCGACGCTCTCCACCTCGAAGATGTCGGTTATGTCCTTGTGGAAGGCTTTCTTCAACTTGGCGTTGTCGATGCCGACACAAACCATTGCCCTCACTTTCTGTTTCACCACTTTCTTGAGGTCCTTGAAGTCGGCCGACTTGTCGTCACCACCCGCAATCCAAACAACAGGCTTCACGATGTTCTGGAAGGTGAACCAAGTGGCATTCACATTCTCAGCCCTCGAGTCGTCGTAATACATCACACCATCGATGGTAGTGACGTATTCCTGTCGATGATCGACTGTATTCAAATCACTGAGGCTCAGTTTGATGTGCTCTTTCCTGATTTGCAAAACCTTGGACGATATGCCATCCACCATGGTGGTAGGATGTTTTAATCTCGCGTTCGTTATTTCCTCGTAATATGTCATCTTTTCAGTTTAGAGTTTAGTGTTGAGAGTTGAGACGCACGGCCGTGCGTCTGTACAATTGTTTATCGAATCTTAAACGTTATCAATGTGAATGCAGCCAACAATATCGTGACGATCCAGAATCGGATGGTGATCTTCACCTCGTGGTGAACCGTGTTGTGGCCTTCGCCATGTCCCTTGAAGGTGACCGTCGAGTTGGGCCACGCCTTTTTAAAGTCGCTATAGCTTGTTCTGAAATGGTCGTGCAAGGGACCTTTCTTCCAGATGCGGTGTTTCTTGCCTGTCTTGACGAAACGCTTCACGTCCAAGTCACTCAGAATCTCGAAGAGGAACACGCCGCAGAGCAAAGGCAGCAGCAGCTCTTTGTGCATGATGATAGCCGCCACGGCTATGATGCCGCCAATGGTCAGGCTACCCGTGTCGCCCATGAAGATTTGTGCCGGGAAGGAATTGAACCACAGGAAGCCGATGAGGGCGCCCACAAATGCACCCATAAACACCACAAGTTCTTCACTGCCTGGGATATACATCAAGTTGAAATAACTCGCCGTAACCGCATTACTGGAGATGTAGGCCAAGATGAGCATGGTGAGGCCTATGATGGCCGAATTGCCCGAGGCCATGCCGTCCATGCCGTCGTTGAGGTTGGAGCC
>JAEEGJ010029672.1_pt1 | contig 10773 bp, 8 predicted proteins | sample 8958761 | NCBI WGS metagenome assembly JAEEGJ01 (sample SAMN16246546, study PRJNA631951) | gut metagenome | biome: gut microbiome; feature: rumen; material: RS-attached | host: Bos | place: Iran: Karaj | collected 2018-10
TTCGCACTTCTCTCGAGAACTTCGGGCACTTCGAGTATTCTGATTCTTCCGACGAATTCGCTGTGCGAAGAGTGAAGGTAATCCCTCTATATGGGCTGAGAACTATTTTAGCAAGTCCCAAATAATCAACCCAACTTATTTCCTCCTTAGATTTCCTCATAAGATTTCCTCCCTGATTTCTTGCCTTAGGCAATAAAAATTAAGAAAAAAACTTCATTGGTGTTGGGACTTCGTCCCGATGCATAGCCTTAGTGTCAGTCTTCTATGAGAACGAGTTCTCCTAGCCGACTGGCACTAATTCTATGCGCACATCAAGGATGTGCCAACACCAATGAAGATAATAATGCTCCACCCTTGTGGAGCAGAAAAAGGACTTCGTCCATAAAAGCTATCCAGACCCTCACATCTTTAATTCTCAAATTCTCTTCTTGATAAAAAGAAAAACGGGAACCGGATGGCCATATTCTGCGTCAGCTTTTTTCTACTCCAAAGATTGGAGTCTTTTTCTCTTCCGATGAAGACAGCCCATTCTCGAATGGGCGCTATTGGGAAGAGCCATGCAGATGGGAAAGCTCGCTTTCACGAATGCATGGTGCTTGTCAATAGCTAATGGACTTTGTCCTGTCTTCATCGAAAGTTTTTTTTTCCTTATATGATTATAATAGGGTATAGCCAATATTTTTAAGATTTTCCCAGTATATTTTCGATTCATGAAGATGTCAGCCACGACGTGGTGATGGATGGGAGAGGAGCGACAACAGAAAGCTCGCTTTCAGGTGGCGCTACACTCCAGTCCATCAGTGCTGCTATCGAGCAGCACCATCTTCATGAATCCATTTTTCACCTTCTTTAAATAAATATCGTTAGGATCCGGAGGCTCTTTTTCTGGCTTTGCCTTTTTCTTCCTCCAAAGGAGGACTTTTTCTCTTTTGAAGAAGACAGCCCATTCGTGAATGGGCGCTATTGGAAAGTATCATGCAGATGGGAAAGCTCGCTTTCACGAATGCATGATACTTCCCAATAGCTCAGGGGACATCATCCCTGTCTTCTTCAAAAGTTTTTTTTCATCTTCTTCCAAATATTCATTAACGAGTAATTAACGGCAAATTACACGGTCATTAACGTTTTAAAAAAAATCTGTGTGCCCTTATATCAGAAATGGAGCGTCTACGTTCATAGGCGCTCCATTTACTTGAAAATATTGTGTGTCTGTGAACGTAAGAGGACATCATTCTGTAGAATCATGTCCTTCTGCGAACGATGAGGGACATGCTGCTATCGAATGATGTCCTTCTGCGAACGATGAGGGACATGCTGCTATCGAATGATGTCCTTCTACGAACGTTGGGGGACATGCTGCTATCGAATCATGTTCGTCTACGAACGTTGGGGGACATGCAGCCATCGAATCATGTCCTTCTGCGAACGTAGAGGGACATGCTGCCATCGAATCATGTACGTCTACGAACGTTGGTGGACATGCAACTATCGAATCATGTACGTCTACGAACGTAGGCGCACCATTTCCTGCGGAAAGTTGTACGTCTACGAACGTAGGCGCACCATTTCCTGCGGAAAGTTGTACGTCTACGAACGTAGGCGTACATACCACGATTGGAAATGGAGAATTGTGCTTTCGGAATAGAGTTCGTCACTGTTCGGAAAGAAGGTTACATTTTCGGATTCTTCGTCTATTATGTCATAGAGTACTCTGACGGCCGTCACGATGCTTTATGCTGCAGAAGCAAGCACTCTGACGGCCGACAGAATACTTGCAACAATCGCGGAAGTACTCTGTCGCCCGTCAGAGTACTCTATCCTGCAGAAGAAAGCACTCTGTCGCTCGTCATGATGCGCTATCCAACCGAAGCATGACCAATCCTGGCCATGAATGGTCATTCTTCGAACGGAGCAAGCACTCTGACGCGCGTCAGAGTATTCTCTCCAATTCGCGGAAACACTCTGTCGCGCGTCACGATGCTCTATGCTGCATGAGCAAATACTCTGTCGCGCGAAAGAGTACTCTATCCATTTGCGGAAACATTCTGTCGGCCGTCAGAGTTCTTCCGCAATTCGCGCAAGCATCGTGTCGGCCGTCAGAGTGCTGTATGCGATAAATGCAAACTCGATGTGATAATCAAATGAATAATAGATTAAAATACCTTAAAAACTATGCATATTTTGGTTAATCTTGACGATTGTTTTGACGAAATTCGTTAACTTTGCACCGAGCAATCAAGATTGCTCACGACAATAAACGAAAACATCATGGACATTCAGATCTTCTCGCAGCGATTGAAGAAGGCGCGGGTCATGCAGCGACTCACGCTCGACGGCCTGTGCGCACTGATGGGCAACATCGTCTCGAAGCCCGCCATCTCGAAATACGAGAGCGGCAAGATGATGCCCACCGAAAAGGTGCTCGAAGCTCTGGCAAAGGCCCTCAATGTCGATGTCACCTATTTCTCCCGTCCCATGAACGACGACATCGAGAAGTGCCAGATCAACTTCCGCAAGAAGAGTTCCATGACCAAGAGCGAGAGCAAGGCGCTCGAGGCCAAGGTGCTCGACAAGGTGGAGCGCTGTCTCCACGTCCGTCACATCATGCAGGAGGCAGGCGCCATGGGTCTGCCATGCCCACTCGCGAAGATGCCGGTCCGCACGCGTCAGGAAGCACGCCAGAGGGCAACCATGCTGCGTAGGGAGTGGGGCCTGGATGCATACGATCCCATCTACGACGTGAAGTCCGAACTCGAAGAGCACGGCATCATGGTGCTGCTCGTCGATGCCGACAGGAATTTCGATGGCCTGAGCGGCACTGTGGCCAACTCGAACGACGTCTTCATCGCCATCAACAACAACACCCCGTACGTCGAGCGCCGCCGTCTCACCACTTTCCACGAGCTCGGTCACCAGGTCATGTCGCTCGACGGTGTCGCACCCAAGGAGCAGGAGAGCCTCTGCAACGAATTCGCCAACGAGATGCTCATGCCCGAAAAGCCCTTCCGCGACTATCTCAGGAAGCACTTCTCGGAATCGATCATCATGCTCTACCGTCCCCTGCAGATGAAGTATGGCATCAGCATCGATGCGCTCATGAAGAAGAGCGAGTCGCTCGGCATCATCTCAACCTCGAAGTACACCTCTTATAATATAATGAAGAACCAGTCGCCCTCGTTCAAGAACGCGGTCGAGATGAGCCTCTACATCGAGTCCCCGCTCTACGACACGTTCAGCTGGTCGGTTCTCAACGCCCTTGCTCTCCACCTCATCGACTCCGAAAAGGCCAGGCAGCTGCTCTACGATGCCAGCGACAAGGTCAAGGCCGACCTCAATGTCATGTCGTGATTTCTTAGTCAAAAATAGGGTTATTGTGCCCAAAAAATAGGAATAGGTTAACAAATAGGAGTAATAATCGATACGAATTAACCGAAAAACACAAAATTTCTCCGAAAAAATTTGGAGATATCATTATTTCTTTGTATCTTTGCAGCAACATTAAATCTAACCTGCAATGGATACGTCAAAAGCAGATGTCAGTCGACTTTATAAACCGCAGTTCTCCTTCTTTGGCTGCGGTTACATCAACAAGCAGGGAGTGGCAGTGCCTCAGGTCAAGCCCTTCTATGACGCTCGTGCTCCGTACGAGATCTACCGTTATATCAAGGGAGGAATAGCCAAGGAAGCTACACTCGAACTCCGTCAGATCACCGATGAGAAGGAAGCCAGAAGGTTCAAGGTATTGAACTTCCGGGCCTTCACCCCCGCAGGAGTCTTCAAGTATCGCAATGTCCACTCGCTCTTCCTCTACAATCAACTGATCGTCATCGACATCGACAACATTTCCAGTCAGAAGCGGTTGCACGACATCCGACAACTGCTGCTGAACGATCCCTATTTCGAGACCGAACTGCTTTTCGTCAGTCCCAGCGGGAACGGACTCAAGTGGATTGTGTACCTGGGCGACGTCAGGCCCGAGGAGCATGGTCATTATTTCCGCATCATCGCCGACTATCTGCACATCAATTACGGCATCATAGCCGACGAGAGCGGTAAGGACATCTGCCGCCTCTGTTTTCTCCCTTACGACCCCGATTGCTACATCAATCCAGATTTAAATCTAAGGGATTATAAGGGATGCTAAGGGATTCTAAGGGACGAATGTTTTTTGGGTCCCAATCTCTACAGGCAAAGGTATCGTCCCTTATAATCCCCAAATATCCCCAAAAATCCCTTAATATCCCTTAACAATAACATGCAATCTCCAAATTACCAAGCCTTGTGCGAAAAGATTAATTACGCAGTACCCATGTCAGTCCGCGAACATGTAGAGCTTGTCGTCTCCCGCATCGAAGCCGACGAAACCGATATCACGGTCCACGAACAGGATTGGGTCAACATCATCCTGTCGCTCGCCACAGCGTTGGGGGAGGAAGGACGACCCTTCGCCCATCGTGTCAGCAGGTTCTATCCGCGATACAATCCCTCCGAAGTCAACGAAAAGTTCGACTGGTGTCTCAACAACACCCAGCGTAAGATGGGCATCGGCACCTTCATGCAGATAGCCAAGGACTACGACATCGACGTCTCGATGCCTCCGGGACGTTATCCCGAGGACATCAACTCCAGGCAGCAGTCTGCCATCAAGAAACAGGAGACGCGGAAACGCGGCCGCCCCCGAAAGTCCAGGGACAACGACGAGGAGACGCCCTTCATCCAGGCCATGCAGAAACTCGAAGAGATAGCCGACTATCGCTACAATGTCATCAACGAACAGGTTGAATACCTTCCCAAGGACGGCGATGGCACGCAATGGTTCGAGCTCGACGATCGCGAGTTCAACACCCTCTACACGCGCATCAAGAGCGCATCCATCCGAGTCAACAAGACAGACTTCGAGTCGATGATCAGGTCGAAGGACATCTCGGCGCCCTACAACCCCATCATGGACTATCTCAACAGCCTGCCCGCCTACGACCCGGCAAGCCATCAGGGCGACAGTGCCATCGACGACCTGTTCAATCACCTGGTGCCCGAAGACAAGGAGAAGCAGCCTTTCCTCCTGAAATACGGCCGCAAGTTCTTTCTCAACATGGTGGCACTCATGGCAGGCCGAAACGAGGACAATCAGCTCATGCTCGTATTGGTAGGCAAGCAGAATGCCGGCAAGTCGCACTTCTGCAAGCATCTCGTGCCACCGCAGCTGAAGGAGTTCTTTCGCACCGTGCTGCCCAACGACGACCTCAAGGACAAGGACCTCAACCTCGCCCTGTCGAGCAATGTGCTGATACTCTTCGACGAATTCGTGCATCATGGCCGTGCCAACCAGATGAAGGCTTTCGTCAGTGCAGGCAGCACGCAGATACGCCGAGCCTACGACCGCAGCGCCAAGAATCGCGTCCGTCGAGCATCCATCGTAGCCACAGGCAACGAGAAGGAATATCTCTCCGACCTCTCGGGCGACCGCCGATACATCTCCATCGAAGTCAAATCGACCGTCAACTTCGACGAGCATCCCATCCGCTACGACGAAGCATACGCCGAAGCCCTCTACCTCATCCAGCAGCCCGACTATCGTCCCTCGCTGACCAAGGAAGAGGTCGAGGAGATCTCCGACAACAACAAGGACTTCGCCGAACCCAACCAGTGCGAAGAGAGTATCCTGCGCTTCTTCCGCAAGCCCCTCGATGGCGAAGTGGGCAGTTGGTACTCCATCTCAGATGTCCGCGATCTGATTCTTTACAAGTCGCAGATTCCACCGAGTGAATTGCCTTTGCGAAATGTTGCTCAGTCATTGAAGACATTGGGCTTTCGTTGCACAAAACCACATAACAAGACAAGGTATTTGGCTATGGAAATAACGGATGAAGAGTACTTCAGCAACATGCAGAAGCCAGCGTAATCATCAAAGGCTCTTGATGTATTATTGAGTAAAATTACAAAAGGTTAGGCATGTTAGCCTAACCTTTTAAATTTTCTACAAAAAAATAAAAAATACAAAAACGAATTTTTATTTTTTTAAAAATATTATAGTATGTTAGCCTAACATACCTAACCTAATTTATATTTTTCGCCCAAAAAACACCCAAAATCCCCCATTTTGCCCCATCTCCCGTTGAACAATCACCCATTTTCGAAACTCCAATTAATCCATTCCCCTATTTTTTTGAAAAAATACCGCTAATATTTTCGTGTAAATAAATAGCGAAAAATAGACGTGCTGACAGGGAATTCAGGGATAGCGGGGAATGAAGTCTCGGATTAAAACTCCTCAGCGAACAATCCCTTTTGTATTAACGAGTCATTATACGGTCATTAACGTTGAAAGACATTAAAAGTAAAATCCATCCGGCCCCCAAAGTAATTCCGAAAAAGGACGAAAAGACGAAAAGGAACGAAAAATAGAATAGCAGATCACGGATAACCAGGATTAAACGGAGATTTGTGGGTCGAAAGGGAGGCTGAGTGCGTTTCTTCGCCGCACTCAGTGCGGATAACACGAATGGTTTTTCTTTTTAACACGAATTACCATGAATTAGCCACGAATTTTTATGAATGATTTTTTTAGACCACGAATCACTCGAATGCGAATGAGTGTAGTCGGGACAAGAAAAAAGATTCGTGAGGATTCGTTAAATTCGTGGTTAAAGATAAAGGGTTTCAGTGAGGGATTTATACGGTCAAGGCGTCCGTGGTTTTCGCCCCAGTGGTCGGCGAAGTAATGACCACTGGTCTCCTTTGGGAAAGCCGAAAATCCGCATTCGCAAAATCCGTGATCTTTTAAAACCATTGTTCCGCGTCTCCATAGACGAACAGAATTTTATCCAAAATAGGTAGGTCAGACAAAAATTTTTTAGGATTTTCGGTGGAACGATTTTCGATTTGCAATGATGATAGCCCGAAGGGTGCTGGGTGGCTTAGACTCAGCAGCGGAAAGCTCGCTTTCAGATGATGAGTCTGAGGCAGACAGCAAGGGGCTCATCGGAGCCCCTCATCATTGCAAATCCATTTTTCATCTTAAAAAATAATTCGTGTTAAAAAAGAAAACCACGAATCAATCGCAATCTAAGAGCCATTTCCAGCAAGGAACGATCTCGATGGTACCCTGTTTGTCGCTGATTGTACCTTCTTCGTCAAACGTGATAATTACTCGGCGTTTGCATGGATATGCATTGGGCAATTTGCTAAGAGCGTCCACTTCGCGTGCCCTTGTGGTTTCGTCGGCTAATGAGTATGAAGCCTGCACCGCAAGCTGCTCGCCTGGCACATAGAAGTCAACTTCGACATTCGAGTTGTAGAAATATACACGCTCATCATCAACGTCGTGTCCATACTTTCGAAATAAGGAAAGTGCTACAATGTTTTCGAGAAGAATGGTTTCTATGTTCATCAACTGAATGGACAACAGGCCATTGTCGATGTAGTAATATTTGCAGACACTTTCTTTTTCCTTGAAGGCCGAAGCGATGTTTCTCAAACGCAGCAGCAACCATGCGTCTTCTGAATATCCGACGTAATTGGAAACCGTCGGGACACTTACCTTTCCTGCCACACTCGACAGGATCTTGGCCAAACGATTGTATGAGATGGGTTGCATGATGCTTTCGGCAATCTTCTTTGTCAGAAGCTGGAGCAACTTGTGATTTGCGATGCCGTTTCGCTGTGCGATGTCGCCCAGGTAAATCTTTTGAAAGACGCTGGAAAGATAAGAGCGCTTGACCGGCAAATTGATCGATTCGGGCAAGCCGCCCCAGGCAAAATAGTCGCTGTATGCCTTCATGAAACGTGCCTTCGACTCGGTGGCTGCAAGGGACAATTCATCATGCGGGATACCGAGATAGTCAAGGTACTCCTTAAAGCTGAAAGGATAGACTTCCACCGGAATATATCGTCCTCCAAGATCTGACATGATTTCCCTTGAAAGCATCTTTGCATTGCTACCGGTGATGAAGACACTATACTTCTTGTCAGCAAGATTGCGCGCGAACTTTTGCCAACCGTCGATATTCTGTACTTCGTCGAGGAAAAGCATAGGGCGTTTTCCATACATCTCCTGGTGACACTCCAAAATGAGGTTGAAGTCATCGGCCGTGAAACCTTCAAGACGACGGTCCTCAAAATCGAGATAAAGCATATCTTCCCACCCATGGCCATCGGATAGCATCTGGTGCATTTTCTGGAACAGCAGGAAAGATTTTCCCGAACGCCTCACGCCAACAAAGATCTGCAAAGGGAATGAATCCAGATCATAGTTGCGTGGAAAAATGTTGTATCGCTCGACATCTTTCTGATTATCGAGCATTACTTGACGCAGTATGTTTCTTGCTATTGCCATAAATTTTGCCGTTTTATTAAATGATATTTTATAAAACGATGCAAAGTTATAAGTTTTGACTTAATAAAACAAGAAAATCACATTGTTTTTGATGAAACCTAATATACTTGGAGAATAATGTTATCTATAGTTTGCATTATTCTCCAAGGATATTTATTATAAGATGAAAAAAGCTGATTGTCCGATTATTATTGCTGGCGCAAGAAATCTTTGAGGAAATCTTAGGAGGAAATGAGGTGTGGTCAAGCTTTTGTAGGGTCAAGCCCCCATTTCCACACTAGATTTCCTCCTTGATTTCTGCTCGAAGAGCATATACAAAGGGACTTTAACGTTAATGACCGAATAACTTGCCGTTAATGGACAAAAAATAAATGAAAAGCAAATCGAGGAAGCATCCTTCGGTAACAGTACACTTCCTCGACTGGATTATGATAGGATAACGTTTAAGTCGTATGTTCTAAGTAACTAGTCAGAATTAACTATACGTATTTTTCTTTAAACATGAATTAACGTGAATTATCATTAATTTTTCAGTATGTGTCTAAATATGACCCACCTTGCATACCAATAATTCATGTAAATTCATGATAATTCGTGTTAAGAAAAAAGACGCATATAATTATCGTTAATTTTGGTTACATACTTATATTATCTCAATTCTATTATTTTCTAAGTTACTCATTAACTCTCATCAGAGAGGTTCTTCATCTGATTGAAGTGTCTGAGGGGCTGTATCGGGTGATGAAACTTGCTCCTGAGAAGCATCGATTACTTCTTGAATCTGATTGGTCAACTCTGGAATAATGTTCTTGGCAACATCCCATACTATATAGTAATTGACTCCCATATAGTCGTGAACCAAACGGTCACGCATTCCTGCCATCTGCCTCCACGAAATGCGTTGCCATGCATATTTAACATCAGTTGGTATTTTCTTAGTGGCTTCGCCAATAATTGAAAGGCTGCGGGTCACTGCACGCTTCAGTGTCTCATCTTGAAGGAATTGCTCCATCTGCATTTCATCAGTAATGACGGAACGCACATAGAGACACTCATCAAGAATATGCTGAAGATAGGGTATATATGACTTATACATATTCTACTTCACTTAAAATGGTTTGGCCAATGTAGGGACTAAGACCTTTAAGTGTTACAACATCGAGCTTATTCCGTCTGAAACTATTCTCCAATATTTGACAGGCATCTAAGAAGTTTGGATAAGTCTCCTGCTCTGCGTTAAAATCGAGAAGGATATCTATGTCGCTTTTCGCCGTGTTCTCACCACGAACAGTTGAGCCGAAAAGACCCAGCCGTATGACTCCAACCAATCTAAGTTGACTCTTCAGTGATTGCAGACGCTTTATAACGGTTTTCTTTTTCATATTCTAACATCTTACTTCATTCTCAGCATCGCTGGAGGTAGCCACATATGAACAATGGGTATCTCGAGCATCCGCCAATAAACGGTTCAAAAATAGTAAATTTAAACGAAATGGCAAAATAAAAGTGAAGGAAAAGCGCAAATTTATATATTTTAGTAAGATTAAAAGTTAAATTGCAACGTATGATAGTGCTTTTTGAAACAATAAACGGCCACTTTTCCCCTTAAAGAAGAATGACCATCTGGATCCAAGATTATATTTATAAAGAATTTGAGAATTTGAGAATTATGGATGTTGGTGCCTGGATAGTTATTATGGGGGAGGAAATTTTGAGAAGAAATGAAGTGGGGCAGCACAGATTGATGGAAATTACGTGGCACTAAGGAAAGCAAAAAGGCTCTCCAAGTCCTTGAATTCATATATCTTAGCGTTGCCGACGCCACGAATTCGTTCTCGATTGCGGCCCTCGCGCACTTTTGTCATCATTGTTGCAACATCCTCATTCTGGTTGATGAAAGTGAAAGCCTTTGAAGGTATATCATCGATGATGTTGCACACCTCGTCGGCAAAAGAGCGAGACATGAAGCTGACGCCCTCAAAGTCAAGAGTAACCTCGTCGGCTTTTTCATCAATGCTCGAACGCAGTTCTGAGGCTCTGGAACGAGTGAAAAGGTCTGCGCTATATATGTCGTATAATTTAATCGTTTGTTTCATTCTACCACACTTTTATGCGGCAAAGATAAGACGAATATTCGAAATATCCAAATTTTTTGCTAAAAAACTATTAGTTCCTCCACAAGACCATATTCATAGAAGATGAAAAATGTATGCCCGTCCCCTATCCTATCATAATAAATAAGAAAAAAAACTCTTGATGTTGTTTAGGACTGCGTCCTTATGCTGCGCTATATCGTCAGTCATCTGCGAGAGCGAGCTCTCTCTTCTGACCGCCAATATATCTCAGCGACCATCTTCGATGGCCTAAACAACATCAAGAGAAAAAGACTCCAATCCTTGGAGTAGACAAAAGGCTTCGCCAGAAAAGCCGTCCGGATC
>JAEEGJ010029676.1_pt1 | contig 10770 bp, 8 predicted proteins | sample 8958761 | NCBI WGS metagenome assembly JAEEGJ01 (sample SAMN16246546, study PRJNA631951) | gut metagenome | biome: gut microbiome; feature: rumen; material: RS-attached | host: Bos | place: Iran: Karaj | collected 2018-10
GGCCGCCCGCCGCGACGGGGCGCGCCAGGACCTCTCCGGAGGCGCCTGGCGGCTTGTCCGCGCCTCCGGGACGGCGGCGCCGGGCGAACGCATCTCCGCCCCGGACTTCGACGACAGCGCCTGGCTGCCCGCGACCGTGCCGGGCACGGTGTTCGGCAGCTTCGTGGACGCCGGCGCCGTGCCGGATCCCAATTTCGCCGACAACCAGCTGTTCGCTTCCGACTCCTATTTCCGCTCACCCTTCTGGTACCGCGACACGTTCGAGGCGAATCCCGACTCCGAGCGGCAGTATCTCCATTTCGACGGCATCAACTGGGAGGCGGACGTCTTCCTGAACGGCCGGGCGCTCGGCCGCATCGAGGGCGCTTTCCGCGAAGCCGAATTCGACGTGACCGGCATCCTGCGCGCGGGCCGCAACGACCTCGCGGTGCTGATCCACCCGAACGCGCACTACGGCGCCATCAAGGAGCAGACCGCCTGGAGCACCGACCAGAACGGCGGCGTGGTGGGCGCAGACAACCCCACGATGCACGCGACCATCGGCTGGGACTGGATCCCGACCGTACGCGGCCGCGACATCGGCATCTGGGACGACGTCTATCTGGCCTTCAAGGGCGGCGTCAGCCTGGCCGACCCGTTCGTGCGGACCGTCCTGCCGCTGCCGGACACGACTTCCGCCAGTGTGCTGGCGTCCGTGACCCTGGTCAACCATTCGGACCACGCCGTCTCGGGCGTGCTGGAAGGCTCGTTCGGCGAGGTCAGCTTCGCGGTGCCGCGCGAGCTCGCCGCCGGCGAAACGCAGCGCGTCGAGCTCTCGCCGGCGGAGATTCCGGCCCTGCGGCTCGAGCACCCGCGTCTCTGGTGGCCGAAAGGCTACGGCGAGCAGGCGCTCTACGACGTGCGCCTCGCCTTTGTCGCCGGCGGGCAGACCTCCGACGAGGTCCGCTTCCGGACCGGCGTGCGCCAGATGGATTTCTCAGTCGACGAGTATGAGCCTGCCGTCGCCTCTCCGTGGAGCTTCTTCCCCGGCGCCCGGAACGAGCGCCTCAGCGTCTATGTCAACGGGCGCCGCTTCATCGGGTTCGGCGGCAACTGGGGCTTCCCGGAGCTGCTGCTCAATTACCGCGGCCGCGAATACGACATCGCGGTGGGCTACCATGCGGACATGAACTTCACGATGATCCGCAACTGGGTCGGCATGACGGCCGACAAGGAGTTCTACGAGGCCTGCGACCGACACGGCGTGATGGTCTGGCAGGACTTCTGGCTCGCCAACCCCATTGACGGGCCAAATCCGGCCGATTCCAGGCGCTTCAACGAGATCGCCGGGGAGTATGTCCGGCGGATCCGCAACCACCCCTCAATCGCCATTTATGTGGGCCGCAACGAAGGCAACCCGCCGGCGGAGATCGACGCCAGCCTGCGGGAGACCGTCGCGCGCGAACATCCGGGCCTGTACTACATCCCGAATTCCGCGGCCGGCACGGTGAGCGGCGGCGGTCCCTACCGGGCCCTGCCGCCCAGGACCTACTTCCGTCTCTACGGCCACGACAAGATGCACAGCGAGCGCGGAATGCCGACCGTCATGAACTTCGAGAACCTCGTGCGCGCCTTCGGCGGGGACCGCGTGGAGCCGGTCAGCACGGCCGCCCATCCCAACGACCTGTACGGCCTGCACGACTACACGCTCGGCGGCATTCCGGGCGCCTCCGCGGCCCAGGCGGCGGAGAGCTTCAATGGAATGCTCACCACGGCGTTCGGCGAACCCGCTGACGCTCAGGAATTTGCGGAGCTCTCGCAATGGATTGCCTACGACGGCTACCGCGCCATCTTCGAGAGCCGGAGCGAGCACCGCCGCGGCATGCTGCTGTGGATGAGCCACCCGGCCTGGCCGTCCCTGGTCTGGCAGACCTACGACTACTACCTCGAGCCGACGGCCGCCTACTTCGGCTGCAAGAAGGCCTGCGAGCCGCTCCACATCCAGTGGAATCCGGCCACCGACACGGTCGAGGCCGTCAACTACCACGCCGGCGGGCGCAGCGGCCTGCAGGCGGACGCGCAGCTGGTCAACATGGACGGCCGCGTGGTGTGGAGCCGGTCCTGCAGGCTGGACCTCGCCGAAGACAGCACGGCCGCCTGCTTCCCGCTCGAGCACCCGGAGGGGCTCTCCGCGGTCTACTTCATCCGGCTGACGCTGACCGACGCCGACGGCCGCACCATGTCCGAAAACTTCTACTGGCGCGGCCTGCAGGAGGGCAACCTCCGGGCGCTGCGGCAGCTCGGGCCGGCGCCGCTGAAGGCCGCGGCCCGGCGCAAGGCCGATGCGGACGGATACCGCTTCGACGTGACGCTGGCCAACGACACGGACACGCCGGCCCTGATGGTCCGCCTCAAGGCCGTGGACCCGAAGACGGGCGACCTGGTGCTGCCGGTGCTCTACTCCGACAACTACGTCTTCCTGATGCCCGGCGAGCGCCGCACCGCCACCGTCCGGGTCCGCAAGGAGGACTGCGCGGGGCGTCCGGAGCTCGTCCTGAGCGGTTTCAACGTGCCGCAAAGCCGGATCTGCGCGCATTGACGATTCGGAAAATTCCGTTTCGGAATCAGAAAACAGCAAAAACCAGAAACGGCCCCCGGTGAGTCCCAGAGGCCGTTTTTCAATGTTTCATCGCTGACGCCGAAATGCCTATCGGACGAGCTTGAAACCGGCGTCCACGCTCTTGGCGGTGGACAGGAGGTTGCCGACGGTGGCGACGCCCTGGCTGGTGGAGATCTTCTTGGCGTACTCGATCAGCTTCTGGGCGAAGTTCATGAATTTCTCGCCGTTGAAGAGGACCTTGCAGCCGTCGGTGGTGGCGCTCACGGTGCCGTCCAGCTGGAGGAGCGAGAGGGCCTTGCCGAACTTCATCGTGACCTTGTTGCCGTCCTGGACGTAGGTGCCGCTGAGGGCGGGCAGGCGGCCGGCCTTGAAGGAGAAGGTGCCGTCCTGGTTGAAGGTGAACGTGGCCGCGCCGGCGGAGATGCCCGCCTTGGCGAGGATGTTGTCTGCCTTGGTCTCGATGGTGCTGATCGCGGCGTTGCCGGCCACGGTGCTGAGGATGTTGTCGCTCTTGACGGCGGCGCCGACGCCACCGTAGGTCCAGTTGCCGGCCAGGTCGACCGTGCTGCCCACTACGCTGGAGAGGACGTTGCCGATAGCCTCGCCGGCCTGTTCGCCGGCGACGGATTTGAGGATGCCGCCCAGGAGGTTCTGGGCGCTGGCCGCGGATGCGAACAGCATCAGCGAGCCGAGAAGCACAACAATCTTTTTCATGACTTATTGGGTATTAAGTGATGTCCAACCTTGTGCGGAAACGGGATGCTCCAGGCCGTCCGGCGACACCAGGACGGCGCCCACTTCGGGCTGCGCCAGGTGACCGATGATGTCAAAGGCCTGGAAATCCTTGCGGAACTGCTCGAACTGCGCGATGGGCACGGTGTAGAGCAGGCGGTAGTCTTCGCCGCCGTTCATCGCCGCGGACACGGGGTCGATGTCCAGCTCCTTGCCGAGGGCGAAGCTGCCGCCCTCGAAGGGGATCTTGTCGGCATAGACCTTGGCGCCGAGGCCGGTGTCGCGGCCGAGGCGCAGCAGGGCGTCGGCGAGGCCGCGCGTCACGAAGTAGCCCTGCGAGGGCGTGACGCCGCTTTCGCCGAGCTGCGCGACCGTCCCTGCGCCCAGTTCGGGCCGCAGATAGGATCCGACCAGCATCTTGTATTGCTCCAGCACCTTGGGGTCCGTGCCGCCCTGCTCGAACTTGAGGCGCTCGCGCTCGAGCACCTGCAGGCCGAGAAAAGCGGCGCCCAGCGCGCCGGACACGCAGATCAGGTCCTTGGTCTGGGGCTTGGGGCGCGCGGCCGAGACGGCGGCGCTGTGGCGGCCCGTGGCCGACAGCGCGACGGTCAGGCCGTTGCGCGACGGCTGCAGCTCCAGGCTGAGACGCTTGTAGCCGTGCTCCTTCGCCGCGGACACGACGCCGCTCCAGAGCTCCTGCACCTGCGGGAAATCCAGTTTCGCGGAGATGCCGAGCTGGACGGAGAGCGTCTCCGGGCGCGCCAGAACGGCATACAGCTCGCCGGTCGCGCGCAGCACGGCCTTACGGCCGAGGTGCTGCAGCGGGAAGTACACCAGGTCGAAGTCGATGCCCTCCAGCAGCAGCGCGGACGCCGTGGCGACGCATTCCTGCGGCTTGGCCTCGAACCAGAGCGGCTCCTCGAAGGGGCGGAATCCCGTCCCTTCGAAAAGTTGGCGGATCGCCTCGATCCGGCCCAGCTCCGTGAAGGTCTGCGCCATTACAGGTTGCGGAGAAGGTTATTGAGGTTGACCTTGGCGTCGATCATGGCGCGAAGCTCCGCGATGGGGACGCGCGTCTGCTCCATCGTGTCGCGGTCGCGCACGGTGACGCAGCGGTCGTTGAGCGACTCGTGGTCGACGGTGATGCAGAACGGGGTGCCGATGGCATCCTGGCGGCGGTAGCGCTTGCCGATGCTGTCTTTCTCCTCGTACTGGCAGTTGAAATCGTATTTGAGCAGGTCCATGACCTCCTGGGCGAGCTCAGGCAGGCCGTCCTTCTTGACGAGCGGCAGGACCGCGGCCTTGACCGGGGCGAGCGGAGCGGGGATGCTCAGCACGACGCGGGTCTCGCCGTTTTCCAGCTTCTCCTCGTGGAAGGAGTGGGACAGGACCGCGAGGACCATACGGTCCACGCCGATGGACGTCTCCACCACGTACGGGGTGTAGGAGGCGTTCTCCTCGGGGTCGAAGTATTCGATCTTCTTGCCGGAGAACTTCTGGTGGTTGCCCAGGTCGAAGTTGGTGCGGCTGTGGATGCCTTCGAGCTCCTTGAAGCCGAAGGGGAAGTTGAACTCGATGTCGGTGGCGGCGTTGGCGTAGTGGGCCAGCTTCTCGTGGTCGTGGAAGCGGTAGTTCTCGGCGCCCATGCCGATGTTGACGTGCCATTTCATGCGGTTCTCCTTCCACTTCTTGAACCAGTCGAGCTCGGTGCCCGGCTTGATGAAGAACTGCATCTCCATCTGCTCGAATTCGCGCATGCGGAAGATGAACTGGCGGGCGACGATCTCGTTGCGGAAGGCCTTGCCGATCTGGGCGATGCCGAAAGGAATCTTCATGCGGCCGGTCTTCTGGACGTTCAGGTAGTTCACGAAGATGCCCTGGGCCGTCTCCGGACGCAGGTAGATGGTGTTGGCGCCGTCGGCGGTGCTGCCCATCGAGGTGCTGAACATCAGGTTGAACTGACGGACGTCGGTCCAGTTGCAGGTGCCGCTGATCGGGCACACGATGTTGTTGTCGATGATGATCTGGCGGTATTCCGCGAAGTCGGAAGCCTGCTCGGCGGCCACGTAGCGGTTGTGGACCTCATCCCACTTGGCCTGCTCGCGCAGGACGTTGGGGTTGGTGGCGCGGAACTGCGCCTCGTCGAAGCTCTCGCCGAATTTCTTGCGGCCTTTCTCGACCTCCTTGTTGATCTTCTCCTCGATCTTGCCGAGGAAATCTTCGATCAGCACGTCGGCGCGGTAGCGCTTCTTGGAATCCTTGTTGTCGATGAGGGGGTCGTTGAAGGCGCTCACGTGGCCGGAGGCCTCCCAGATGCGGGGGTGCATGAAAATGCAGGAGTCGATGCCCACGATGTTCTCATTGAGGCGGGTCATCGCGTTCCACCAATACTGCTTGATGTTGTTCTTCAGCTCGACGCCCATCTGGCCGTAGTCGTAGACGGCGGCCAGGCCGTCATAAATCTCGCTGGAAGGGAAAATGAAACCGTACTCCTTGCAATGTGCCACGAGTACCTTGAACAGTTCGTCTTGTGTCATATCTTATTTTCTAACTTATTTCAGAAGTCGCACAAAGATAGTCATTTCTGCGCAAAAATCTCATTCAGGGGCCGCATAATGAAGTCCCGCTGCCGCATCAGCGGGTGCGGGATCTGCAGGTCCGGGGTGTCCACGCGCTCGTCGCCGTAGAGCAGGATGTCGATGTCGATGGGGCGGTCGTGGTAGATCCGGCGGCCGTCGGCGTCGTATTCAAGCGTCTCGCGGCGCCCCATCGCCCGCTCGATGCGCTTGCAGATGCGCAGCAGCGTGTGCGGCTGCCGGGCGGTGCGGTAGCGGACGACGCAGTTCAGGAACGCAGGGCCGTCGAAGCCCCAGGAGGGCGTCTCGATAACGGAGGAAAGGGCCGCCCTGGGCCGCCCGATGGCGGCGTCCAGGCGGCGCAGCGCCTCGTCCAGCATCGCCTGCCGGTCGCCCTGGTTGGAACCGAGGGAAAGGTATACGTCGACGGGCTTCATCGCTTGCGCTTAGAATTCGGGATCCCAGCCGAGGGCCACGCGGGCCTCGTCGGAGAGCATGCTCTGGTCCCAGACCGGCTCGAAGACGAGGTCGATCGCGCAGCTCTTGACGCCGGGGACGTCTTCGACGCTGCGCTGCACCTCGGCGAGCACTTCGTCTGCCATCGGGCAGTTCGGGGCCGTGAAGGTCATCTGGATGGAGACTTCGCGGTCCTTGTTGATATGGAGCTCGTAGACGAGCCCGAGATCGTAGATGTTGACCGGAATTTCCGGGTCATAGACTTGCTTGAGCGCCAGCACCACGTCTTCGTAGAGCGGTGCCAGCTCTTTCACGTCCTGCGGGGTCAAAACTTCTTCCTGTGCCATTCTAAACGTGATTTTGTGCCATCGTGCGGATCGTCTCGATCATCGAGGCGAGGCCGTTCGCGCGCGTCGGAGACAGATTCTCGCGCAGGCCCAGCCGGTCCACGAAGGAGAAGTCGTCGTCCGCGATCTCGCGGGCGGTCCGGCCGGAATAGACGCCGATCAGCAGGGAGATGATGCCCTTGGTGATGATGGCGTCGCTGTCGGCGCGGAAAATGAGCCGGTCGCCCTCCACGGTGGCGTCCAGCCACACGCGCGACTGGCAGCCCTTGATGAGGCGGTCTTCGGTCTTCAGCTCCTCCGGGAAGGCCTCCAGGCGGCGTCCCAGGTCGATCAGATATTCATACTTGTCCAGCCATTCGTCGTACATCGAGAAATCGTCGACGACTTCGGCCTGTGCTTCTTTCAGTGATTTCATCCTTCCAGCATTTTGATCGCCCGGTCGAGCGATTCCATGAAATATTCCGCCTCGCGGAGGGTGTTGTACGGGGCAAACGACACCCGCACCATCCCGGTCACGCCGAAACGGTCCATCAGCGGCTCCGCGCACATCTGGCCAGAGCGCACGGCCACGCCCATCTTGTCCAGGATCAGCGCCAGGTCCTCGTGGTGGCAATGTTCCACGGAGAACGAAAAGAGGGGAATCTTCTCCTCCGGCGCCGCCGGAACGCCATAGAGGCAGATCCGCGTATCGCGCTGCAATTCATTCAGCATAAATGTTTTAATGCGCTCCTGCTCCGCTTCGACGGCGGGGTCGCGCATCGCCTCCGCCATCTCCAGCGCGGGCCGGAGCGTGGGCGTGCCGGCGATATTCTGCGTGCCGGCCTCGAACTTCTGCGGCAGCGGCGCCCAGGTCGTGCCGGTCCAGCGGACCGTCCCGATCATCTCGCCGCCACCCATGTAGGGCGGCATCTGCTCCAGCAGCTCGCGGCGGCCGTACAGGACGCCCGTGCCGGGCGCGGCATACACCTTGTGGCCCGAGAACGCGTAGAAGTCGCACCCCAGGTCGCGCACGTCCACGCGCTGGTGGACAATGCCCTGCGCGCCGTCCACCAGAACAGCGCAACCTTTTGAGTGACAAATACTTACGATTTCCTTGACGGGATTCACGAGGCCCAGGACGTTGGACACGTGGGCGACGCACGCGATGCGCGTCCGCTCCGTCAGCAACTCCGGGAGGAGGTCCAGCCGGAGATGTCCGGAACCGTCCACGGGCAGCACCTTGAGCGTGGCGCCCTTGCGCCCGCAAAGGAGCTGCCAGGGCACGATGTCGGAATGGTGCTCCGACTCGCAGACCAGGATCTCGTCGCCGGCGTGCACGAAGGCCTCCCCGAAGCTGAAGGCGACGAGGTTGATGGAGGCCGTGGTGCCGGCCGTGAAGACGATTTCTTCGTGGAATTCCGCGTTCAGATACGCGCGGACGGCGTCTCGCGTGGATTCATATTCGGCCGTGGCCAGCGCGGCCGTATGATGGACCGCACGGTGCAGGTTGGCGTTGTATTTCTCCGTCATTTCGGTCCACTTGCGGACGACGCTGCGGGGCCGCTCGGACGTGGCCGCATTGTCCAGATAGACAAGCGGTTTGCCGTAGACCGACTCCGAAAGGGCGGGGAATTCTTGACGTATATTTTCGACTTGCTTCATAGAAGAATGCAAAAATAAACATTATTTTTGTGATATGATAGATTACATCTCAGGAAAGCTTGTCACGCTCACCCCCACGATGGCGGTGATCGACAACCAGGGCATCGGATATGCCTCCGAAATCTCCCTGCAGACCTACGACGCGCTCAACGGCAAGTCGGAGGCCACGCTCTACATCCAGCGCCAGATCAACCCGCGCGACGGCATCGAAGTAGACTACGGATTCGCCACGCCGGCGGAGCGCGAGCTGTTCCGGCAGATCACGAGCGTGTCCGGGATGGGCGCCGCGTCGGCGCGGATGGTGCTCTCTTCCCTCTCGCCCGACGAGCTGCGCAACGCCATCCTGAGCGAAGACGTCAACCGCCTCAAGGGCGTCAAGGGCATCGGCCTGAAGACGGCCCAGCGGATGGTCCTCGAGCTGAAAGACAAGATCGTCAAAGGCGACGGAGCCAGCACGGAACTGCTGTTCAAGACCGACTCCGGCGCTGCAGCCGAAGAGGCTTCGACGGCCCTTCAGATGCTCGGTTTCTCGAAGCCGAACATCAACAAAGCCATCCAGGCCATCCTCAAACAAAGCCCTTCTGCTTCGGTGGAAGAGATTATCAAAGCTGCCCTGCAGCGGCTCTAGAGCGGGATTCAGCGCCCGAAATACACGAGCAGCACGGATATGTCCGCTGGCGAGACCCCGGAAATGCGAGAAGCCTGGGCAATCGTCAGCGGACGATATTTTTTCAGCTTCTGCCGGCATTCGATCGTCAGTCCGGCCACGCGCTCGAAGTCAAAATTCTCAGGAATCTTGAGGTCTTCGAGCCGGCGGATTTTCTCCGCCATCAGCAACTCGCGATCGATATATCCTTTGTATCGGAGAGAGATTTCTACATTTTCAACAACCTCGTGTTGATAAGTTCCACGTGGAACGATTTTCAAAAGTTCCTCAAGCGAAACTTCCGGCCGCGTGGCCAGATCCGCGATCTTCTTGGACTCGGAAATCGGGCTGGAGCCCACTGATTCGAGGTATGGATTGACCTGTTTGGCGGTCAGGTTCTTCGTCTCACAATAGCTTTTCAGCGCTTCTACGCGCGCGTATTTCTCCATCGCCGCGGCATAGCGCGCCTCGCTGGCGAGGCCGATTTCGTGCGCGAGCGGCGTCAGGCGCTGGTCGGCGTTGTCCTGGCGCAGCAGGATCCTGTACTCCGCACGCGACGTGAACATCCGGTACGGCTCGTCCACGCCTTTCGTGACGAGGTCGTCGATCAGCACGCCGATGTAGGACTGGTCGCGGCGCAGGATGAACGGATCCTGCTCCCGGATCTTGCGGTGGGCGTTGATGCCCGCCACAATCCCCTGCGCGGCCGCTTCCTCGTAGCCGGTCGTACCGTTGACCTGGCCGGCCAGGAAGAGGTTTTCGACGAGCCGCGACTCGAGGGTCGGACGCAGCTGCGTCGGGTCGAAGAAGTCGTACTCGACGGCGTACGCCGGCCGGAAGATCTTCACTTCTTCCAGGCCCTGGATGGCATGGAGGGCCTCCAGCTGCACCTGGAGCGGCAGCGAGGAGGAGAATCCCTGCAGGTAGTATTCGTTGGTGTGGCGACCCTCCGGCTCCAGGAAGAGCTGGTGCGCCGGGTTGTCCGGGAAGACGCGCAGCTTGTCCTCGATGCTCGGACAGTAGCGCGGTCCCCTGCCGTGGATCAGGCCGGTGAAGAGCGGAGAGTCGCCGAAACCGGTCCGCAGGATCTCGTGGACCTTTTCGTTCGTGTGGAGGATGAAGCACGGCATCTGCGGGGCGCGGCCGTCCTGCACGGCCGAAGGCTCGGGCAGGAAGGAGAAGCGCGCCGGGTCGGGGTCGCCGAGCTGGATCGGGAGCTTGGCGGTGTCGACCGAGGAGATGTCGATCCGGGGAGGCGTCCCCGTCTTCATCCGGTCGGTCGTGAGCCCGCGCTCGACGAGCTGCTCGGTCAGACCGTAAGAGGCGGGCTCGCCGATGCGGCCGCCCTCCATCTGGTGGCGGCCGATGAAAAGCTTGCCCGTCAGGAAGGTCCCGGCGGTCAGGATAACCGCCCGAGACTTGAAAATCGCCCCGGTATTTGTGCGGACGCCGCGGATTTTTGAATTCTCAAAGAGAAAAGAGACCGCAGAATCCGCGTAAATATCTAATTTACAGGCACTTTCGAGGATTTCGCGCCAATGCAGCGAAAACTGGATTTTGTCGCATTGCGCCCGGGGACTCCACATCGCGGGACCCTTCGAGCGGTTGAGCATCCGGAACTGGAGGGTCGAGCGGTCCGTGACCACGCCGGTCCATCCGCCGAGCGCGTCGATCTCCCGGACGATCTGTCCCTTGGCGATTCCGCCCACCGCCGGATTGCAGGACATCTTGGCGAAGCCGAGCATGTCCATCGTCACGAGCAGGACGGACGAG
>JAEEGJ010029677.1_pt1 | contig 10770 bp, 6 predicted proteins | sample 8958761 | NCBI WGS metagenome assembly JAEEGJ01 (sample SAMN16246546, study PRJNA631951) | gut metagenome | biome: gut microbiome; feature: rumen; material: RS-attached | host: Bos | place: Iran: Karaj | collected 2018-10
GTCACTTTGTAAAATTACCCGTGGTTCACGTGAACTTAATAAGGAAGACAGCGCCTTTAGAAAAATGCTGGAATTATTAAAAAATCAGTAAATTGAAAGCCATATTTCCCCGATAAAGACAATAGATATGTATATTCAGAGGGGAATTATGGAAAAAAGAATATCAGGCTTTAAAACTATAACTTTTGCCGGATTTACCGCACTTCTTTTACTTTCCGGCTGTGCAACCACAAAGCCGGTCGCTTCTAAAAATACACCACAGCAGCTCATTATGCAGAACCGCAAGGCCGAGGCAATGCAGGAATTTGTTATGCCTACGGATATCAATGCAATGGACGAGGACGGAAATACCGTTCTGCATATTGCCGCTAAGGTTGATGATGCCGAACTTGTAACTTATTTCATCTTTAAGGGAGCAGATCCTGAACTTAAGAATCTTAATGGAGATACCCCTCTGCATGTTGCAATCAAAAACAATTCTTTTGAAGCAGCAAAAGCAATTTCTGCCGTAAGTTCTACACTTTTCTCTCGTGATAATGAAGGTGTAACAGCCCTTGACCGCGGACTTATGTCAAACGACCAGTACTACGATATCTTTATTACTACAAAAGCAGGGGAGCTCCGCGATATTGACGGACAGACTATTGTTCATTATTTCGTTCGTACAAAGAACCTTAAGGGAATCCGCCAGTGTATAGAAAAGGGAATTCCTATTTCTGTACTTGATGACAACGGAAAAACACCTCTCGACGTAGCTTTTGAAAATCTTGATGATGAAGATTCAGTAGAAATTGCCGCTGAGCTTATTATGGGCGGAGCAGACGAAGTAGAAACAGAGTTTTCTTACTTCCAGGACGCAATGCTGGCCCGCAATGTAAACTCTCGCTTTGATGACGGCCAGACACCTCTTCATCTTGCAGCAATTTACGGACATAACGCAATTGCAAAATATCTTCTTGAAAATGATGCAGATACAACCGTACAGGACAGCTCTGGTGCAACACCTCTTCATGAAGCAGTACGTTATGGAAACGTTGAAATTGCAAGAGCTCTTCTTAATTCGGGAGCAAACGTAAATGCCCGCGATAATCTTGGAAAAACTCCTGTAATGCTTATTCTGCCTAAGGATAAATCTGCAGAAATCTATAAGCTTCTTATTACTTACCGTGCAGACCTTACCCAGAAAGATATGTTTGGTGATACTGTTCTTCATACAGCTTCTATGCTTAATGTTGGTGCCGGAACCTTCTCTGTACTTATTAGCGGAGGAGCTGATGTTGATGCCCGCAATAAGGAAGGTGTAACACCACTTGCAATCGCTGTTCAGAAAAATGACCTTGAAACTGTAAAGCTGCTTACAGCTGCCGGCGCAGATATTCATACTCAGGATACAAACGGAAATTCTCCTCTTTCAATTGCCCTTGCAGGAACACCGGAAATGCTTGAAGCTGTTGTAAACGAAAGCAATTCCGGTCTTACTGATTCAAACGGAAATACTCCGCTTCATCTGGCCCTTATGTGCGATGCACCACTTGCAAAGATTCAGTACATCATAAGTCTTATGAAGGATGTTAATACCCGCAACAAAGACGGTAATTCGGCGCTCTTCCTTTCAATCCTCAAGAATCGTCAGAAGGTAGGGGAGCTCCTGCTTGCTAAGAATGCAGATATCTTCTCTACAAATACAAACAACAATTCACCTTTACGCCTTGCCCTTAAGTATGGCGGATCGGTTCAGGACTGGTTGATTACTTCTAAAACAATTAAGTCTAAGGACGGAACCGGAAATACAGTTTTGCACTATGCCGCAGAATGGCAGTACAAGGATGCAATTTCGAGCCTTGTAATGAAGGGTGCAGACATCAGTGCTAAGAACGCTAATGGTGAAACTCCGCTGTTTAATGCAGTAAAAACTAATAACCCGGAAATTATTCAGATTGTAATTGATTCTGGAGCTGATATTCACACACGCGATAACCTTGGAAGTACAGTAATGCACACTGCAGTTCGCTGGGATGCTCCAAAATCTATTGATAAATTGCTTGAGCTTGGAATTAATGTAAACGCACAGAATACTTCTGGTAAATCTCCGCTTGCAGAGGCTGTAATTGCCGGTAAGTTTGATATTGCTAAAAAGCTGCTTGCTTCTGGTGCTGACCCTAACACCTGCGATTCAAATGGTGTTACAGTTTTAATGGATGCTATCCGCGGCTGCAGCAGAGACAGCGTAAAGCTCCTTTTGGGCTACGGTGCTAACCCTAATGTTCAGGAAGTAAACGGACGCAATGCTTATCATGAAGCAGCTTATATGGCTGATGTTGATATTATCAGACTGATTCGCAATGCAGGTGGAAATCCACTCTCGCGCGATAAGCAGGGAAATACTCCGTTCTCGATTGTTGTTAAAAAGGATATTGGCGTAATACGCGAGGTACTTGGTAACAACTACACAATTACAGACAGTGATGGTAATACTCCTGTTCACATTGTTGTAAAAGCCAAGGCTTCTGATGAACTTCTTCAGGTTTTGATTGATGAAGGCTACCCTGTAGATACAAGAAATGCAGACGGTTATACAGCACTCAACTATGCTATTGAAGCTGATGATGTAAAGACAGCCCTTGTTCTTCTTGAAAACGGTGCTAATCCGTTCCAGCAGATTGATAAGAAGGGCAAAAACGGAATCTCAATTGCTCTTGATAAGGGAAACAAAAAGATGATTTCGAATATCGTAAAATATGCCGGAAAAATGACAGACGTTCAGGGAAATACAATTCTTCATTATGCAGCAAAGACAAGTTCTGTAGAAATGGTAAAGACATTGATTTCTTATGGAATTGATAAGAGCGTGAAGAATGTATCTGGTGATACAGCTTATACTATTGCAGTAAGATGGCGAAGACCTGAAATTGCTGCGTTGTTGAAATAAAAAAAAGCCGGCTCATATAAGTGAGTCGGCTCGCATAGTCTCGCCTCTGAGACATTCTTGTGTAGAACCTAAAACGACCTGCTGTCGCAGCTCGTTTTTTAACGGTTCTGCTATTTTAGTCTTCTCGTGATAACATCAAGTTTGTGAGAATACCAAGAATCAATGCACAAGCTACAGTTCTGATTTCAACAGCGCCGAAGCTTACTACCATTCCGCCTACACCAGTAATGAAAATTACAGATGCAACGAAAAGGTTCTTGTTCTTGTTGAGATCAACAGTCTGGAAAATCTTAAATCCTGATACAGCAATAAAGCCGTAAAGTGCTACACAAACACCACCCATTACACAAGAAGGAATTGTTTCAAGGAAGGCTACGAGTGGAGAAATCATAGAGAAGATGATACATACAAATGCACATCCCCAGATAGAGATTGTTGAAGCATTGCGTGTAATAGCAACACAGGCAATAGATTCACCGTAAGTTGTATTTGGACATCCGCCAAAGAAAGCACCTGCAATAGAACCTACACCGTCTCCAAGAAGAGTGCGTGTAAGACCAGGCTCTTTAAGAAGATCCTGTCCAACGATAGATGAAAGATTTTTGTGGTCTGCAAGGTGCTCAGCAAATACTACAAATGCTACTGGAACATAAGCAGTAAAAAGAGTAATAAGATATTTTCCAGAAATAGCTTTAAGTCCTTCTGAACCACCTTTAAGGAAGGTAAATCCAGGAAGAGAAAGGTAGCCAGAGAAAGATTTAAAATCAAGAGCCTTGAATGCTCCGTAATTAATTACAACAAGACTTTCATTTCCGCTGATATTTCCGATGATTGCAAATAAAGTTGCGAGAAGGTATCCGCCAAGAATACCAAGAATAAAAGGAATCAGTCTTCCAACTTTTTTACCGTATGTTGAATAAAGCATTGTAACAGCAAGTGTGAAAAGACCACAGATAAGTGCTACATAAGTGCTTCCGTTTGCAGTACTTGATTTTACAAGATCACCAACAGCGTTACCAGACAAGCTTAATCCGATAATTGCAACTGTAGGTCCTATGATTACAGGAGGCATAAGCTTGTTAATCCATTCTACACCGCAGACCTTAACTACGATAGCTAAGATTACATAAACAAGACCTGCCATGAGGGCACCAATGATGAGACCCCAGTAACCAGCCTGTTCTGTTAATCCGAGAGTTGCAGCACCTGCAAAGGCACTGAACATAGATGGAAGAAAAGCAAATGAACTTCCTAAGAATACAGGGCTTGAGCTTTTTGTAAAAAGCAGATAAACGATAGTTCCAATTCCGGCACCGAACAAAGCGGCAGATGCAGAAAGATTATGACCAACAACTGCAGGAACTGCGATTGTAGCCGCCATAATAGCAAGAAGCTGCTGTAAGGCGAACAGTACAATTTTACCAAATCTTGGTTTGTCTTTGATTCCGTAAACCAAATCCATTTTTGATTGACTCCTTTTTATTTATATTTTTTTCATTATAATCTTATAAATTATGGAATTCAATTATAAAAATCCATTATAATTGAAAAAGAGGCGCATATGGCAGATTTTTTTGATTATTTAAATTGGCGGGGTGATTTATCATTTGATAAGGTTCCCTTCAATAAAATTGATGCTTTATTACTTGCCCATCTCAGTTATTCAATCTTTGATGGGGTAGTTCCTTCTTCTTTTACGGAAAGAAAAACTTTTGCTCAGGTTGCCAAAGATTTTGCAGCTACTCCAGATTATGAGGAAAGAATTAATATTGGCTTCCTTATTAATAAAAGAACTGCAGAACTGATGTTTAAGACAGCAGAATCTGAAAGATACCGTAATGTTGAATTATGCGGCTTTAGAAGCATTTATAATGAAGAAAATGTAGAACAGTTTGCTGCAGTTACCTTTATTATAGATGGAAAGAACGTAATTGCATTGCGCGGTACAGATGATACTATAGTTGGCTGGAAGGAAGATTTTAATATTGCCTGGATTCCTCAGATTCCGGCGCAGAAAGATGCCCTTGAGTATTTTTCAGAAGCAGAAAAGGCGCTTTCGGGTAATTTTATTCTTACAGGACATTCTAAAGGCGGAAACCTTGTTATAAATACAGCTGTAAACTGTGGTGAAAAAGCTCAGAAACGTATAGACAATGTTTATAACTTTGATGGACCAGGTTTTGCTGCAGATTTCTTTGAGACAGAGGAATACAAGGCAGTGGAAGAGAGAATCTATTCTTTCTATCCGGGATTTTCGGTTGTTGGTATGATTTTCCATCATCCAAAGAATTTTGAAATTGTAAAGAGTGAAGCTTTTGCTTTCTGGCAGCACGATGCAATGAGCTGGCAGATAATGGGCTCAAACTTCGTTAATGAAGCAGAGTTTACAGATGAAAGCCGCTTATTCTACAGTGCTTTTAATGAATGGATTGATAAGCTCAAGGTTTCTCAGAAAAAAGAATTTGTACAGACAATGTTTGGAATTCTGGAAGCTTCGGGCTGTAAAACAAATAACGAAATAGAAAAGGATGCGCTTAAGGCAACCGCTAAAATGCTTGCTTATTATGCAGAACTCGACCGAACAAAAAGAAATGATTTGAAGAAAATCTTAAGTATGTTCAAGGACGTAATTGCAGATGATATTCCAATCTTTAAACCTCTTGTTCTGCTTAAAAATAATTTGCGAATAACGGGCGGTGGCTCTATAATTTAACTATGAGTGATACAACAATTGTAACTAACAGTCCTGTAGGACGTCATCTTGATTCTCTTGGTGAAGGAAAACCAGCTTCTTATCTTATGTTTAATCATAAGAAGGTAGAGCTTGTAGCTAAAATTACAATCGGCCGCGACACAGACAATGATGTTGTGGTAGATAATAAACTTGCAAGCCGTCATCATGCAATGATTCAGAAAATCAAGGATGCATATTTCATTAAGGATGTTGGAAGTACCAACGGCACTTTTATTAACGGAGTGCGTATTCCAAATGAAAAATATGTTAAACTGAATCCGGGTGATAAAATCTCAATTGGAAATATGAATCTTGTAATTTCATAATTCCATAAAGATGCGGGATTAATTTTGGACTCAGAGTTTCAGACAACTAAAAATATACTTACCTCAAATACTCTGCCGTTTTATGATAATTTTTTTCAATTATTGAACAGCGCCTCAGAATGCCTTGATTCAGAAAAAACGGATTATAGACCAGCAGCATCAGACGGAAGCCTTGGAAGTCTTATAGATTTTCACAAGGATGAACTTCCTCTTATTGTAATTCCAGATTTACATGCGCGCCCATATTTTCTGATGAATATTCTTGAATATCAGATTTTTGATGATATGACAGTTTATGAAGCGCTTGGCGCGGGAAAGGTTCGGCTTTTGAGCGTGGGAGATATTCTTCACACCGAGCGTAATACCAGAGAGCGCTGGGCAGCGGCGGCAGCAGAGTTTAATGCGGGTATTTATACAGGACCTGCGCTTTCTGCAGAAATGCAGGAAGGTTTGTGTCTTCTAGCCGGGCTCTTAAAACTCAAAACTACATTTCCGTCTTATGTGCATATTCTTAAGGGAAATCATGAAAATATTCTGAACGCAACAGGTAATGGAGATTATGCCTTCCGTAAGTTTGCCGATGAAGGTGAAATGGGAATGGTATTTGTTCAGGATTATTATGGCGATGATATTCTTTATCTTATAAATTGTGTGGAGAAGAGTTTACCTCTTGTTTACTTTGGAAAAAAGTGTGTAGTTTCACATGCAGAACCTTTTACAGATTATACAATGGAAGAAATAAAAGATGCCCGAATTAAAGAGGGTATTGTAGAAGGTTTGACCTGGACAGATAATGGTGTTGCGAATCCCGGCAGCGCTGCAAAGATTGTAAAGAATCTTTGTGATGCGGCAGGAGAGAAAGAGTCTGCAATGGATGATTACGTTTATCTTGGCGGACACAGACCTGTTACAGGAAACTATAAGCTTTTGCAGAACGGAAGATATATTCAGATTCATAATCCTGGAAAACAGAATATTGCATTTGTTCAGCCAGATAGAAAATTTAATCCGGATACGGATATCAAAGAGGTAGTTAAAAAATGAGTAACGAATTCCCACCGATGATTGGAAAATACAAGGTTCTCGGAATAATAGCGAAGGGGGGAATGGGCCTTGTTTATAAGGCAATTCATCCGTCTTTGAAGCGCTATGTCGTAATCAAAAAAATGACTGCACGTGGACACGCCGGGGATGCCGGCCGTTTTAAAAAAGAAGCCCAGTTGCTGCTTGATTTACAGAGCCCTTACATCGTTCATCTCTTTGATTATTTTACTGAAGGCGGCTTCCGTTATATGGTGGAAGAGCTCGTAGATGGAACTGCCCTTGATGCACTTATCAAAAAACAGACTTCACTTCCGTGCCCGATTGCAATGCTTGTTATGCAGGATGCCTGTTATGCTTTAAAGTATGCGCATTCAAAAGGAATTGTACACCGCGATATTAAGCCTGGAAACATTCTGCTTTCGAAGCGGGGCGAAATAAAGCTTGCAGATTTTGGAATCGCAAGTGACCATGCGACAAATGGAGCCGGAGCCGCAGCGGGCTCGGGCGGCACGGGGGACGGCACGTTTGATGGAAGCAGTGATCATACACAGACCGGCGTTGCGCTTGGAACTCCGGCTTATATGCCGCCCGAGCAGTTTGAAGACAGCGCGCGCGTTGATCACCGTGCCGACATCTATGCGCTTGGCATTATGCTTTACGAAATGGTAACCGGAACAAAACCATACCCGGGAACTCTTTCAATTGAAACTCTGAATACAATAAAGAAGGGCCGCTATATAAGTCCTCGCAAAATCGATAAGAATGTACCGAAAGACGTTTGCCGGCTGATTCATAAGATGATTCGGCCAAAGGCTAAGTCCCGTTATCAGTCGATTGATGCCGTGCTCCGCCAGGTGAAAAAATATCTGCGCCACTATGATACTCATGAGCTTCGCGTGCAGTTGGCGAAGTCGGTGATCACCACAAAGCAGCATACATTCGCGCCAGACAGCCTTGCGCAGAAGGACCGCGGTCGACGTATTGTGAGACGGGTAATCTTAAGTGTTACCGCAGCCGCCGTTGTTTTTGCAGGCCTGTGGTACAGCGGGCTCATTCATAAAACTGTGCTTTCAAAATGGTATACCGGAGTTTCAGTTGAGATTGAAATGCCACGCGCTCTTTCTGGAAACCTTGATCTTCCGGCCCGAGCCTTTTTCTTTGTAAATGATGGAGATAAGATTCCGGAAGTAAGCGGAACAGACCGCACTTTCAGTGAGCAGGGAAAAGCCTTCTGGGAAAAAATCAATTTCTGGAATCCTCGGCTCATAAGCTCACGCCCCGTAAGTCATAACAAGATTTACTCTATGCGTCCTGTTTTTTTGAAGAAGGGCAGTTACCGCGTAAAGGTTGTTGTTGGACCTTATGTCTGGTGGAAGAGTTTTTCTGCCGGCGATGAAGAGGTTCTTATTACCTGTGACTTTTTGAAAAACACAAAGAGAAATCTGAAAATCAAAACCTTTGCCACAGACAGCGTAACAGGCGCGGACATTACAGATATAACTCAGTTCAAAATTCTCTATAAGAATAAGTGGCTCCCGCTTTCTGAGTTAGAAGACGAGAACTTTGAATCAGGTACTGTCTGGAAAATCCGCACCGAAGCCGAAAACTACACCGGCGAAGAATTCTCCCTCCTGATAGACTGGTATCAGGACGAGTTGATTATCTCCTCAGAGTTGAGTCCCAACGAAAATGATTAAGATACAGATTTTTGGTGGTTCATAAGAACTCAGTTAATTGAAAAATAATAGGGCGCGATACAGCGGGAGCCCTATTATTTTTCACATTCTCCGTATTTATTTGACGATTCACTAAAAAAATCAGTATATTAAAAGTATGGCAAATAAAGATGACAACTCAATCGAGAATTCAATTATCTCAACAGATCAGCTGCTTCCAAATAAACTGACTTTAATTCCTCTAGCGGGCCGTCCAATTTTCCCGGGCATTTTCACTCCGCTTATGATAACCTCAAATGATGACGTAAAGGTTGTTGAAGAGGCTTATGAAAACGAAGGCTTTATCGGAATCGTTATGCTCAAAAATGATGCAGAAAGTCCGACAATCAATGACCTTCATAAAGTTGGAACCGCTGCCAGAATCATCAAAAAAGTAAATCTTCCTGACGGTGGAATCAATATTTTTATTTCTACTGTAAAGCGTTTTAAAATCCGTAAGCCGCTTCACAATTCAGCGCCAATGGCTGCCGCAGTAGAATATCTTGAAGATGAAGAATCTAATACTTTTGAAGTAAAGGCTCTTACCCGTGCACTCATCAGCGAAATGAAAGAGGTTAGTGAAAACAATCCTCTGTTCTCTGAAGAGATGCGCCTTAATATGGTAAATATCGACAATCCTGGAAAAATTGCAGACTTTATTGCCTCAATTCTTAATGTTGATAAAAATGAGCAGCAGAAGATTCTTGAGACTGTGAATGTTCGCCAGCGTATGGAACAGGTTCTTGTGTTTATCAAAAAGGAACAGGAACTGCTTCGTGTGCAGAAAAAAATCCAGAGCGAACTTAATGACCGCATTGAAAAAAATCAGCGTGAATATTTCCTTCGCGAAGAGATGCGTTCAATTCAGGAAGAGCTTGGAGAAACTGCAGACGGTAACGAAACCGACTATCAGAAATTCAAAAAGAAGATTGAAGAACTGGCCTTTGAGGGCGAAATCAAAGAAACTGTTGAGAGCGAACTTTCAAAGCTTTCGATGATGGATCCAAACTCTTCTGAATGGCTTGTTACCCGTAATTACCTTGAACTTATTACTCAGCTGCCATGGAAGGTTCCTGCGGTTGATGATTATGATTTGAACCGCGCTAAAAAGATTCTTGAGGAAGATCACTTTGGCCTTGAGGATGTAAAAAAGCGTATCGTAGAATATCTTGCAGTTCGCAAAATGAAGAAGGATGCCAAAGGTTCTATTCTTCTTCTTGTTGGACCTCCGGGAGTTGGTAAAACTTCGATTGGACGTTCAATTGCAAATGCAATGAATAAGCCTTTCTACCGATTCTCTGTTGGTGGTATGCGTGATGAAGCAGAAATTAAAGGTCACCGCCGTACTTACATTGGAGCTATGCCTGGAAAAATTATTCAGGGCCTTAAAATCACTAAGAGCAGTACACCTGTTTTTATGATTGATGAAATTGATAAGATGGGCTCAAGTCATAACGGAGATCCTGCAAGTGCTTTGCTTGAGGTTCTGGATCCGGAGCAGAATGTTTCATTCCGCGATACTTATCTTGATCTACCTTATGATATTTCTAACGTGTTCTTTATTCTCACTGCGAATACTCTGGATACTGTTCCTGAACCCTTGCTCGACCGTGCAGAAATTATTCAACTGAGCGGCTACATTGATCAGGAAAAGATTGAGATTGCAAAGAAGTATCTGATTCCAAAGAATCTTGTTAAAAACGGACTTGCAAAAAATCAGGTAAAATATACAAAGGCTGCTTTGCTCGAAATTGCAGAAGAGTATGCCCGTGAAGCCGGCGTGCGTAACTACGAAAAGTGCCTTGATAAGATTCATCGTAAGATTGTTACTGAGATGGTTTTTGAGCAGGAGAATAAAGATGTTAATGGGGCGAAGTCTGCGGTAGTTTCGACAGGCTCAACCACCGTAAATACTGTAACTCTCGACGCTCCAGACCTCTTTAAGTACCTTGGTAAGCCTGTCTTTGACGAAAGTCAGATTAAAACCGCAAGCGTTCCCGGAACTGCAATTGGTCTTGCCTG
>JAEEGJ010029678.1_pt1 | contig 10770 bp, 5 predicted proteins | sample 8958761 | NCBI WGS metagenome assembly JAEEGJ01 (sample SAMN16246546, study PRJNA631951) | gut metagenome | biome: gut microbiome; feature: rumen; material: RS-attached | host: Bos | place: Iran: Karaj | collected 2018-10
GTCGCGGGGGTTGAGGGCTTCGATGCCGCCCGACTGAAGGGGTACACCGTCCACCACGTAGAGTGGTCCCTGATCGGCAGAAATCGAACGGGTACCACGAATCATGATACTGCCCACGGTACCAGGACGCTCGCTGGTGGTGATGTCCACACCGGCAGCCTTGCCCTGCAGTGCCTCGAAGGCGTTGTTCACGGGCTTCGCGTTCATTTCTTTTTCGCCTACGCGTGTGAGGGCGCCCGTCACGTCAGTCTTGCGCTGAACGCCGTAACCTACAACGACCACTTCGTCGATGAGCTGCTTGTCCTCTTCGAGCGTAATGTTGAGCGTGTTGCGGCCGTCGAGGGCGAGGTTCTGGGTGCGATAGCCCACGTAGGAGATCACGAGGGTGGCATTCTTCGAAACACCCGGGATGGCAAAGTTGCCGTCCAGGTCAGTCACTGTACCTGTCGTGGTGCCTTTCACTACGACGCTGGCGCCGATGATGGGTTCTCCTGTGGCGTCAACAACTGTACCTGTGACCTGCCCCTGTGCCATGATGGCTGTCGGAAGGACTGCGATCATGACAAGGACGAGAAGACGCGCCCACAATGAGCCGACGCGCTTCGTGAAGTTGTTTGCATGTTCTTTCATTTGAAGGAAGTTTGGTTGTTAATGAATAGTGTTTTCGTGATTTTTATGCCGCAAAGATAGCGGGTTTTCGGCAACTGACACCATCAGTTTTTCGTCTTTTTTGGTACAATTTTTCAGCGGGGACAAAAAAACGTCTTTTCAAACTTGCACACATTAATTATATTATATATATTTGCACTGCAATTTCTTTTTATTTCCCCCCTTTTTCTCGATCATGATGAACAGAAGCATAGCAATAGCCAGCCTCCTTGCAGGCACCCTTGCCCTTCAGGCCCAGCCCAGCTACGACATGTCCAACCTCTGCCGCGAAACGCTCGACCGCGGTGTCGTGGCACTGCGTCACGACCAGCAGGTGGTGGTCAGCTGGCGGACTCTTTCGTCCGATGCTATGGGCGAGGCTTTCGACGTGTATCGCAACGGCACGAAGCTCAATGCCGCGCCCCTCACTTCAGGCGGCACCTTTTTCGTCGATCCCCAGCCCCTCGCTGTCGATGCAACCTACGAGGTGCGCGGAGGAGGCAAGGATGGCTCCTTCATCCTGCGTGCCGATGCTCCCCGGGGCTATCTGTCAATCCCCCTGCAACGCCCCCAAGAAGGGCAGACACCCGACGGTCGCAGCTTCGGCTATTCGGCCAACGATGCCTCGGTGGGCGATGTCGATGGTGACGGGCAGTATGAGATCATCCTCAAATGGGACCCTACCAACGCCCACGACAATGCCCACGATGGCTATACTGGGCCTACACTCTTCGACTGCTATCGGCTCGATGGCACCCTGCTTTGGCGCATCAATATGGGCATCAACATCCGCAGCGGTGCCCACTACGTGCCTTTCATCGTCTATGACCTCGATGGCGACGGACGTGCCGAGCTGATGGTTAAGACCTCCGACGGCACCATCGATGGGCAGGGCAAGGTGATTGGTGATGCACAGGCCGACTACCGGCACCGTGCTCCCGAAGGAGCCGACCAACAGCAGCCTTCTCCACAGCGAGAATGGGGCAAATACAATCGCGAAGGACGTCCGATGACAGGCCGCATCCTCACAGGTAACGAATACATCACGGTCTTCAATGGTCTGACCGGTGCAGCCATGGACACCAAGCCCTACATCCCCGAACGTGGCAACCTGGCCGACTGGGGCGACAACTATGCCAATCGCAGCGACCGCATGCTGGCTGCCGTGGGCTATCTCGACGGACATAAGGCCAGTGCCATCTTCTGCCGAGGCTATTACACCCGCACCGTCCTGGCTGCCTGGGACTGGGATGGCAAGGAACTCAAGAACCGCTGGACCTTCGACACGAACGTGCCCGAGTGGAGCGAATATGCTGGCCAAGGCAATCATAATCTGCGTGTTGCCGATGTCGATGGCGATGGCTGCGACGAGATTACCTATGGCTCGATGGCAGTCGATAACGATGGACGCGGACTCTACAATACGGGCATGGGCCATGGCGATGCCATCCATCTGATGGCCTTCGATCCTTCGACCACCGAACTCTTCGTGTGGGACTGCCACGAGAACAAGCGCGACGGCAGCGACTTCCGCAATGCCCGCACGGGCGAGGTCATCTTTCAGGTGCCTTCGTCGAGTGACGTGGGTCGCTGCATGGCTGCCGACATCGATCCCACCAATCCGGGCCTCGAGATGTGGAGCAGCGACAGCCACGGCATACGCAACATCAAGGGCGAAGTCATCTTCACCGCCCAGGACCCCGACGACCCGCAGCATCAGCAGCACCTCAAATTAGGGGGACGCCACTTGTCGATCAATTTCGGAATCTGGTGGGACGGTGACCTGCTGCGCGAACTGCTCGACCGCGAGACGGTCTCGAAGTTCGATTGGGAGCAGAAGGCCATTGTCGATGTCGCGAGCTTTGAGGGAGTCAAGTTCAACAATGGCACCAAGTCTAATCCCTGCCTGGCTGCCGACATCCTGGGTGATTGGCGCGAAGAGGTCGTGGTCCGCACGCCCGAAAGCGACGAGCTGCGCATCTATGTCACGCCCATTCCCACCGACTATCGCATCAACTGCCTCATGGAGGACATTCCCTATCGCCTCTCGACGGCAGCCCAGAATGTGGGTTACAACCAGCCCTCCGAACCCGGTTTTTACCTCGGACCCGATCCCACCGTCCATCCCTTCCTTAAATAATATAGGGAACAAGAAATAATATAGGAAGCAAGGCGAAACTATCGTCCCTAAAAATCCCATAATATCCCATAATATCCCTAAGAATCCCTTAATATCCCTTCTTTAACCCATGCTTCTCCGCAGGTTCTTCTCCCTTCTTGCAACCAGCCTTCTGCTTGTTGGCACGGCGTGGCCCGTCAGCTACACCGCGTCGCGCCATGTCGGTATGGCCGAAGGCCTTTCGAACGATGGTGTACTCGAACTGGCCATCGACGGCATGGGCTATGTGTGGGTGGCCACCGAGGCGGGTGTGAGCCGCATAGCAGGCAGTACCTGCATCCCCTTGCGCAGGCCCGATGGCTCTGGCCCCATCGGACAGCGTGTGGCAGCCCTCTATTGGCACGAACCTTCCGGACAGATGCTCATCGGCACCGAACTGGGGCTGGTGTTCTATAATCTGACAACGGGGGAACTCGCTGTCTTCACGGCTGCCGACGGGATGGTGTCATCGAGTGTCGAGGACATTGCCCGTGCTTCCGACGAGGAGGTTTGGCTGGTCTATGGACGCGGCGAAGTGCAGCGCATGGACATCAACCGGCGCACATTCACGACACTGCCCCTCGAACAGCCTTTCCAGAACCGCTGTCTGCTCGATGATGGGCAGGGTCGTCTCTACATCGGTCATAGCCAGCATGGCATGAGCGTGGTGAGCCTGACGGGCGGTGCCGTCCGACGTTTCGAGCAGGATCGGTCCGTTTCTGGCTGGGGCCTGCCTGGTAACAATGTGCGCTGCATCTGCCTCGACGATAGGCAGCGCGTATGGGTGGGCTGCGATGGAGGCCTGGCGCTCTTCAATCCTGTGTCCGGGACCTTCACGCGTGTGGCACTCGATGCCGATGGCTACGACGACAATGTGTATTCCATCGTGCAGATGCGCGATGGTACGCTGTGGGTGGCCACCGACATGGGTGGCGTCAAGGTGGTCAATCCCGACAACTTTGTGAACTACAGCCAATCTTCGAACAAAGTGGCTGCTGAGGCCGACGGGGACAACCGCGTCAAGGTCTCGTCGCTCAATACGCGCAGCGTAGTGCAGGACGAATATGGCAACATCTGGGTGGGAAATCACGGAACGGGTGTCGATTTCATCAGTGCACGGCGTTCGGAGTTCGAGCTGCTCGACTACCGCGATGCCGAGCGGCAGCGCCGTCCCGTCTATGCTCTTGCTCCCGATGTTGACCGGGGGGTCTGGATGGCCAGCGACGACGAGCTGGTGCTGTGGGCCGACGGTCGGATGCAGGGACGCTGGTCGGGACGGTCGCAGATGCGGCGTCGCCATTCGCTCACCCGCTGCATGATGACCGACAGCTCCGGACACCTTTGGCTGGGCATCGACGATGAGGGAGCCTTCCGCTTCAGCCGCGCCACGGGACGCTTCGAACGCATTGCCTTCGGTCCTGAGGGATCCGACGTCCATTCCTTCTACGAGGATCCTCTTCATCGCATCTGGATTGGCGGCGAGACGGGAGTCTTTCGTTACGACCAGGGCATCGTCGAACCTTGCCCCTCGATCACCGGCTTTCTCACCACTCCTGTAACTGGTTTCCTGCCCATCGACGAACATCGCTTGCTGCTGACCACCTTGGGCAGTGGTGCCAGCATCTACGACCAGCTCGCCGATTCCTGTTATCGCCTGGTTCCCGACGAGGGGCGTTTCCCCTATAAGATAAATCAGACCATCCGCGACCTCGACGGACAGACGTTGTGGATGGCCACCGACGAGGGGTTGATCAGCGTCAGCGGTCTTCTTCCCCCTGCTGCCGAAGGGACCCGCTTGCCTGCCGGTACAGCCGACCAGACGCTTCATCTTGTGCGCTACGGGCGCGAACAGGGACTGGCCGACAGCCATGTGCTCGCCCTTCAGCAGGATGCCGACGGGCGCATCTGGATGAGTACCTACACGGGCCTTTCATGCCTCGACAAGCGCACCGGACAGTGCTACAACTATGGCCAGTCCGACCTGCACCGCTTGCCTGGCTTTGCGCCGGGTGCTTCGCTCACAGCTGCCGACGGCGTCCTCTGCTTTGCTTCCGCCTCGGGTGTCTGCTGCTTCCAGCCCCAGCAGGTGACGGGCAATATGCCGGTTTCCGAGGTGCAGATTATTGCCTGCGAAGCCTATCATCCCAATGGCATGCAGACCGAGATCCAGCAGCTCATTCCCGATCGGAAGGGACACGTCCGCACCAGCTATCAGCAGAACACCCTGCACCTGACCTACACCGTGCGAAACTTCGCACAGACCGAGCATGTCGAATATTCCTACATGATGCAGGGCATGGACGACAAGTGGTACGACATTGCAGGCGACGACGATGTCGTATTCCGCGGCCTGCGTCCCGGCCACTACACCTTCGTCCTGCGTGCCAAGCTGCGCAGCCAGGACTGGGACGAGGCACGCCGCGCACAACTCGCCATCACCATCACCCCGCCCCTGTGGCGCACATGGTGGGCCTATCTGTCCTACATCCTCGCCTTTGCTGCCTTGGCCATATGGATGATGCGTTCCTACAAGCGTAGGCTGGCCCTGCAGAGTTCGCTCGAACTCGAGAAGCGCGAGAGCCTGCAGAAACAGGAGCTCAACGAGGAGCGTCTGCGCTTCTTCACCAATGTCACCCACGAATTGCGCACCCCTCTGACACTCATCCTCGGGCCCATCGACGACTTGATGAACGACTCGAGCCTGCCCCCGGCCGCCCATCGGCGTGTGGCCCTGCTCCAGAAGAGTGCAGGACGCCTGCGCGACCTCATCAATGAGATCCTGGAGTTCCGCAAGACCGAGACACAGAACCGGCGTCTCACTGTGGCACGAGGCGACATCGGGCAGTTCATCCGTGAAATCTGCCTGAACTATAAGGAACTCAACCGCAACCCCAAGGTGCAGTTCTCCTACGACATTGCACCCGACCTGCCCCGCATCTATTTCGATTCCGAGGTGATCACCACCATCCTCAACAACCTGCTCTCGAATGCCGTGAAATATACGGAACAGGGCAGCATCACCGTCGATGTCCGCGCTGATGACGAAGGGCAGCTCCATATCGCTGTGGCCGACACGGGCCATGGCATTGCGCCCGAGGCCCTGCCTCACATCTTCAAGCGCTACTACCAGGCCGAGGGCCGCCATCAGGCTTCGGGCACCGGCATCGGACTGGCTCTGGTGCGTGCACTTGTCGATTTGCACGAAGGCACCATCAGCGTCGAGAGCCGTGAGGGCGAGGGAAGCCGTTTCGTGTTCTCCATTTCGACCGAAAACACCTATCCCAACGCGCTCCACAAGGAGGATGTCGTCGCTTCGCCTGCCAGCAAGGGCGAGGAAGCCGGGGTGCTTCCCGACGAACCATCCGACGAGGCCTCCGAGAGCCAGCAGCCCACGCTCCTCATCGTCGAGGACAATGCCGACATCCGCCAGTACATCATCGACTCGTTCGGCGACGATTTCCAGATCCTGCAGGCCGAAAATGGTGAAGAGGGTGTGGCGATGGCCTTCGAGCATATTCCCGATGTCATTGTCAGCGACATCATGATGCCGCGCATGAACGGCATCGAACTCACCCGTCAGCTCAAGGACGACATCCGCACCAGCCACATCCCCATCATCCTCCTCACGGCCAAGGTCACTGATGCCGACAAGGAGGAGGGTTACGAAAGCGGGGCCGACTCTTATCTGACCAAGCCCTTCACGGCCAAGCTGCTCGGCAGCCGCATCCAGAACCTGCTCACCGCACGTCGCCGCCTCGCCGAACGATTTGCCGGACGGATGGCGATGCCCGAAAGTGCCGAGCCGCAGCCCGCCGCACCCTCCGAAACCTCCGCTTTGAGTACCCTCGACCAACAGTTCTTCGAACGCCTTAACCGCCTCATCGAGGATAACATCATGCAGGAGGACCTCGACATGGCGTTCGTCTCCGACCGCATGGCCATGAGCCACAGCACGTTCTATCGCAAGGTGAAGGCCCTCACGGGCTTGACGGCCAAGGAATACGTGCGCAAGCGCCGTCTGCGCTATTGCTACGGCTTGCTCGAAAGCGGCGAATACAACGTCTCGCAGGCCGCCATGATGACCGGCTTCAACCAGATGGCCCATTTCCGCGAAACCTTCAAACGTGAATTCGGCGTCCTGCCGTCAGAGGTCATGAAAAAGAAGACGTAGGCGTTTTTCGTTTTTCCGGGATTTCGTTATTTCGGAATATCGTAATACCGGAATATCGTAATGCCGTAATACCGTAATACCGAGATCCCGGTATCCCGAAATAATAACCCCTCAAACCCCCTCAACCCCCTCATTCCCCCAATGAAACCCTTCCTCCCGATCCTCCTTTTAGCTATGCTGACGCTCAGTCCGGCTCTGGCACTCGACGTGCGCGACTTCGGAGCCATGGGCGACGGACGGCACATCGATTCGCCGGCCATCAACGCGGCCATCGAGCGGGCGGCTGAGGGGGCTGACGGTGGGCTTGTGGTGTTGCCGCAAGGCACCTATCTCTGTTACTCCATTCATCTGCGTTCGGGCATCACCCTGCGCCTGGAGCGCGGTGCTGTACTCAAGGCAGCTCCCGTCACCGAGACTGAGGGCTACGACGAGGCCGAACCCAACGACTCGCGCTACCAGGACTACGGGCACAGCCATTGGCACAACTCGCTCCTTTGGGGCGAAAACCTGCACGACCTGGTCCTCGAAGGGGAGGGACTCATCGATGGCACCGATGTGCTGAAACGTGATGGCCCGCGACGTGGCTATCGGGGTATGCCGCAGGCCAACAAGGCATTGGCTTTGCGCGACTGTCGGCGCGTCACCCTGCGCGGCGTAAGTTTCCTGCGGTGCGGGCATTTCGCCATGTTGCTCACGGGCGTCGATGACCTCCTCATCGAGGACCTGCTGGTCGATACCAATCGCGATGGCATCGACATCGACTGCTGCGAACGCGTCGTGGTGCGTCGCTGTCGTGTCAACACGTTGTGCGACGATGCCATTGTTCTGAAGTGCTCCTACGGTTTGGGCCGACCGAAGCCCACCGAACACGTCCTTGTCGAGGATTGTGAGGTCAGTGGTTACGATGTGGGCACGTTCTTCGACGGAACCTGCACTACTTTGGTCGAAAAGGCTCCTGATGGCGATGGACCTACTGGACGCATCAAGTTGGGTACTGAGTCGAACGGTGGCTTTAGGCACATCACCATCCGTCGTTGCAAGTTCACGCATTGCCGTGGTCTGGCCCTCGAAACCGTCGATGGCGCTACGATGGAGGATGTCGATGTGAGCGACCTTACGATGCACGACATCTGCAACTCGCCCATCTACATCCGGCTGGGCGACCGACAGCGTGCGCCCGAGGGCTTCCATCGCTCCACGGTTCGCGATATCCGCATCCGGCGTGTCACGGTTACCGATGCCGACTGCCGCTATGCCTGCCTGATTGCGGGCGTGGAGGGGTATCCTGTGCGCGATGTGCGCATCGAGCACCTCAGCGTGCAGTTCCGGGGCGGCCTGACGATGGACGACTATCGGGAGCAGCGCGGTGTCAATCCCTTCTTCATCCCTTCGGCACGCAAGTCCTCCGAACTAGGTGAGGCGAACTATCCCGAGCCTTCCGCCCACGGCATCCAGCCCGCTTGGGGGTTCAGCATCAGCCATGCCGAACGCATCCGTTTGCACCACATTCGGCTCGAAACCCTTCATCCCGACGAGCGTCCCTGGCTCTTCCAGAAGGATGCCCGCAACATCAAGATGAAGCAGATTTGGGTGAATGGCGTTAAGCAAAAATGAGAAATGAGAAAATGAAAAAATGAGAAAATGAGTAATGATGATAAAATGCCCATCGAGGAGAGAAATGTTGTCTTAGAGCCACAGGATGGGATTACCTTCAAATGGGTGAACCTTGCGCTGGGAGTGGCCGTCTATATCATGCTGTTCGAAGGGAGTTTCGATTGGGAGTTCCTGCTCTATCTGGCCATCGTGGTCATCATTCACGAGCTGGGGCATGTCGTCATGGGAAAGACATTCGGATGCGTCATCAGGGAGATGCAGGTGTTCTTCTTCCCCTTTGTAAGCTACAAGCCCAAGCCTGTTCTAAATGGCAGCTCGTGGCGCGACATCAAATGGAGTTTAGGAGCATTGCCCTTAGGTGGTGTAACCTTGTTCTCTCCCTCAATCCAAGACAAGGCGGCCTGGCAACGTCTGCTGATCTCTGCAGGAGGGGTGCTGTTCAATATCGCCACGTTCCTCCTGCTGTACTTTACTCTGCCTTTCTTGCCTGCAGGATGTAGCGACTGGCTCCAACCGGTCATGGTATTGTCCCTTGTACTGGCTGTGTTGAACATCCTGCCCATTTATCCGCTTGATGGTGGGGCTATCGTCTTTGCGCTGTTCGAGATCATAACAGGTCGGAAGCCATCGCCAACATTCACCAGGCTGTGCGGATGGATAGGATTTATCCTAATTATCCTGTTCTTCTGGGTATTCCCGGAGTGGCTGAACGGCATTCTGGAAAGCGTTTTCAGAGCTATTTTCTGAACAAAGGGGGTGTATCTTGAGTCAAATAAATTGACTTTAGACACACTTTCGATTTTCTCCCTCAGCTCGATGAAGGCTTGTTCCTTTTTTCGGAATTCATTTGTCCATTAGATGCGATATTATCTTTGATAATGCAGTCAAAATAAGCAGAAAAGTCGTTTTTTTTATCGGTTTGATAAAAAAACTTGATAATTATTTGGTGGAATCACATTTTTTCCCGTACTTTGCGGTGTTTATTATTCCTTTTTTCTCTTATTAGAACGGCACGAGCTTTTGATTAAATTGAGTATTATGTTTTACTACATTGTTTCTCTTTTGAATGCTTCGACGTGGTTAGTCTGTACCCTCTCATACTCTACAGACTATGGGTGGATTGATGTGGTCTTTCAATCCTTGATCATCTTGTGTGTTCTCTTGAACATTTTCTATTTGTTCAGAAGGAAAAGTAATCGTGTGGCGGAGAAAGCGAGCCTTGTGCTTTACACAATCATTAGCGTGGCATTTCTCGTCCGATTCGTTCTTTGGGATTGAGTCAAATCAAACGGACGCGGCCCGATGACCGCGTCCGTTTGATTTCGGGTGTATTCTTTTGTTCATATCTCTTCGCCGATCACGACACCCCAGGGTTCGATGGTGATTGTCGAATTGGCCTTGAGCGATTGTTTGTCGAGCAGCGAGCGGCTGTCGCTGAAGGGATAGGTGATGGTTTTCGGTTCGTAGGAATAGTTGAAGATGTAATGGATCTTCTTGCCATAATCATTGAAGCCCGAACGCAGGATGATGGGGAACTGGTTTTGACGTTCGGCAGGGAGAATCTGCTTGCGGTCGGCTGCACGTGCGATAAGTTTTTGTAACAGTTCTGTGCTGGGCAATGTGCCGATGTAGATGAGATGACCTTTGCCGTAGGTGTTCTCGGTGATGCAGGGCCATCTGCCGAAGAAGGGATGCTCGATGGTAGCGAGGGGTTTGGCTGTGGTGAGCTGCAGGAATTCCATCCATGTGCTGACGGTGTTGTCGTTGGCTCCCAGATCATTGGGGCGTAGCGGAAGTTGCTGGATGGACGAATATTCCTGATAGGTGAAACCGCAAGCCTCTGCAAGGGGACCGGGAGCTAGCACAGGACGCACGGCATTGTCGAAGTCGGTGTAGCCGCTCTTGAAGAGCATCACCACTTCGCCTCCATTCTTGACAAAGTCGCTGATCTTCTGCAACAGTTCATCGGTGGCTACGTATAGAGATGGGATGACGAGCATGTCGTATTTTGAGAAGTCCTGCATCTCGGGTTTGTCGACAGGCAGGATGTCGCACTCGATGTTTTGGCGATAAAGGGCATCGTAGAGGAGGAAGTCCTTGTACTGGTCGCGGTCGGTGTAGGGCATGAAGTCGAGGGCATGCTTCGAATCATGGCTGAAGAGAAGGGCCACGCGGTTCT
>JAEEGJ010029679.1_pt1 | contig 10769 bp, 10 predicted proteins | sample 8958761 | NCBI WGS metagenome assembly JAEEGJ01 (sample SAMN16246546, study PRJNA631951) | gut metagenome | biome: gut microbiome; feature: rumen; material: RS-attached | host: Bos | place: Iran: Karaj | collected 2018-10
AAGGGCTCAAACAAGGATAAGCGACAGAGACCTGAAGGGCTTGTCATCCAGGAGGTTGACCCAGACATGACCAATCCTGCTTTCGTGATGCGTATGGCTGAGGCCGACGAGCATTTCCTCTATACGAAGATGAACGAGATCGACCAGTTTGATGCCCTTCGCGGTTCAGCTCGAGGTTCGCAGCAGTTTCAGATCATGTGTCTGGCCTTCGACCCAGACAACCGTTACGGTCAGACTCGTGTTGGTACGCAAAGCGTAACAGAGAAGGTCTGCATCAGATTCAACTGGAATGCAGCAACAACCATCCAAAAGGGACAGCGCTATTTCCGCAACGTATTGACCGACGGCCCAATCAGTCGTATCAACTTCTGCACCATCCCTGAACGGGAAATCGGAGCCGACATGCCCGTCTATGGCACATATGATTCAAGCTTCGACGAAGAACTGCGTCCGTTCATTGACCGCCTTTGTCGAGCTGCTGGGGTGATAGACTGTCCGCAGGCATTCCGTCTGGCTAAGCGCCTGAAAGATGAATGTGCCGAGTTTGCCCGTCTCTCACAGTCGAGAGTGTATGAGAACCTCTCGTTCCGAGCCAACGTAATCGCTTATCTGAAGGCTTGTGTGCTCTACATCTGCAACGACTACAAATGGTCTCGCGAGATTGAGGATTTTGTCCGTTGGAGCCTGCAGTATGATATGCATTGCAAAATGACATTCTTTGGCGAGGCTATCGAGAATGCTAACCGTAGTGCCGACGAGCAGACAGGCCGTCGCGGCCCTCGCAACCTGCTAAAACTGCTTCCTGATGAGTTCACCGTCCACGATGCAGAACTTATCCGACAGGCCAATGGCATGGACACTCGCGGTACCCGTAACATGCTCTCGCAGTGGGTGCATCGCGGCTACCTCTTACAGATGACAGATGACAGTTTTTCGAAAAACAAAAAACAGAAATAACATGGAACTGATATTAGAACGTATAGCAAAACGCAAGACCTACACGATAGGTAGGCTCTACATCCGTCGTCAAGTGATAGACGAATATCTACCCGGTACAGAAGACCTATATTTCTGCGACACCCTGGAACCCACATGGCGCGACTACGCTAACGGTGCCTACAAGGTGAAAGGCCGTTCGGCCATCCCCGAAGGCCGCTATGCAGTGGTAATCTCATTCTCGCCCAAGTTCAAACAGTGGCTTCCCATCCTGCTCGGCGTGCCGAAATTCGAGGGCATCCGCATCCATGCGGGCAACACGTCAGAAGACACAGAAGGTTGCATCCTCGTAGGCAAGAACCGCGAAGTCGGCAAAGTGCTCGACAGCCGCATCTGGGTTCATCGGCTGAAGCAGAAGATCGTTGAGGCTAAGGGTAGGGGTGAACCCGTCTGGATTACCATCAAGTGACTCTCAATTTCTTTTCAATTGCCCGGATATGAATCACCTCGTGTCCGGGCTTTTTCAACCGTATCAGAAACTGGAATGACTATCAGGCCGTCGATGGGGCAGGTAATGCTTCCATATCTTCAAAGAACCGCATAAAACGTAACCGGTTCTGTGCTGCTATCTGATGGCTGCAGCCAAGCATTTCTGCTATAGTTTCAGTGGAGTACTGAGCCATATCCCTTGCGAACGACTCTGCCTCTTTGCCGAATGCGGGAGTGGACAGGGTAAAGTCGGGAAGGACGCTTACCTTCTTGCTCTGGCAAGCGTCTCCTTTCGTCGCCGAGCGGTCGTTCATGATCTTTGCTGAAGCCAGAAGTATCTGCATATTGTATGAATTCAATTATACAAATCGGCACATGTGGTCAACGGCTATATCTGAGAATCCGAAAGCCTCGGCTTTTGTCATACGCCCGCTGGCTACTTCTGCGACGAAACCGATGAGTTCGCTACCCATCTGGTGGATGGTCTTTTCACCTCTCAGTACGGCACTGAGATCAACGTCCATATTGTCCTCCATCATGTGGAAGGTACGTTCGTTGGCAGTGACCTTAATGACGGGCGCAATAGCATTTCCGGTAGGCGTACCACGGCCTGTGGTAAAGACGATGGCCTGACAGCCAGAAGCCACCATCGAAGTGACAGAGGCAATGTCGAAACCAGCCGTATCCATCACTACGGCTCCTCGCTTTGACGGCATGACGGCCTGCTGTAGCACTTCATGGATGGGGCGAGTGCCACCTTTGCGGATGCAGCCGAGACTCTTCTCTTCGAGTGTGGACAGTCCTCCAGCCTTGTTGCCTGGCGTAGGCTGGCCAGCCCGACAGTCTTGCCCAGCGGCAGAAAGATGAGCCTCGTATGCACGGCATACCTCGATAATCTGATTGTGAATCGCAGGTGTCGCAGCACGTTTTGCCAGTATATGTTCGCCGCCGATCCATTCAATCGACTCGCTCATCACTGTCGTAGCTCCCATGTCCACCAGAAGGTCGCTCATTTCGCCCACGGTCGGGTTGCTGGCAATGCCGGAGGTGGCATCGGAACCGCCACACTCAATGCCTATATAGAGTTCTGAGGCATCGAAGCGTTCCTTTTGCTGCATGGCAGCCTGTTCTGCCATCTCGCGGGCAGCACGGACGGCCTTCTCAATGGTCTTCAGTGTACCGCCTTCTTCCTGAATACCAAAGGACACAACAGGCTTTTTCGTCAGTCGGCCAATCTTCTCCTTCAGCTGCTTGTGCGGGACAGTCTCACAACCTAATCCGATGATAACCACACCGTAGATGTTAGGATGACAGGCAAAACCCGTCAATATTTTCTGACTCATATCGGTGTTCGCCTGCACATCAGAGCAGCCAGTGTTGAAGACGATGTTAACCGCTCCTCGTATCTGGCTTGCCACGATACGGCAGCTTTCGCTGGCACAGACGCATGTCGGCAATATCAGGATATGGTTACGGATGCCTGGCCGCCCCTCTGGCCGCCGATAGCCCCAGAACTGGAAAGAGGCTTGGTCTGGGTTGCCTTCAGACTGCTCGGCACACATTTGCCAATCATCGCCAGCCAACTCGCTGTCATAGTCTCGCAGCTCACTTTTCAGGTTATGATCGTTTACCCAGCATCCCTTGCTGATAGCTGTAACGGTATGGCCGAGGCTCTCACCGTATTTGATAACGTCACTGCCCCTGCCAATGTCTTCTAATGCGACCTTATGACAGTATGGGATGTTCTCTTCTGCTTTCAGAATCATGTGCTCATTGCCTTTCATGAAGCAGACATTATCTCCTTTGGCAATCTCGGTGACTGTTGTAACTACATTGTCTGCGAGATTCATCAATAATGCGTTTACTACCATATTTATACTAAGTTGCTTTATTTGGGGCAAAGATACGAAATAGAAATGAGAAATGATGCATTATATCAAATTCTTCTTGCTTTTCTCGTATATTTTTTCTAATTTTGCAGCGGTATAAAACTACAAGCCAACGTCGAACTTATCAGACAAATGGAGAAAACGGAATGAAAAAGATCTTATATACGTTAATTCCTATGATGCTGGTGGCCTGCGGATGACTGAATTATATTGTAAGTTATGGCAAAAGAACAATCAGCTACTAGAGAACGGCAGCGGGTGGATCTCATGGAGCCGCGACGCTATAAAGTGACAATCTATAATGATGACTTCACCACGATGGAATTTGTGGTGATGATACTGATACAGGTATTCTTTAAGAGTCAGGCAGAGGCAGAGACGCTGATGCTACAGGTGCACCACTCCGACAAGGCGGTTGTGGGCATCTATAGTTACGATGTGGCAGTGTCGAAGGTACGTAAAGCCACAAACATGGCACGTGAGGCTGGATTTCCCCTTCGACTGACTATTGAACCCGAAAAAGACTGATGATATGGCTGAGATAAAACAAACCGAACGTGCAGTCAGCGTGCTGAGCGACACCATGAAGTGCTGCAAGGAATACAGGCATGAGTTTGTGATGCCTGAACACTTGTTATATGTGCTATTGGATGATAATAATTTCGACAGTGCGCTGAGTCTATACTGTTCGACCGACAGGATGGCGGATCGTCTGGCGGAGAAACTGGATGATATAGAGATCGTGCCAGACGGACAGACCTACGAGCCTGAGGCATCGGCACAGATGCAGCAATTGCTGGAGCTGGCCTGCCAACAGGTGGTGAACAGCAGTGCCAAGGCACTCGACCTGCCTCACCTGGTGATGGGCATGCTGAAGCTGAAAGAGTCGTGGGCCTGCTATCTGATGAAAACGGCACTGGGTGATAGGGAGAGCGACTTTATGAGCGAACTGATAGGCATGTATGAGTTTGACGACCAGCTGGGGGAAGTCTCAGACGATGGGAAGCATGAGGCTGCCTGGCGACGGCTGGTGACCTGCATGAACGAACTCTATCAGCGCCATAACCCGTTAATAGGCCGTGAGCAGGAACTCACCAGAACGATACAGGTGTTGTGCCGGCGCGACAAAAATAATCCACTGCATGTGGGTGAGCCTGGTGTGGGAAAGACTGCCCTCGTATGGGGACTGGCACGCATGATAGAGGAGGGCAAGGTGCCTGAACGACTGAAAGGCAGTAGAATTTATCAGCTTGACATCGGAACGCTGTTGGCAGGTACTCAGTATCGTGGCGACTTTGAGAATCGCATCAAGCAGATCATGGATGGCATCCAAGAGGAGAGCGACAAGAATATTGTGTATATCGACGAGATTCATACATTGGTAGGCGCTGGTGCAACAGGTGAGGGCGCAATGGATGCCTCGAACATGCTGAAGCCTTATCTGGAAGCTGGGACTATCCGGTTTATCGGCTCAACGACCTACGAGGAATATAACCGTCACTTCTCGCGCTCCAAAGGGCTCGTAAGACGATTCCAGCAGATAGATATTCCAGAGCCGTCACCTGAGGAAGCAAAGCATATTCTGCAACAGCTGAAAGAACAATATGAGACGTTCCATCAGGTTGCATACGATGAGGCTGCACTCAACTTTGCTGTGGACGCAAGTTATAAGTTTGTGAACGACCGTTACCTGCCTGACAAGGCTATCGACCTGATCGATGAGGCGGGGGCGAGTCTAGAGATAAGAGGTGAGAGGGCAGAGGTAAGAAATGTCTCGAAGGCGGATATTGCCGATGTTCTGGCAAAGACCTGTAAGGTGGATGCTATGGCGTTGAAAGAAGACGATGACAATCAAGAGCTGGAGACCCTTGCGCCACGACTGTTGTCGAAGATCTACGGTCAGGATGAGGCCATCCGGCAGGTGGTGGAATCCGTTCAGTTGTCGAAAGCTGGATTGCTCGATGATAACAAGCCACTCGCCTCGTTGTTGTTCGTAGGACCAACTGGTGTAGGTAAGACTGAGGTGGCACGTGTATTGGCAAAGGAACTTGGCATCGAACTGCTGCGTTTCGACATGAGTGAATATACAGAGAAGCATACAGTAGCAAAGCTGATTGGCTCGCCTGCAGGCTATGTGGGCTATGAGGATGGTGGACTGTTGACGGATGCTATCCGTAAGACACCTAATTGCGTACTGCTGCTTGACGAGATAGAAAAGGCTCATCAAGACATCTATAACATTTTGCTGCAGGTGATGGATTATGCCCGTCTGACGGATAACAAGGGGCGCAAGGCTGATTTCCGTAATGTGATCCTTATCATGACCTCGAATGCGGGCGCTCAGTTTGCTGCACAGGCGAACATAGGCTTTACAAGTAAGGTGTCGCGTGGTGAGGCGATGCTGAAGCAGGTGAAGAAGACCTTTAAACCTGAGTTTATCAACCGGCTGTCGGGAACGGTGGTCTTTAACGATATGGATCATGAGATGGCCACACTGATACTGAAGAAAAAACTGGGTGAGTTGCAGGAGAAACTAACGGCAAAGCAGGTAGAGATGACACTCAGCGACGAGGCTTTCGGTCTGTTGCTTAACGAGGGCTTTACCCGCGAATACGGAGCCCGCGAGATGGATCGTATCATCGCCCAGCGACTGAAACCCCTGTTGATGCGTGAGATTCTCTTTGGCAGCCTGAAAAAAGGTGGTCAAGTTACCATATCCGTCAAGGACGGACAAATCTTCATCCCCTGACTTATATGGCAGTATATCAATTAGATGAAGATATCTGGTTTCCTGATCCTCATCTGGGTGAAGAAGACGGGTTTATAGCAGTGGGGGGCGATTTGTCTGTTGACAGATTGATATTCGCTTATTCCAACGGTTTCTTCCCATGGTATCCTTTCCGGAGCGAGGAACCCATGTGGTTCTGTCCGCTGCAGCGCTTTGTTATCTTCCCCCATGAGATTCATGTCAGCCACTCCATGCGGCAACTGATCAAACAGAATTGCTATCGTCTCTCCTTTAACGAGGACTTTGCCGGGGTAATAAAAGGTTGTGCCACAGCCCGGAACCGTAATGAGGAAGAGGGAGCCTGGCTGGGGCCTGACATCATCGAGGCTTATACCGAATTGCATCGTCAGGGTTTTGCCTCCAGTGTAGAGGTGTGGGATGGTGAGCGTCTGGTGGGTGGCCTTTATGGTGTCAACTTGGGGACTTCGTTTTTTGGTGAGAGCATGTTCTCGCTGGAGCCAAATGCCTCGAAACTGGCACTCATCCATCTGGCTCGTACCTTTGAGCGTCTGGGAGGACGGCTCATCGACTGTCAGTTTGAAACACCCCACCTTCGTTCGATGGGTGGACGCTTCATCCCCTATGAAGAATACATCCGCATTATCTGGCAAGACGAAGCGCATAGCCTGTAACGACTCGTTTCGTCACTATTTTTTTAATTGTAACCAAATTGTAACTGCCTTTTTCTTGCATGTTTGGGCATGTTTTTGTATATTTGCGCCGTAATTATAAATTAAAAAGACTATGAAGATTGAATTATTTTTCAGATTGCTAGGCTCGTTAGCACTACTGATTTACGGTATGAAGACCATGAGCGACGCCTTGCAGAAAATGGCAGGACCAAGTTTAAGACACATATTAGCACGTATGACAGGCAACCGGCTGATGGGTATGCTGACAGGCACGATGGTGACTTGTGCCGTGCAGTCGTCATCAGCGACAACGGTGATGACAGTGTCGTTTGTCTCAGCAGGACTTCTCTCGCTGGCACAGGCCATATCAGTGATTATGGGTGCTAATATCGGCACCACCCTCACGGCATGGATCATGTCCCTAGGCTATAATGTTGACCTGACTGCTGTTATTTTCCCAGCCTTCCTCATCGGTATGGTACTTATTTATAAGAAGCGTCACCGTGTGGCAGGCGATTTCCTTTTCGGAGTGGCGTTCCTGTTCTGGTCGCTGGTGATGCTGAGTAGCGTGGGGCGCGAGATGGATCTGGCTCATAATCCTGATGTGGTCAACTTCTTTGCCTCGTTTGATACGGGCAGTTATCTCACCATCCTGACATTCTTGGCTGCAGGAACCCTGATCACATGTGTGGTGCAATCGTCGGCAGCAGTGATGGCCATCACCATCCTGCTCTGTTCTACAGGTGTATTACCTATCTATATGGGTATTGCCTTGGTGATGGGTGAGAATATCGGCACGACGGCAACGGCTAATCTGGCGGCGCTTGGTGCTGGAATAGGGGCTCGAAGGGCTGCGCTGGCTCATCTGCTGTTCAACGTGTTTGGTGTGGTTTGGGTGCTCGCCGTGTTCTATCCCTTTGTAGATATGGTTTGCAGTATCGTGGGTTACAACCCTTCCATGACGGCGAATCCAGAGCGGATTCCAGTTGTGCTTGCCATGTTCCACACCTGTTTCAATGTGCTCAACACAGCCCTGCTTATCGGCTTGATTCCCCAGATGGAGCAGATCGTATGTAAGCTACTGCCTGAAAGCAAGGCCGAGGCCAAGTTGCCTACTACGTTGCACTTTATCAGTGGTGGTGTGATACAGACGCCGGAAATAGCTATCCTTCAGGCTCAGAAAGAGGTTGTTCACTTCGCTGAACGCATGCATCGTATGTTTGGTATGGTGTGTGCCATCATCGACGAGAAGAACAAGAAGGAGTTTGAAAGCCAGTTTGCACGTATCGAGCACTATGAGTCCATAGCCGACAATATGGAGATAGAGATAGCGAACTTCCTGGAGCAGGTGGGTAATGAACACCTGTCGGATGATACGAAGGAAAAGATGCGCGTGATGCTCCGTCAGATAGGGGAGCTGGAGTCTGTCGGTGATGCCTGTTACAAGATCGCCCGTACGGTGAGCCGTCTGCGTGAGAACAAGGAGGACTTCACGGCTGAGCAATACGCCAAGCTGCGTGACATGCTCAGACTGGTGAATGAGGCTGTGGTACAGATGATTGTCGTGGTGAGTGGTCGTCGCAAAGACCTTTCGCTTGCTGACTCCCAAGCTATCGAAAAGGATATCAATGATCTTCGCGACCAGCTCAGGGGAGAGAGTATGGCGGGGGATATACATCAGATATCCTACGCTACAGGCACACATTACAATGATATCCTAGCCGACTGCGAGAAGATAGGCGACTATGTGATGAATGTGGTGGAAGCCCGTCTGGGCAGGCACATGCTCAATTATAAGGACTTGATCCTGAACATTGACAAGAAGACGGTCACTGTTGATGGCAATCCTGTGAGCCTTACCCCCACAGAGTTTGCCCTGCTTCACCTGCTTCTTGCCAACAGTGGTAAGGTGCTCTCCCGTCAGTATCTGATGGATACAGTATGGACGGGCGTTATTGTCACCGATCGTACCGTTGATGTCAATATCACCCGTCTGCGCAAGAAACTGGGCGCCTATGCTCAGAACATCGTCAGTCGTACAGGATTCGGCTACGTGTTTGAGGAGTAGGCTGTCCGCTCAGTTTCTAAGAATTATAGGTATGCACACTTGAGCCTTGGGCTGAAGGCGGGTAATTGATGCCCCACCAACACATCTGCAGCAGAACGAAACACACGATGAGTCCCCAAAGTGCCAGGCGCTCACGATGGTGAGGGCGAGAAACAAGCCCAGATGGTTTAGCAGGAAGGGCATGTCACGCTTCCAGCTCTTGAAGTTTTTTAGACGGCGCAGGATGATGACACCCAAAATCACGTCGATATACACATAGATAAGCACAAAAGGCCAGAACGACAGCATATCGTTGAGCCACGTGCCACCAGTATTCTGACGTGTCAGTCCCATGATGATAGTCAGCACGACGGCATAGACCATCCTTCTCTTAAAGTCCAGTTATTTTTCCACATATCCTAAAAAATAACGGCGCAAAGGTACTACAATTTACGATAGTACAAGAAGAAATATATGTTAAGGATTTGTAAAATAATGACTACTCTTGATGAGTTTTGCTTGAATCGTTTTAATTTTGCATACGATAATTCAATTTTTTTGTTGAACTTAAATTATATCAAGATGAAGAACAAGCATTTCGCTGTTTTGGCAATGATGGTGTTAGGAAGTTGGCTTCTGGCTGCTTCGTGTGAGAAAATGGTTATCAATGGTTCTGACGAGCCTGATGACGCTGAGGCTAATGTGGTGGTTCAGGTGATGAGCTATGAGCAGCAGCCGTTTAGTATGGCGCAAACCAGAGCGGAGGGGGAACCTGTGTGTACAAGACTGAACTTCATTGTTTACGATGAGGCAGGGATGCGTATCAGACAGGAGGTACAGCAACTGGGCGACGGAGAATTCGGGACAGTGAGGTTCAAGTTGGCAGAAGGTCGCTATTATCTCGTGGCATTGGCCCATAGTGCCAAGGGTAATCCCACCTCTACGAATCTGCATAAGATTGGCTTTACGAACGGGACAGGTTTCACAGATACCTTCCTCTATGCCGATAGTTTGGTGGTAGGAGAGGAGGAAGTGGATTGCGAGCTTGAGCTGAAAAGAATCGTGTCGAAGGTAAGGTTCGTGTTCAACGACGAACTGCCGGAACAGGCAGACAGCATCCGATTCTATTATGAAGGAGGTTCAGGCACCTTCGATGCTACAACAGGTATAGGTGTGGTGAAATCGAAGCAGCAGCAGTGGTACCCTTTGCATCATGAGGAGGAGAGTTTTGAGATCTACACGATTCCAAGAGCCGACAGCGACCAGCTGAAGGTCATGGTAACCACCTATAAGACCACAGGTGGAGAGGTGGAGATTCTGACAGAGCGTGAGATCAGCGATATCCCCATCCGTCGCAATTGTATCACCACCTGCAGGGGCAGCTTGTTCAACCCCACGGAACAGCATCAGATCAGCATCAGTATCGACACTACCTGGGAAGACGAGGAGATCGAGTTTTCGTTCTGAGCATCTTTTTGTCCAAATTTATTTGGCTATTTCTTGAATTTTCGTAACTTTGCACCCAAGAAAACTAATATGTGACTGTTATGATGGACAAGAAACAGGTGAATGATGTGATACGCCAGAATGTGGCGCAGCTGTCGAAACTGTCTGATAAGGAGGTGGGTATGATGCCTGCCGTAGAGGCTCCGTTGCCCTCTGTTGATCAGGTGAAGGAGATCATATCGCTGGCCAAGCGCATCATCTTTCCCGACTATTTCAATAAGCGTCAGCCCGATGAGACGATACGCGCCTATTATATCGGGGTGTATATGGAGGAGTTGGTTAACTTGCTGACCAAACAGATAGCCCACGGTCTCCAGTTCTGTGAGGAGTGTGTCATAAATCAGACGAAGGAACAGGTCTATACGGAGGCAGAGCGGTTGGCACTTGAGTTTGTCGCTACGCTGCCTGAGATCAAGCGTTTGCTCTATACCGATGTGCAGGCGTTGTTTGACAACGATCCTGCTGCACCCAACTATGGTGAG
>JAEEGJ010029680.1_pt1 | contig 10769 bp, 9 predicted proteins | sample 8958761 | NCBI WGS metagenome assembly JAEEGJ01 (sample SAMN16246546, study PRJNA631951) | gut metagenome | biome: gut microbiome; feature: rumen; material: RS-attached | host: Bos | place: Iran: Karaj | collected 2018-10
GTAAAAACAAGATTGGGATTAGAATCGCCTGAAGAGTTTAAAGATATACTTCCTATATATAATAAATATCCTTTTTCTAAAGTTATAATCCATCCCAGAGTAAGAACTCAGATGTATAAGGGAAAACCGGACATGGAAATGTTCACCTGGGCTTATGAAAACTGCAATAAGGAAATCTGTTACAACGGAGATATCACTACAGCAGAGGATTATGCCAGTATCTGTGCGGCTTATCCCGATTTGAAGGAGGTAATGATCGGACGAGGATTGGTTGGGAATCCTGCCCTTGCGAGAGAAATCGCTACAGGTGAAAAGTTAAGCATCTCCGAGGTAAAATTATTCGTTTCAGAGCTCTCAAAAGCTTATAGAGAGGAAATTCCTGGAGAAGAGCAGATAATGCACAAGATGAAGGAGATGTGGTTTTACCTTGGAGGACTGTTTAAATGCAGTGATGGTGCGGATGCTGAGCAATTCATCCACAAGATAAGAGTAGCAAAAAATCTTTCTGAATACAGAAATGCAGAGCGAGAACTTTATAGAAACTGCATAATAAAATAAAAAATATAGCATGACATCAATACATCATGATGTCATACTATTTTATTCTTGATCAGGATGATCTTTTCTAATCAACTCTCTTAATCCTAAAGCAATTATTTCATCCGGAGCCGTAAGAAGTTTTCTTTCCTTTTCTGTTTTCTCCTGTTCGGTTGGAATTTCTTGCAATTCTTCTTTTTCTTCGGGTTCTTGTGCCATAATAGACCCTCCTCACAATTAGCATAATTACGCTGTTTTTCTTATTTTATCACTAATTCATACGTCAAAACAGATAGTTTTAGAAAAAAAAGGATAAAAATGCGCATAACAGCGTTGATTTTGCTTTTGCATAGTGGTAGAATCCCATCTTTGACACCTAAAAAGCCGCAATCCCAGTATACTTCTAGGATTCCGGCTTTATTTTTATCACGTGAAATGCGTAATGTTGCGTATATACTCTTTGAAATGGAAGCCTTGCCTACGGCAAGCCTCTGAATTAATGCGAAGGGCGTAAGGTTACGCCAGACCCAGGTTCATATCCGCTTGATTACCTTTTTATCATGAGCCATATATCTGTCAAGGCTGCAAAGCACCGCTCCGCGGCTACGGCCTTGACAGATATATGGCTCATGAGTACTGTTTGACAAGCGGATATGAACTAAGGGTGTCCTAGACAGGACCACCGTCTACAGTCCTTTAGTTCTTCTTATAATTCCGGCCATTACTTTAGGGGTTGTCAGTTCATAATCAGTATGGAATCCGGCGTTTTCATGCAATGCATCTGTCAGTTCAGTTCTTGTATAGCAGGGAATGTATCCTTGATCGGATACTTTTCGCATTTCCATGTGTCTCAGAGTTCTTACGATCTCTTCGCAGGTGAATTTTTCATCAAGCTCTTTTTCGAGTATCCTGTATATCATAAGTGCTATGAAGCATGTAAGAAAATGAGCTTCTATTCTGTCATCTCTTTGCAGGTATACCGGCCTTGCTTCAAACTCTGATTTCATTATCCTGAACGATTCTTCGATCTCCCAGCGATCATGGTTTATCTTTGCGATATCAGCGGGAGAGTCGTCAAGGTTAGTACATACTGCGTAGAATCCGTCATAGCGTGCTTCCTCTTCAATCGCTGCCTCATCAATTTCATACCTTGCCTTGCTGGCTATTTCACCATCATTTGTAAACGGAGTTTTCTTGATGAATCTTTTTGCGTCGTTTTGAGATCGCTTGTCAGCCTGGGCAGGCTTATCAAGAAGCTTCCTTGCGCGTTCTATCTGACGGCTTCGGATTGTCTGCTGATAATCTCTGTATTTAAGGGAGTAGGTGACAATAAGCGTCTGATCAAATGGTATGTCACGTTCTTCATCATATCCTTCTATAAGCATCTGTTTATAGTAGATGCGTTTTCTGTTCTCCGGAGTGTCTTCAAGCTTTGAAATGTCATATTTCTTTTTGCTGCCTTCTGCTTCCCATCCGCTGGGATCAAGGCACCATTCTTTAAGATCACTTTTGAGTTTCTTGATAGACTGAGTTGTTATGAAGCTCCGCTCACCATAGTTGTTGAATCGTCTGTTTGCGTCAGATGATAAACCGGCATCTGTGCATACGATAAATTTTGAGAGCTCGAAATCCCTCATTATCTGTTGCTCCAGAGGTTTTAGTGACAGCTGTTCATTCTGGTTACCGGGATTTATGCAGAAAGCCAGGGGAATACCGGACTTATCCATGAACAGTCCCATCTGTACTATGGGATTGGGACGGTGCTCTTTACTGGGACCGTACTGCTTAAGACCGGATTCTTTTTCCAGTTCAAAGAAGTAGTTAGTGCAGTCATAGAAAAGAATACCTGTATTTCTTTTTACAAGTTTCCGGGAGCGCTTATAAAGCTCTGACTGTATGAAATCGGAATTTTCAGATAACACTGAAAGAGCACGGTAAACCTGATGCAGTTCAAAGGCTGGCTGTTCAAGCAGCTTCTGAGACTGCTCATAGCATGACAGCTTTGAAGACGGATAAAGGATCCTGCCATAAAGAAGGCGTGAAAGTATTGTGTTGAGGTCATACTCAAAAGCATTGCCTTTCTTTATGGCACGGCATATGGATGGAAGGCCAAGCTTATAATAAATCTGCTGCAGGAATAGATATCCCGAGTTGAAAGATAGTTGGGTGTTCATATCGATTGTGCTATTGGTTGTGAAAGGAACCAGCACGCGATGATCAGATGCAGCCTCTTCCTCATTCAGCAGCCTCAATTGTTCCCTGGCCCAGGCGTCGACATCATCGACACCATAGGTCTCCCGGATTGATTTTTCAGTCCCTAGTTTTTTGACTATTTCAGAAGAATTCTTCCCTCCGCGACGGACCGAACGGATTATGTAATACGAGATTGCATTCTTGGATTTTACTTTGTTTAACCGCATAGAACACCTCCACAACTTATAGTATTATTGTACTACAATACGGCATTACGGTCTACAAGATGTTAAAATTTTACAAAAAAAGCCAGTACTGGCTTTCAGCGATTTGGGGTGTCAAACTTCCGTAAAGATTTTCTGAAATAAGTCTAAATTCATCTTGCAAAGTTGACTTAATCAGTCGATATCTAATACAATGAAAATATAATATATATTCAATTATACATGATGTTTTTTACAGGAGGAATCGACCAATGACCAGAAAACATGCCATTTTTGATCGTCCAATTATCGGATATTTTGTTCTTATAATCTTTGTTATGTTTTTTTCATCTATTGGTGCAAGCCTGATAGATAAACCGCTTTCAAACGTTATACCTGGTTATGCAAGAGAGATGTCCGGATTAGGTACCACTGTGACATCTGTGTCCGGGATCGGGGCCGCTATAGGTGTTCTGATATCAGTTATTATATTTACACTTTGGTTCAGGCCTGACTTCAAAGGCATTCTTGGTGTGAGAGGCTTTTTGTGGGGCATTGTGGTTATGCTTCCTTTTCTTATTGCTGATTATGTAGGTGCCGTTATTGATCTTCATACATTTGGATTTGGCAATGTGCTTGTTGCTTTTTTATCTGCTCTTTCGCCCGGATTTACAGAGGAAGTAGCTTTCAGAGGTCTCGGTATAGCCAACTACATGAGAACGATCAAGTCTGAGAAGCAGATTAAACAGATATTCTGGTTATCAACATTATTGTTTGCCGGGATACATATAACCAATATCTTTTCAGCCGGAAATCCTGTGGCTGGTATTTTTCAGGTAGTATATTGTGTCGGAGTTGGCGCGATTTTTGGTGCGGTATATTTACGCACGGCTAATCTGTGGGTTGTAATGATCGCACATTTTACATTGGATTTTGCAGGACTTGTTAACGCTTACTATTCTTCAACAGGTGGTCTTTCGACACAGCTGGTTGCCAGTGATTGGGTTAATCTTGTGGCATCTGCGATAGGAATAGTGACTGCATTGATCCTGTTATCGCCCAAGCACTACCCGCAGATCATGGAACTTTGGAAAGAAAAGTGGAGCCGATAGCTGGCAGTATTCATTGGATATGCATTATGGGTGAGTAATATGATTCTATTTGTAGATGCTTGTGTTAGAGCACATTCGAGGACTAAAAGGCTTGCAGAAGCTCTGTTGGCAAAACTAAATGAAGAGGCTGTTCATGTAGCATTGGAAGAGATTTCTTTTGCTGTGACAGACGAGGATTATCTGAAAAAGAGAGATGAGCTGATATCGATAGGTGAGTTTGACAACGATATGTTTGCCTTGGCCAGGCAGTTTGCAGCAGCGGATATAATCGTAATTGCTGCACCTTTCTGGGATCTGTCTTTTCCTGCTAAGTTGAAACAGTATATCGAAGCCATAAATGTAACCGGAGTTACCTTTGAATACACCCCTGAAGGAATACCCAAAGGCCTGTGCAATGCAAATGAGCTTTATTATGTCATGACGGCTGGCGGGGATTATGTCCCTTGGGAGTTTGGTTTTGGCTATATAAAAGCACTTGCCCAGAATTTCTATGGGATTAAAAATGTGGAAATAATTAAGGCAATCGGTCTTGATATTGTGGGGGCAGATGTCCCGGCCATCATGGATGAAGCTATAAGTAACATTAAACTCAAAAAGGAGAAGGACAGCTAATGATAGGCAAAAGATGGAATGCATTTAGAAAAACTACTTCAGTAATACTTTTGACTGCTTTGGCTATAATGTCTGCCGGATGTGGAAACAAAGAAAGCAAGGCAGGCTCTGACATATCTTCTCAGGAAGTAGAAAGTTCAGATCTTTCCGGAGTGCCCGGAGAATGGAAATGGGTTGATTCCGATGTTGTTGGCATGGTCAAGCCGGAAGATAACATACGGCTTCAGGACGACTTTGCTGCAGCTGCAAACAAAGACTATATTTTGTCTGCAGTTATAGACCCTGCTTATGAAGAGGCCAGTACAGTTCTTGATGCATCTAAGCTGGTATATGAAAGATGTATGGCGATTGCCTCTGATGATACTATGACAGACGACAATGCTTTAAAATACAAAGCTTTGGTAAAGCTGCACTCTGATTGGGATGAGAGAAACAAGCTTGGTGTAGAACCACTAAAAAAGTACATTGCAGACATACAGAGCATATCTTCTATAAGTGAACTTACAGAATATCAGGGAAGCACTAAGAGAAATCCCTTTGAACTTGGATTATTAATACCGGAATCCGTAGGAGTACAATTGCAGTTCCCGGACAAGAGTACATTAAATCTTAAGGCTCCAAGTCTTTCGCTCGGATCTGTCTCTTCATATGTGCAATATACAAGTAGCACATTATCAGCAAAGGAAAGATGCGATGATGTAATTGGATATTATCTTGGAAGACTTGGTTTTTCTGAAAAAGAGATCAAAGATACCTTAAAAGGCAATTACAGAATAGAAACTTTTATCGCCAGAAACAGTAATATTGAAAACTTCGGCGTAAGGGAAATGTTTACTCTGGCGCAAAACAACAGAGAAGGGATAGGTGACTTACAAGGGGATTATCCGCTCTTGCAGATACTGGATAGCAGAGGCTATTCGGGATGCGATAGTTTTTATGTGGATTATACATACCTTAAGGCTCTGTCCGGGATTTATTCCGAAAAAAATCTTGAGGATATCAAGTCATTTCTTATAGTTCATACCATCGATTCGACCAAGTATCTTTATGACCGCGAATCATATGAAAAGATGGTTTCGCTTTATACCACAAGCGTGGGCAACCATGAGGGGCTATCAGATGGTCAGCGCAGCGTCCTTTTTAGAAATGATATGACTATCTGCGGCTTTCTTCCGTTATTAGATACGTTATACCTGGAAAAATATTATAAGGACAGCGAAAAAACAAATCAGGTAAAAGAATTTACTGACGCACTGATAAAGGCTTATTTACAAATACTTGATGAAGAAGACTGGATGTCAGATGATACAAAAACTGCTGCAAAAGAAAAATTGCAAAATATGGCGCTGCATCTCATAAAGCCTGATAATGTCGCGGACTATTCATCAGCAGAAATAAAATCCTACGAAGAAGGAGGCAACCTTGTTGAGGCTGCTGCTGAAGGCAGGCGTGTATTGGAAGCTCACAGGGCAGCTATAAGTAAGAGTCCGGATTGGGACAGATTCAAGTGGGATATTTATGACGCAGATAGAACTACTACAGAGGTTAACTGTGTGTATTATACAACCGAAAACGGCATCTATATAATGGCAGGTTATTTAGCTATGTGCGATGCTGCATTCGGAGAGGATTCATCAATTGAGCAGTTTGCGGGAATCGTAGGAACTACTATTGGTCATGAGATAACTCATGGATTTGATTCTAATGGAACAAAGTTTGATCTGTATGGGCGGCAGTTTGATGAAAATATAACTGCCATTGACTGGATGGCTGTAGAGGACAGGTCAAAGATGGATGAAAAGGGATCAAAGCTTGCCGGTTATTTCTCACTGGCAAGACCTATTCCCGGGCAACAGAAAGTGAATGGAAGCATTATAAAAGATGAAGCCATAGCCGATATGGGAGGCATCAAGTCAGTTCTGTATGTGGCAAGGGAATGGCCTGATTTTGATTATGACGAGTTTTTCAGAGCCTTTGCAAGGCAATATGCGCAGCAGACAACTAAGGAAAACGAGCTTGGGACAATGAGAGGTGACATACATCCCCTTCCATTCTACAGAATAAACATTATGCTTCAGCAATATGATGAATTCATCGAAACCTATGATATTAAGCCGGGAGATGGAATGTACTTAAGCCCGGAAAGAAGAGTCAATGTTTGGTGATGTCTTATTCAGGAAGGAGTCTAATTATGGGATCAGAGATTTCAAATGCAGCAATAAGGCTTGATAACATAATCAAGAGCTATGGCAAGCATGACGTACTAAAAGGCGTCACCATGCAGGTTAATAAAGGCGACATCTATGGTCTTGTGGGCAAAAACGGTGCAGGAAAAACCACGATATTCAAGATGATTCTTGGATTGTCTGAATACACTTCCGGCAGTGTTTCTATAGACGGCTCGCAGAATCGAAAAGAGCTGTTTGAAAACAGGTCAAAGGTTGGATTTTTCGTAGGCTCCAATTTCTATGGATATCTTTCCGGGAGAGCAAATCTTGAATACTATGCAGCTGCAAAGGGAATCAAGGGAAAAGCGCTGAAGCAGGAGGTGGATCGTGTTCTGAAGGTTGTGGGTCTCGTCGATGGTAAGGAAAATCAGAAAGCCAAGGGGTATTCCCTTGGAATGAAACAGCGTCTTGGAATAGGCAATGCAATCCTTGGCAATCCTGATATTCTCATCCTTGACGAGCCGACCAACGGTCTTGATCCTCAGGGTATAGCTGATATCCGCCACATGATACGGCGATTCAGAGATGAGTTTGGTATGACTGTCATAGTGTCGAGCCATATTCTTGGTGAATTGGAAAATACCGCAGATCGCTTCGGCATAGTACACAATGGAGTTATAGCAAAAGAAATCACACAGGATGATCTTTCTGCAAAGCGCCCTGAGGTAGAACTGACAGTTTCTGCCGGTAATCTGGAAAGAGCCAAAAGTATTCTTGCGGAAAATGGTATTGATGTCCTAAAGGAAGGAAAAGAGAAAGTTACTCTGGAAGACTATTACTTTGAACTCATTGGAGGATCAGCAGAATGAGAAATTTGTTAAGAGCGGATTTGAAACGTATCTTTCGGGTTGGCCTTATTTACGTCGGTCTTTTGCTTGCGCTGATCTACATCTCATATACAGTTCTTGAAGGTGTTGTAAATGATGGTTCAATCGGACTGATAAATGGTGTGCAGAAATCACTTAGCGGGGCGCCTATAGCTCTTTTCATAGTCTTTCCCACATTCTATGCTGTTTTTGCACATGAGTTGTCTTCAAAATCGATGCAGACTGTGCTTGGTCATGGTATAACCAGGGACAAGCTCATAATCGCCAAGCTCCTCGACGCTGCCATTTTACTTCTTTGCCTTTATCTGGTCATAATTGTAGCGGCTCTTATTGTAATAAAGACAGAATCGGCAATCGTATTAAGCCCGCAGCAACAGGTGAATCTTATTATATATATCATCCTGAGGTGGCTTAGACATTTTGGCTACATTGTTTTTTCCGCCATGATCATGTACATTTCCGGTTCGACAGTTCTTGGTATTATCGCATGTATCGCGTTTACGGTTGTGTTTAAACTGGTGTTTAACATAGTAGAATTTTTTTCTTCTCTTTCATTATATGATTATACCTTTGACGGGTTGCTGGATTGGGCATATACCGGAATAGAAGTGGGAGCGGCCCCCTGGCAGCTTCTGCCAGCTGTCTGTTATCTTTTCGCAGCACTGGCGATTACGACTTATTTTTTCCGGAGAAAGGAGTTTGACTTTTGAAAAATCTAATTTTTGCAGATGTGAAAAGGATCCTGAGAAAACCGTCATATTGGATTGTACTTGGAATTTGCCTCCTTATTTCACTCTTTTGGACTATTCAATCAAACAATAGCGGCGGGCCAAGTGGATTTTCATTTGCTTCCAATCAGGGAACAGCTATAAACACAATGAATCTGTTTATAGGAATAGCCATATACGTGAGTGTATATGCCGATGAGTTCACGTCAAATTCGATGCAGTGCCTTATTGGAAGAGGGATTTCAAGAAGGAGACTCCTGATTGCCAAGTTCATTAATTGCGTAATCGTAACCTTTATTTCATATGGAATCTATACTCTTTTTATCACCATTACAGGTCTGATTATGGGAGCGAAGATGAACGGAGCAGAAAGCAGCTTTTTATATAGCACGATACTAACCAATGCTTTTATTGTTCTGGGATATGCAACAATATCCATGATCATTCTTTTCTGGAGCAAGAACGTTGCCTATGCAACACTCGTGGATGCATTCCTTCTTTTTGCAGGAGATACACTGCTGAGCGGTCTAAATGTTATTCCTGTGATCAACCATTGGCATATAGACAGGCATTTTTTTTCACAGGCCCTCGAATGTGCAAAAGTAGATTTGCTGCTTACCGGAGGTACGGCAATCATTACACTGCTTTGGCATGTTGCAAAGATCTGTGCTATTTCCATTATTTTGGCATATTTGCTCTTTAGAAAAAAAGAGCTGGATTTTTGACATGGTTTATATATGCGATAGCCTGAGGAGAAAATATGAGAATCAGAAGAGAATTGGCTGTTTTTTTAGTTGTAGGTTTTATGCTTTCAGGATGTACTGCCCAAAAGGCCCCACCGTCTGATAACAGCACACAAACAGACGAAGCTGTAGATACAAATGATATCGATGGAGGAAAACCGTGGATTAACTCGAATCTGAAAGAGAATGTTATAAATGTGGGACATCTTTCAGAGAAGGATGATTATTATATCGCAGTCAACTACGACTGGATAATGGAGCACGATATTCCGGAAGGCTCACCATCCTACAGTGGTGCAAGTGTACTCAGGTCTGAAATTGAAGAAAAAGCAATTGCGGCGATGGAAGATGATACACTCACCAGTGTGGATGCAAAGCTAGTCAGTATCATGTATCATTCGTTTCTTGATTGGGACAGCAGAAATGAGAATGGCCTGAAACCGCTGGAGGCTATTGTAAAATACATTGAGGCGCTGTCAGATATTGATGCGGTTTCGGAGTATACCTGCAGCCCCCAAAGGCCGGAACTGGTTAGCACAGTTATAAAAATCGAAAATAAAAATGATCTGCTGGATTCAACTAAATATGTTACATCCGTAGAGTTTAATGACCTCCTTTTGGGCGATTCATCCGAGTATAGTGAAAGGTCTCCTGTCGGACAGCTACAGGATGATGAAAACAGGAAGCTCTTTTCATCGATTATGGTTAGAATGGGATATTCACAGGAAGAGTCGGACAAAATCTATGACGCTTCCATGGAATATGAGACGCAGCTGGCTGAATCGGTATATTCATATAATGATTATTCGCAGTCGGATATCTTTTCCAAGGCTATGAACTATTATGAGCCGGATGAAATGTATGCCCTGACCGCAGAATTTCCCATGAAAGAATTCATCAAAGGAAGAGGATATGACAATGCCAAGCGGTTCTATAGTGCGGAGCCGGAGGCACTTAAAAAGATATCCAAGATGTATACTCAGGACAACATAGAAGGTATCAAGGGGTATATGATCGTGCATACAGTCATCGCCAGCGCTGAGTATCTTGACAGACAAGCATTTGAGGCTGGTATAACAGCCGATAATAATATAAATGGCGCAACCGGAATACTTAGCGACAAGCATTACGCATATACTGCTGTGCGGTCAGCTCTGCCGGACTCCATCGGAAAAATGTATATTCAAAAATATGATCCTTCTGAAACAAAAAAGACCATTACTCAGATCTGCAAAGACATCGTGGCTAAGTACAGGGAAATGCTAAAAGAGGAGGATTGGCTTTCCGAGGAGACCAAACAGCTTGCCATAGAGAAGCTTGATGCGATGAAGATCAATGTGATTGAGCCGGGAGAGTACCTTGATTACAGTGGCCTGAAACTTGATGATCTGTCTTACTTTGATATTCAAAAGACCATTAAGGATTATGAACACGAGCTTGATTTGATGAATACTAACGGTACTGTAAACAAGAATCTCTGGCCTGCATCAACCCTTGAAACGGAAGCTTTTTATTCTCCGACCAATAACTCTATCAATGTTATGCTTGGCATATTGGGCGATGATTTCTATAGAAACGACATGTCG
>JAEEGJ010029685.1_pt1 | contig 10768 bp, 7 predicted proteins | sample 8958761 | NCBI WGS metagenome assembly JAEEGJ01 (sample SAMN16246546, study PRJNA631951) | gut metagenome | biome: gut microbiome; feature: rumen; material: RS-attached | host: Bos | place: Iran: Karaj | collected 2018-10
TACATTGGGGTTTTTGAGATCTCTCCACGCGGCCCTCTGGGCCTTGGTCGAGATGACAAACTATCGCGATACTCTGCCGCTGCCGCCGCCTTTCATGAGGGCTTCCACTTCCGCGACGGTGACGCGGTTGTAGTCGCCGAAGATGGTGTGCTTGAGGGCGGAGGCCGCCGCTGCGAACTCGATGGCTTCCTGGTCTGTGCAGTAGGAAAGAAGGCCGTACAGGAGACCGCCCATGAAGGAATCGCCGCCGCCAACGCGGTCTACGATGTGGGTGATGTCATACCTGCGGCTCTGCCAGAGGGTGTTGCCGTCGAACAGCACACCGCCCCAGGTGTTGTGGTTGGCGTTGATGGAGCCGCGAAGGGTTATCGCAACTTTCTTGCAGCGCGGGAAGCGCTTCATAAGCTGGCGGCAAACGCTCTCGAAACGGGTCTGGTCGATTTCGCCGCCGGTTTTTTCCGCATCAAAGCCTTCCGGCTTGATGCCGAATTCCTTCTCCGCGTCTTCCTCGTTGCCAAGGATAAGGTCGCAGCCCTCTACGAGCGCGGGCATAACCTCGGCGGCCGTTTTGCCGTACTGCCACAGTTTCTTGCGGTAGTTAAGGTCGCAAGATACTTTCACGCCCAGCTCGTTAGCCACCTTGATGGCTTCCAGGCAGGCATCCGCGGCGCCCTGGGAAAGGGCGGGAGTGATGCCGGTCCAGTGGAACCAGTCGGCTCCTTTCAGCACCTCGCGCCAGTTCACCATGCCGGGCTTGATATCGGAGATGGAGGAATGCGCACGGTCGTACACAACCTTGGATCCACGGGCAACAGCGCCGGTTTCAAGGTAATAGATTCCCACGCGCTCGCCGCCGTACACCACGCCGTCCAGGTTTACGCCGAAGCCGCGGAGCTCTGAGGTGCACATCTTGGCGATGTCATTGTCGGGAAGACGCGTCACGAAGTGCGCATCAACACCGTAATTGGCCAGGGAAACGGCCACATTGGCCTCGCCGCCGCCGAAAGTGGCGTCGAACTGACGGGCCTGGGAGAAACGGAGGAATCCGGGGGTGGACAGGCGGAGCATAACTTCGCCGAAGGTGACTACTTTTGCCATTTGTTATTTTTATTTGAGGATTGTCTTATATGAAGGTCCAGCGGAATGACCACTGTATCCGTTCTGCCGTCAAGGAATGCATGGGCAGCCTCCTGGCCCATCTCGTAGGGGCGCTGGCCCAGCGAGCTTATGGAAGGAGTCATGATGGATGTGAACGACTCGTTCGCGGTTCCTACGACACCGAAGGAATCCGGCACCGAAATACCCTTTTCCCGGAGTGCATCGATAGCGCCAAGGGCCGAAAAATCGCCGGCGCAGTAAAGGGCATCGCAACCAGCCTCTATGGCACTGAGGGCTGCTTTATAGCCTGTTTCACGGACGATGGAGTCGTAAAACACTATGCTCTTGTCGAAAGGCAGGCCTGCATCCTCCAGGGCCATTTTGTACCCGGCAAGACGTTCCACATACAGCATTGCGGTCATGTATCCCGCAATTGTGCCGATGCGGCGGTAACCCGCCTCGATAAGATGCTTCGTGGCATTATATGCCCCTTCGCAGTTGGCGCCCTCTATCTTGGCGCCGGGGATATCCGGAAAAACGCGGTCGAACTGCACAAGGGGGATATCCGGCCCCAGGGCCTTGCGGATATGGTCTCCGTTAACGTCGAAAATAGCATGTGAAAGGAGAACGCCCGCCACCCGATAGTTCCTCAAGGTCTTGAGGGCCTTGATTTCCGCTTCCGGGCTTTCCTTGGTCTGGCAGATGAGCACATTGTATCCGGCCTCGTTCAGAACGCTCTCCGCTCCCCCGATGATGTTGGAGAAGAATTCGCGATGGATACGGGGTACGATGATGCCGACGATATTGGAACGTCCGCGGCGAAGGTTCGAGGCCACCACGTTGCGCTCGTAGCCCATTTCCTTTGCGGCTTTCTCAACGGCCAGGCGCGTTTCCTCCTTCACACGCGGGCTCCCGGCAAGAGCCCTGGAAACCGTGGAAGGAGTGATGCCAAGTGCGGCGGCGATATCGGTTATTGTTACCATGTCGACGCAAAGATACAAACGTTTGCATAAACTTCCAAATTTAATTTGTCAATCGTCGCACACGATTGACAAATCACAAACGTCCAGCGAGCCGGAATCGTTCTTGGGAGCGTACCTGTTGCAGAAAAACCCCCATTTGGCTCCAATCCATTTTCCCTGTTTAGCCACAAAAGGAACAAGCCCTTCGAAATTAACTCCGTCCGTACTGTAGGATAACGTACAAAGAGCCTCCGGAACGGGCCCGCCGGTATCACGCGCCTTCACCTGCAGTTTCACCCAAAACTCAACCAGTCTGCCCTCGGAATACGGCAGCATGCAGATTGCCTGGACCTGTTCAGGTGCACCGTCAGGGGCTCCACGGCAGACGAAACTCTCCAGCTGCGCCCCCTCCGCGCGGTCGGTTACCCTGATACCGGAATAATCGGCACCCATGACAACCATCCCGGCCTGCTCTCCCCTGCCTTCAAGCTTCGGATTCGGACGGAAAACCAGCTTTGCCGTTACCGTGAAATGCTCTGCCGGGAACTTCTGCTGAAGCACATTGCCGCAATTCCACAGATTCTTATAATCGGAGCCCTGCTCCACGCTGAACAGGCGGACATTGCCTCCAGGAAGCGCAAAATGCCAGTAAGGAGAAGGCTCGCAGGGGTACTGCCAATCCAGACGGAGCCCATAAGGCCCAACGGCCGTACTGGGTTCAAAGCCCCTCTGAGCCACCCTACGAGGGCTCTCATGGAAATTCACGGGCTGCCCCACCCCGTCGCCGTCCGGGTCCTCCCCTATCACCGGCCATCCATCGGCCCCCCACTTCATCGGCTGAAGATGGACGATACGGCCATAAGCGCCCTTGTCCTGGAAGTGGAGGAACCAGTCGCCGCCCAGGCCATCGACCCATGCCCCCTGATGAGGACCGTTGATGCCGCTGCCGCCCTGAGCCATCACGATTCTTTCCTCATAGGGGCCAAAAGGCTCACGGGCGCGCAGGACGGTTTGCCATCCGGTAGATACTCCGCCCGCGGGCGCAAAAATATAATAGTAGCCTTTGCGCTTGTAAAACTTTGTGCCCTCAATCGTGGGCTGAGTGCGATGCCCGTCGTAAACTATCCTGGAAGGCCCCAGCAGACGGGTGCCGTCGGAGGACATCGGCGCAACGAAAACAACGCTCTTGAGCCCTGCCCTGGAACCGGCAGCCGCATGCGACAGATAAGCCTTGCCGTCATTGTCCCAGAAAGGACACGGGTCGATGAATCCCTTCTCCCGAGTCACCCACACCGGCTCTTCCCACCTCCCGGCCGGGTCCTTGCTGCGCACCATGAAAACGCCGTGGTCCGGATCACCGACGAAAATGTAGAACCACCCATTATGATACCTTATGGAAGGAGCCCAAACCCCCTCGCCGGGTGCCAGATCGTAAGGATAAGCGGCCAGGGCCGATCCCACCAGCTCCCAGTTCACCAGGTCGGTCGAATGCAGAATGGGCAGCCCGGGAAAGCAGTTGAAGGACGATGCCGTCATCCAGTAATCCTTCCCGACGCGGCAGACGTCCGGGTCCGAATAATCCAGATGAATGACAGGATTATTGTATTTTTGGGCCGATGCGGCCAGGGCCGATACCAGCGCCGCAACTGTCACCGCAAAAATGTGCTTTTTCATATTATGTGGTTTAATCTTCAGGGTAATAGTCCAGATTCAGCCGATGGAGGATATCGGCATGAATGTAATGGTTGCGAAGCGAAGGAGGCTCGCTGCGGGAGAGACTCTCTGCAAAGACACGGAGGCATTCCCTCGCCGTGCCGGCGATATCGTGAGTGACCAGAAAATCCACCTGACCCTCGCGCAGGGCCATAATGTTCTTTTGAAGATTGTCGAAGCCCACCGCACGTATCTCCGGATGCGCCGCCAGGAATGGAGCTAGCAGATGGATTCGGGAGTTGGTGGTGGCCAGATGCCTCACCCCCGGATGCTCCGAGATGAACTTTTCAAGTGCAGGGGCGATGCTGTCCGGAGTTTCCGGGTCGATGAAGACCGTGTGCACGCTTGTCCCGGGATGATGCTCCTGAACATAGTCCAGGAAGCCCTGACGGCGCTCCCTGTTGGGGTCTCCCTTGTGGTGTTTGTCGCGGAGAATACGTACAAGGAGTATCTCCTCCGGTTCATCGGACTGCAACAGAAGGAATGCCCCAAGCTCGCCGCAGCGATGGGAATCCACACCCACATAAAGGACATTGTCCTGCCCCTCCACCTTATTGTCCAGAAATGCGAACGGAATGCCTTTCTGTTTCAGCACCGACGCAAAAGATGCGACTTCTTCCTTGAAAACGGCATTCAGGATCACCCCGTCCGGGGTCGATTCCAGAAGCAGGGCCGACTGCTGCAGGAACGATTCCACATCGGTCTGATTATAGAGGAACATCTCCAGCTCCAGATTGAAACCGGAATCCCGGGCCTCTTCCCTGAATCCTCGGTTGATGTATTCCCAGTACTCCCCTTCCTGAAATGCGGGCACCAGGCATGCAATGCGGCGCACCTTGCGGGACGACAGCTTGGCGGCGTTCAAATTCGCCGAATACCCCAGACGCTGAATAGCCTCACGCACACGCGCCTCTGTATCAGCGGAATAGCGACCGCGCTTATGTATCACGCGGTCCACCGTTCCGCGGGACACTCCTGCCTCGCGGGCAACGTCAAAGACTGTCGGGATTGTCTTTTCGCCCTCCATGCTTGCAAATATAAGCAAAATATACTTGCATACACAGAAAAAAGATTATATATTTGCAATTGCGTTCACGTGCACGCAATAAGGCAACAATTAACCCATTATATGAAAAGAACTGTTACAATCATCGGAGCCGGCATGATGGGCTCCGCCCTCGCTTTCCCCGCAGCGGAAAACGGGCACGAGGTCCGCATCGTCGGAACCTGCCTGGACGACGAAATCATCGACGGATACATCAAAACCCACAAGCACGAAAAATTCTGCCGCCCATTCCCGGACAACGTGAAGTACTATTACTATAAGGATTGGAAGAAAGCGGTGGAGGGGGCCGATTTTATCATCGGCGGCGTATCCTCTTTCGGCGTGGAGTGGTTCCTGGAGGCCATCCTCAAGAATCTGGACCCGTCAATTCCGGTTCTAAGCGTAACCAAAGGCCTCAAGGGCCTGCCGGACGGCACTCTCATCTCCTACCCCGGCTACTGGGAAAGCGAACTGGCTAAAGTGGGCATCCACAGGGAAATCTGCGCAATCGGCGGTCCCTGCACATCGTATGAGCTGGTGTTCATGGATCCTTCGGAAGTTGGTTTCTGCGGCCGTGACCAGAAGGCCCTCCGCATGATGAAGGAAACCATGCAGCGCCCGTATTATCATATCTCGCTCACGGACGACGTCATCGGCCTTGAAAGTGCTGTCGCTCTGAAAAACGCGTATGCAATGGCTGTTACCCTGGCGGTGGGCCTCAATATCCGCTGGCACGGGGAAGACGAACCACAGCACTATAATTCCCAGGCGGGCACATTCACTCAGGCGGTGCGCGAAACCCACGCTCTGATGCAGATGCAGGGCGGAACTTTCGACGCTGAAGCCATCGGCCTTGGAGACCTGTACGTTACCATTTTCTCCGGGAGAACACGCCGATGCGGTGTACTTATGGGCAAGGGACTCAACTACGATGAGGTAACGGAGGCGCTCGCCGGCATCACCCTGGAATCGCTGGTAATCACCCGCGTGATGGGCATTGCCGTGAGGAAGAAGGCGGAACTGGGGCTTCTGGACCTCAAGAACTTCCCCCTCCTTATGCACATCGTGGAAATCCTGGATAAGGGAATGGCCGATGCGGACCTTCCCTGGGAAGCATTCACCTTTGAACAGTTCCGTTAATGAAACCAACCAAGAAAAGTTTCAACTACTGGCAGTGGAGAGTTATCATCTGCTCGATGATAGGCTACTCCATGTTCTATTTCGTGAGGAAGAACTTCTCCTTCGCGATGCCGGTCCTGAGCGCCCAGTACGGGATCACGAATACCGATTTCGGTATCATCCTCAGCCTTGTGGGCATCATCTACGGCGTATCCAAGTTCCTGAACGGATTCATCGGGGACAGGGCCAATGCGCGCTGGCACATGGTAATCGGCCTTAGCGCCTGCGTGCTGCTCAATTTCGTCTTCGGCTGGAGCGACAAGATCTCCACCATGATTACGGGGCAAAGCGGCGGGCCGGATTTCATCGGCACGATGGTGCTGGTGATGGGCATTCTCCTGGTGCTGAACAACATCTTCCAGGGCTGCGGATTCCCGCCGTGCAACAGGCTCATGAACCACTGGGTGCCGCCCAAGGAACTGGCCACAAAGATGTCCATCTGGAACACGTCACACTCCATCGGCGCAGGCATCCTGGCCGTGCTATGCGGCTATATAGTGAGCAGCACCGGAGACTGGCGGCTCTGCTTCTGGATCCCGGGCGCGATCGCCGGCGTGGGTATCCTGTTTGTGATTATTACCCTGCGGGATACACCCAAATCCGTAGGCCTTCCGGAGCTGCCGGACACCAAAACAGAGCTGGACGACAACGATACACCTGAGGCGTACAGGGCCTTTGTGAAGAAGAAAGTGTTCCTGAATCCAGTGATCTGGGTGCTGGCAATTACGGACCTCTTTGTATATGTGGTACGTTTCGCCGTGCTGGACTGGGGACCAACGTTCCTTGGTAAGATGGCCGTTCCGCTTTCGCCCCAGCTGGCGGGCTGGACAATCGGCATATTCGAGATCGCAGGATGCGCCGGAATGCTTTGCGCAGGCTGGATATCGGACCATGTATTCAAAGGCAAGGAACAGCGCGTGTGCGCGGTAGAGATGGGTCTTGTGGCAATTTGCCTGGTTGTGCTACATCTTTTGCCACCCACAGCCTCCCCTATCCTGGTGCTCTGCATTCTGGCCCTTGCAGGCTTCTTCCTGTACGGCCCGCAGGCGCTTCTGGGCGTCACGGCATCCAAGAACGCCACCAAGAAGGCCGCTTCTTCCGCGGTTGGTCTCATCGGCCTCATGAGCTATGTTTCCGTGCTCATCACCGGTGCCGGGCTTGGCTGGTTCAGCGACCATTTCGGCTGGGACAGCCTCTTCCTTCTGATGGCCGGATTCGCCGTCCTTGGCGGAGTGCTCGTTGCCTTCCTATGGAACATCAAGGCCGACGGCTATATCCACGAATAAACGTTTCGGGATAAAAATCCCATTTCCCGAAAATTGTTTTTAAAAATACTTAATTAGCTGATTTTCGGCTCATTGCTTTTCCCGTACACGGGCGCGCTTTTCCTTTTTTTGCGCGCCCGTTGTTTTATACGCGCGTGTGCAGTAGATTTGCGTTTACTATGAGAAAAAATTCTATCATCCTCGGATTTCTCCTCCCGCTTGCAGGGTGGCTGATGGTCGGATGCGACAAACAGCCTCAGCAGGAGCCTGGCACAGTAGACAAACTGGTGCTTAGCGCTTCGCTGCCGGACGCCGGCACCAAGACCATGTTGAACCATCACGACGATGTCTATGACGTTGTCTGGAAAACCGGTGACAAGATCTCAGTCAACGGTGTCATTTCCAATGCGGTCCCATCGGAATACGATGGACAAAAAGTCGTGGACTTCACCGTAGAAGGCAGCCTCTCGGCTCCTTTCAAGGTCCTGTATCCCGGAACCGGCGAAGAAAGGACAATCAGTCTTCCCGCGACTCAGAACTATGTTGCCGACAACATTGACGGTGCAGCTGCGGCTTCCTATGGCACTGCCACGAGGACGGGGGACAAATACTCCGCCAAACTGAGCAACTTCTGCGGCATCCTCCGTTTCGCTTTGAACGGCTCTGCGACTTTGTCCAGAATCGAGCTGAACAGTCTTGGCGACGAGTGCCTCTATGGTGATTTCGATCTCACAGTTGGCCAGGGCGGATTCACCGGTTCGTTCAATGGCGGCACCGATGGCAAGCTGACATATAACATCGGCGGTGTCACTCTCAGCGGCACAGACACATATTTTCATATTGCCATCCCCGCACAGGCCTATGCTTCCGGCATCGAGGCCCTTGTGTATCAGGCCGATGGTGCCTTCATGCGCCTGAAATTCTGGGGCAGCGGAGCCACTCTCGAAGGAACCGACCTGATTGAATTCGAAAGCAAGACCTTCGCGGCCGGCCGCACGGAGAATCTCCTTGCCATCAACGCCCTCACTGCAGAGGACGGCGGAGAACCCACAGCTGAGGCCCCGGGAATCACCGTGGCTACTTTTAATGTTATGAGGCTGGATTCTGAGAACCGTCCTTCTGCAGCAACCACTGGTGACAGTAACGGTAAAATAGCCCGCCCCGAAGGCGCCATCGCCCCCGACTGCGCCGAGATGCAGGCGGCTCTTGGGCAGGCCATCTATAACACTGGTGCTGATATTATCGGTTTCAATGAAATCGGCGATGACATGTACGCTACCGGCCTTGCTCATTCTTTGCAGACCATTGCTTCAGGCGAAGGTGCTTCCTATACATGGAAACTTGACTTCCCCGGTTCGCTGTCTTCCGGCAACTATCACTACTGCAACGGTTTTGCATATAAGGCCTCCGTGCTCTCCTGCAATGAATCCGGCAGGGCATGGCTCAGGACCGGCAGTGAATCCTACTCCACCAGCAGCGATTCCAATTCCGGCGATCCCAACCGCTATGTAGTATGGGCTAAGTTCACCCACAAGGTCTCCGGCAAGGTGTTCTATTTCTTCGTTACCCAGCTTCCCACCTACGGGCAGGACGGCGGCAACGGCACCAGCAACACCAATATGTCTGGCGGCGTAAATGCATTTGCAACGGCCAAGGCTGGTTCTTCTCCCCAAATTCTTGTTGGAGACTTCAATTCCGCGCCCAATCATTCTAATGAAGCAGGCTACAACAAGCTCAAGACCTACTGGACTGATGCTTATGAAGCTGTAAGCGCAGCCGGCAACCTTGCGCCATTCTATACCACATATTCCGGCACACAGTCCGGCACCGGTGACACCTATCTGTATTCGATTCTCCAGTTTACCAAGAATCATCCGGAGCGCCGTATAGACCATATCATGACTCATGGGGCATGTACGGCTCAAACCTACAGGACGGTGCGTAACGTCTATGAGTTCGGCTCCGGAGAAAACGCAGTAACCTGCGCTCCTTCCGATCATCTTCCCGTTGTTTCTTACATAACCCTCGACTAATTAAGCGGCCATAAGAAATATGAAAAAGATTTATACATACATTACAATTATCGCGCTGGCCGCTCTCACAGCAGGCTGTGCAAAAGAATCAGACATTCAGAACAACGACCCGTCCCAGGCAGCCGGAGAGGAAACAACCCTCACCGTCACCCTGAACGTTCCCGTTTCTGAAACCAAGACAACGCTCGGCGCAAAGGACGGTTCCTCTTATCCCGTCCTCTGGAGCTCCGGCGATGTTATTACCCTCAACGGTACCGCTGCAACGGAATTCACTCCCGCAAGCGGCAATGCATCGGCAACCGCCAAATTCAAGGTGACCAATCTCGCCGCTCCCTACAACTTCCTGTATCGTGGAGTTGCTGGCCAGTCTAACCAGGTCACATTCCCCGCATCCCAGAGTTATGTGGCTAACGGATTTGACCCTGCGGCCATGCCTATGTACGCATCAGTAAGCAACCTTGGCTCCAATGTCACCTTCTCCCATGTCGGAGCGCTCCTCAAGTTCTCCTTCACAGGTACGAACAAGATTGACGCCATTACCCTCACGGCGGCCGACGCAAGCAAGTCCCTCTCTGGCACTTTCACCATCGGGGCTACTTCCGGTATCCTCAACGGCAGCCTTACCCCTGCAGCCGGAGGCGCCTCGCTAACCTATGATTTCGGTGGACACATCCAGCTCAGCGATGATCCCTTTGTGTTCTACGTGGCTATCCCCGCAGGCACTTATACGGGCGGTATTAATTTGTTAATTGTGGACAACGCTTCCGGCCACATGAACGTTACTGTGCTGGACAGCAACTCCACCATCGCCGCCGGCATGGTCCGCGAGTTCGACAACGTGGTGTACATCCCTGCTAAGGAGAATAACCTGAAGCAGATTTACGACGATGCTACATTCAATGCGTTTGTGAGCGCCGTGGCTGGAGGCAACAAGACACTCAACGCCCGCCTGACCCAGAATGCTGCAACACTCAGCCTCTCTTCCTCCACCATCAGCGCATTTAATTCCATTGAGGGGTACAAGGGCACCTTCGATGGCAACAACAAGACCATCAGCGGTCTTACGAAGCCCTTGTTCGGCAACCTGCAGGGCGTGGTGAAGAACCTTACACTGAATTCGACTATTAGCGAGACTGCCGCAGATGAATACCACTGGGGTATTTTCGCAAAGCAGATTACTCCTTCCTTGGAGGTCGATGACGTTCCCGGCCTGCAGAACTGCACGGCTGAAGGTTCCATCACCTGGACTCCTTCATCTGCCGTCAACAGTATGATGACCCTCGGTGGCCTGGTGGGTAACAACAAGGGCGGTACAATCACCGGCTGCACCAATAACGCTACCGTCACCTTCGCCGACAATGGCGCCACCAACGAGAACCAGCCTTCAATCGGCGGTGTCGTGGGCCGTACCCAGAAGGGCGGCGACCTCAAGACCCAGGGCGACATCAACAACTGCACCAACTATGGTGATGT
>JAEEGJ010029687.1_pt1 | contig 10767 bp, 8 predicted proteins | sample 8958761 | NCBI WGS metagenome assembly JAEEGJ01 (sample SAMN16246546, study PRJNA631951) | gut metagenome | biome: gut microbiome; feature: rumen; material: RS-attached | host: Bos | place: Iran: Karaj | collected 2018-10
CGAAGTTACATTCGATACCGATGCAAACGGTATCGTAAACGTATCCGCTAAGGATCTCGGAACAGGCAAGGAACACCACATCACTATCACTGCAGGTTCCAACATGTCCGATGATGATATCGAAAAGGCTGTAAAAGAAGCAGCTGAGTTCGAAGCACAGGATAAGAGAAGAAAAGAAGCGATCGACGCACGTAACGATGCTGACTCAATGGTATTCCAGACAGAGAAGGCATTGAACGAAGTTGGCGATAAGATTTCCGATTCTGAGAAGACAGACCTTCAGGCTGAGATTGAAAACGTTAAGGCCATTCTTGAAAGAACAAAAGACAAAGAGATGACCGAAGACGAAGTAGGCGAGCTTAAGGCTGCTCAGGAAAAGATGATGGAAAAAGCACAGGGACTCTTCACAAAGATGTATGAGTCAATGCAGGGTGCTCAGGGAGCACAGGGTGCAGGACCTGACATGAGCCAGTTCACACAGGGTGCTTCAGACGGACCTACAGACGGTTCGGAAGCAGGTGACTTCGGCGATTTCAGAGAAGTATAAAATAAGAGTTTTATAATCTGATAAAGGCGGTTCGGGTATATGCTCGGACCGCTGATATCGATTAAAAAAGCGGACTGAAATATGTCCGATAAATAGGACATATACGAATATGTCCCGGAGGATATTATGGCAGATAAAAGAGACTACTACGAGATCCTCGGAGTAGATAAGAACGCAGATGAAGCTGCGATAAAAAAAGCATACAGAGCGCTTGCCAAGAAATACCATCCGGATATGAATCCCGACGATCCTTCTGCCGAAGCAAAATTCAAGGAGGCATCGGAAGCATATGCGGTATTAAGCGACCCTGACAAGAGAAGACAATACGATCAATTCGGTCATGCTGCATTTGACGGCGCAGCCGGCGGCGGAACAGGCGGATTTGATTTCAACAGCGCTGATTTCAGCGATATATTCAGTGATCTTTTTGGTTTCGGAGATTTCTTCGGCGGAGGAAGAAGAGCATCGAGAAACGGCCCCAGACGAGGCCAGGATATTGTACAGAGAGTACGTATCTCTTTTGAAGAAGCTATTTTCGGATGCGAAAAAGAAATTGAAGTTAACGTCAAGGAAGAATGTAAGACCTGTAAGGGAAGCGGAGCAAAACCCGGAACCTCACCCGAGACATGTCACGTATGTAACGGAAAAGGTCAGGTTGTTGTAACAACCAATTCATTATTCGGACAGGTACAGACGGTTCAGACATGTAGGGAATGCGGCGGTAAAGGTAAAGTCATTAAGGAAAAATGTCCCGACTGTCGCGGAACCGGTTATACGACCATTAAGAAGAAATATGCGGTTAAATTCCCTGCCGGTATAGATGACGGTCAGCTGGCATGCAGAATTCCCGGCAGAGGCGAGCCCGGTTCAAACGGCGGTCCCAGAGGAGATATCCTTGTCGGTGCGGTAGTAGGAACACATTCGACATTTACAAGAGACGGAATGAATATTTATTCATCCGTTTCACTTCCTTTCTCAGTTGCTGCTTTAGGCGGTGAGATCTACATCGATACCGTTGACGGTAAAGTTGTATACGATATCAAGGCAGGTACGCCTACCGATACAACACTTCGTCTTAAAGGCAAGGGCGTTCCCAATGTCAAGAATAAGGAAACCAGAGGCGACCATTACGTTAAACTGGTTGTCAAAGTTCCCGATCATCTGTCGGCGGAAGCCAAGGAAGCGCTTAAAACATTTGACTCCTTGAGCGGAGATTTCCTTAACGCAACCAAGGACGCGGCTAAAGAAGGAATCCCCAAGGAAAAGAAGAGAAAAGGATTATTTAAATAATCAAAAAGAATAAGATAAAGTGCCGGTCACCCTTAAGGGCGGTCGGCATTTTTGGTTGTGATGAATCTGGAATTATGATAAAATATCAGTGGTCTGTGCGATGGATATTTTTATTCCAAAGACGGTTTTAAAGCACAGATGCACGGAGATGATATGAACAACAGTGAAATACTCGAGTTAAGAAAAAGACTTAAATTCTGCGATGATGCTTCTTTTAAGATCGAAGCCTGCTACATCATAGGCAGCGAGAAAAGGATCCAGAGCAGAATGAATACATATCTTACAAATCTGGAAGAAAGCGACAGACACAAATATCTGGAAATACTCAAAAAGGGATTAAGCGGAGTATTAAACAGAAATCTTTTAAATCTTTCTTTTAAAAGAAGCATGGACGGCGAGGATGCCCAGAAGTTTCTTTTAGAGCTTCGCGACAGCGAATTATCATCAAGCGAAGTTCTTGATAAGATGTATGAAAAGATCATGCAGCTTTACTCAACTGTCGGAAATTACCTGATCATATCGCTTTATGATGCGTATGATGTTCCCAGAGAAGGAACAGACGGTTTTTCACAGGGCGAATCGGAGGAAGTATTCAGATACCTATATACATGCATCTGCCCCGTTAATCTTGCAAAAGCAGCGCTTTCATATCATGAAGATGAGAATGTGTTCGCCGCAAGGATAAGGGACTGGGTTGTGGAGATGCCCGATGTTGGATTTCTATATCCCGCTTTTAATGACAGAAGCAGCGACGTAAACGCACTTCTTTATTACTGCAAAGATCCTCTTTTGATTCATCCCGAGATCATAAGCGATCTGCTCGGCTGTGAAGAAGAGATGACAAGCGTTGAAGAAAACAGGATCTTTAAAAACGTGATCGAGGAAGTGATCAACGAAGTTCCCGAATACGATACTTTTGAAGTGGTTCGTTCCGTTCAGGATAATCTGACCGAAATGCTTGAGGATAAGGTTTTCTCGTACGAACCCACGATAGATAAAAAAGGTGCCGCAAAACTTTTAAGGGATTCCGGGATCAGGGAAGAGCATCTTCCCATCGTAGAAGAAAAGTTCGAAGAGAAACTCGGAGAGAACGGATTCCTTCATGCTGACAGGATCAAAGAAAAAGGACGACTTGAGGTTAAGGGCGATAATGTAAAAATTTCCGTTAAGCAGGAAGCATCATCGCTTATTGAGATTAAGATAATAGACGGACGAAAGTGCCTTGTGGTGCCTCTCGATTCGGATATGGAAGTAAACGGGATCATTAAGAAGATCACGGCTAAACTTGAAGAGGAGGAAGAATAATGGGCGTAATGGTTATTTTGGCAGGAATACTCGGCTTGGTTGTAATAGTTGCAATAGTTGCTGCTATCGCTACCGTTGTAGCTACCGCTGCATTCATCGGCGGAGCAAGAGAAGACGAACAGGATTAATTCCCAAGGAGCTCATTAAATGATAAATAAAGAAGATTACGATGAGCCGAGATGCGTACTCTGCATGAACGAGAAAACAAGGATTCCCGTTGACAGAGTCATCGAGAAACTTGATTCGTATCTTGAGAACAAGCAGCTTGATGCGGCACTCAGTCATTTGAAATACTGGCTTGAAGAAGCAAAGGCCGGCGGCGACGAAGCCGGTGAGCTTATGGTGCTCGGCGAACTGATGGGATTTACCAGAAAGAACGGCAGTATTGATGAAGCCGTGTCTTACGCTGAAAGTGCCCTTGCCAAGGTTGATAGATATGGTTATGCGGACAGCATTACGGGTGCCACGACGATTTTAAATGCGGGAACCGTTTACAGGTCAAAAGGCGACTGTGTTAAAAGTGCATCGCTTTACGAGCGCGCTGAAAAGATCTACGAAGCGAATCTTAACGCAAACGATGACAGGCTCGGCGGATTATATAATAACTACGCATCATCCTTAACGGAACTCGGAGAATACGATAAGGCTCTTGATAAATATAAAAAAGCTTTAAAGATCATGAGCGGCAGAGGCGATTCCCTGCTTGAATGTGCTATCACATATCTTAATATGGCAGACCTTTATGAGAAAAGAGACGGACTCGCTGCAGAGAAGATCATAGACGAAATGCTCGATTCGGCTTACGAACTCCTTACGGATGCCGGAGTTGAACATAACGGATATTTCGAATTCGTGGTTGATAAATGCATACCGGCATATGACCACTATGGTCAATTTATCAGAAGCCAGAATTTGAGAGAGATGATAAGATAATGATTCTTAAATACGGTATCCGGATACCGCAAATATACTTTTAACGGCAGTAAGGTTAAAGTTATGAGAGGATTACAACTCGCAAAAGAATATTACAATACATACGGTAAAAAAATGCTGGAAGATAGTTTCTCGGACTATCTTCCTTTTATTTCCACAGGACTGGTCGGAAACGGATCCGAAGTTTTAGGCTTTGATGACGATGTGAGCAGGGATCACGATTTCGAGCCCGGTTTCTGCATTTTCATTCCTAACGAAAACGTGATCGACAGGAAAGTGGCTTTTCAGTTAGAGAGAGCCTATGCAAAGCTTCCCGAGGAATTCATGGGATATAAGAAACAGAAACTCTCACCCGTCGGAGGAGCACGCCACGGAGTGATAAGACTTGAAGAATTCCTTTACGAGAAACTCGGAAGCACTGACGGAGAACTCTCGGTATATCAGTGGCTTAAGATCCCGACGCAGTATTTATGTGAGGTTACAAAGGGAGAACTTTTCTTTGACGGAGACGGGAAGTTTACGAAGATAAGAGAAAACCTTGCGATAATGCCCAAGGACATAAGACTTAAACGCCTTGCGGGACATCTTATCCTAATGAGCCAGTCGGGCCAGTACAATTACATGAGAATGGTGGAAAGAGGAGAACTGGCGGCAGCAGGCGCATGCGTTTATGAGTATGTCAAAAATGCGATTGCCGCGATCTATCTTCTTAACAACGAATACATGCCTTATTACAAATGGCAGTTCAGAGGCTTAAAAAATCTTGATATTCTTTCTGAGCTTGCACTTCCGCTTGAATTTCTGATCCTTGAAAGCAACGAGAAATCTTATGTCAACGAGAAAATCGAAAGGATAGAACTGATTGCCGGAGCCATAATCGACGAATTGATGAGCCAGGGAATAACAAGTGCCATTTGCGGCGATCTCGGAAAGCATGCTTATTCGGTAAATGATTATGTAAACGACGGTAATTTACGTAATCTGAACATTCTTTCGGGAGTCGGAGAATAGTCTGTTTCGGTCAATGAAAAACATCATTATTTTATATAAAAAATAATTGACATTTGTAGACAAAAATAAGTATAATCTTTCGGGATATAAAGGAAATAAAGGAGCGAATATGGGCGGATTTTTTGGTGTAACATCTAAATCAAATTGTGTTTTTGATTTATTCTTTGGTATAGATTACCATTCGCATTTAGGTACAAGACGAGGAGGTATGTGTCTTTACTCAGAGAACAAAGGGTTCGACCGCGCTATTCATAATATAGAGAATTCTCCTTTTCGAACTAAATTCGAGCGTGACTTCGAAGAGATGGAGGGTACGCTCGGAATAGGTTGTATTTCCGATAATGAGCCCCAGCCTCTTATCGTTCGTTCTCATTTGGGAACATATTCCATTACCACAGTAGGAAAAGTTAATAATATAGATGATTTAGTGAAGAAGCTCTTTCACGACGGAATGTCACATTTTCTTGAAATGAGTGGCGGAAGCATTAACCAGACAGAGTTGGTTGCTGCCATTATCAATCAGAAAGATTCCATTGTGGAGGGCTTATCTTATGTTCAGGATCTGATCGAGGGTTCCATGTCAGTTCTTCTGATGACTACCGACGGAATCTATGCTTCAAGAGACAAGCTCGGCAGAACACCCATTCATATTGGCAGAAAGCAGGGTTCGCAGTGTGCATCATTTGAGAACTTCGCATATCTTCACCTCGGATACAAGGACATCAAAGATTTAGGACCGGGAGAGATCGTTTACATTACTCCCGAGAAACTTGAAGTAAAGAAAGCACCCGAGATGGCAAAGAAGGTTTGTTCTTTCCTCTGGGTTTACTACGGATATCCCACATCATGCTATGAGGATGTCAACGTAGAAGAGATGAGATATAAAAACGGCGCAAACATGGCCAAGAGAGATGATGCAAAGGTTGACATCGTAGCCGGCGTTCCCGATTCCGGAACTGCTCATGCCATCGGATATGCAAACGAGTCAGGTGCTCCTTTTGCAAGACCTTTTATCAAGTACACACCGACATGGCCCAGAAGTTTCATGCCCGTTAAGCAGAGCCAGAGAAACCTTATCGCAAAGATGAAACTGATCCCAGTTGAGCCTTTGATAAAAGACAAGTCAATGCTTCTTATCGACGACTCGATCGTAAGAGGAACACAGCTTCGCGAAACAACGGATTTCTTATTCCAGGCAGGTGCAAAGGAAGTTCACGTTCGTCCCGCGTGCCCTCCCATCATGTATGGCTGCAAGTATCTTAACTTCTCAAGATCCAATTCCGAAATGGATCTTATCGCAAGAAGAGTCATCTTCGAACTTGAAGACGGAAAGGTTACGGAAGAAGTATTAAAAGAATACACAAATCCCGAGACCGAAAAATATAAAAAAATGGAAGCAAAGATCTGCGAGATCATGCATTTTACATCGCTTAAATTCAACAGACTTGACGACATGATCGATGCTATCGGTCTTCCGAAATGCGATGTTTGTACATACTGTTTCGACGGTATCGAATAATAAAGATTAAAAAGATTTAAGGATGATATAAGGAGGTCGTTATGGCAAAAAGAGAAGATATTCATAAAGTCCTGATAATCGGTTCCGGTCCGATAATCATTGGTCAGGCATGCGAGTTCGACTATTCGGGAACTCAGGCGTGCAAGGCATTAAGAAAACTCGGATATGAGATCGTTCTGGTTAACTCCAACCCTGCAACGATCATGACGGATCCCACGACAGCGGATGTAACATATATCGAGCCTCTTAACGTTGAAAGACTTACACAGATCATAGAGAAAGAACGTCCTGATGCACTGCTTCCAAACTTGGGCGGACAGTCCGGACTTAACCTCTGCTCCGAACTTGCAGAGGCAGGTGTTCTTGAAAAATACGGCGTAAAAGTAATCGGTGTTCAGGTTGATGCCATTGAAAAAGGTGAGGACAGAATCGAATTCAAGAATACGATGAACGCTCTCGGAATTGAAATGGCTCGTTCACAAGTTGCTTACTCAGTAGAGGAAGGCCTTGAAATCGCAAAAGAAATCGGATTCCCCGTAGTACTTCGTCCCGCATATACAATGGGCGGCGCAGGCGGCGGACTGGTTTATAACGTAGAAGAGTTTAAGACAGTAATGGCAAGAGGTCTTCAGGCTTCACTCGTAGGACAGGTTCTTGTAGAAGAATCAATCCTTGGCTGGGAAGAACTCGAGCTTGAAGTTGTAAGAGATGCAAAGGGTAACATGATTACCGTATGCTTCATCGAAAACATTGACCCTGTCGGAGTTCATACAGGCGATTCATTCTGCTCGGCTCCCATGCTTACTATTTCCGAAGATTTACAGAAAGTACTTCAGGAACAGGCATACAAGATTGTAGATTCAATCGAGGTTATTGGCGGATGTAACGTTCAGTTCGCTCATGACCCTGTAAGTGACCGTATCGTAGTTATCGAAATCAACCCCAGAACATCACGTTCTTCGGCTCTTGCTTCAAAGGCAACAGGTTTCCCTATCGCACTTGTATCCGCAATGCTTGCATCAGGCCTTACACTCGATGAAATCCCCTGCGGTAAGTACGGTACACTCGACAGATATTATCCCGACGGCGATTATGTAGTAATCAAATTTGCACGTTGGGCATTTGAAAAATTCAAAGGCGTAGAAGACAAGCTCGGTACTCAGATGAGAGCGGTAGGCGAAGTAATGAGTATCGGTAAAACATACAAGGAAGCTTTCCAGAAAGCCATCAGATCTCTTGAAACCGGACGTTACGGTCTCGGCTTTGCAAAGGATTTCAATGAGCTTACAAAGGGCGAACTTCTTGCAAGACTTGTTATCCCCACATCAGAGAGACAGTTCATTATGTATGAGGCATTAAGAAAAGGTGCCACAGTTGATGAACTCTTCGAACTTACCAAGATTAAACGTTACTTCATCGAGCAGATGAAAGAACTCGTAGAGGAAGAGGAAGCACTCCTTCGTATGAAGGGTTCCGTTCCCGATGAAAAGAGTTTAAGACAGGCTAAGAAAGACGGTTTCTCAGATAAGTACTTAAGCCAGATTTTAGGCGTTAAGGAAGACGATATCAGAAACGCAAGAAAGGCTATCGGCGTTACCGAAGCTTGGGAAGGCGTTCATGTATCAGGTACAGAAAACAGCGCTTATTACTACTCGACATACAATGCTCCCGACAAGAGCACTATCAATACAGACAAGCCCAAGGTAATGATTCTTGGCGGCGGTCCCAACAGAATCGGTCAGGGTATCGAATTCGACTACTGCTGCGTACATGCTGCATTTGCTCTTCGTGAGCTCGGATTTGAGACCATCATCGTTAACTGTAACCCCGAGACTGTATCAACAGACTACGATACATCCGACAAGCTCTACTTCGAGCCTCTTACACTGGAAGATGTATTAAGCATATATGAAAAAGAAAAGCCCGTAGGTGTAATCGCTCAGTTCGGCGGACAGACTCCTCTTAACCTTGCAGATTCACTTCAGGCTAATGGCGTAAAGATCCTTGGAACACCTCCCGAAGTAATCGATATGGCTGAAGACAGAGATCTTTTCCGTGCAATGATGAAGAAACTTGAAATTCCCATGCCCGAAGCAGGAATGGCTGTTACGATTGACGATGCAATCGAAATCGCAGAGAAGATCGGTTATCCCGTAATGGTTCGTCCTTCCTTCGTACTCGGCGGACGTGGAATGGAAGTCGTTCACGACAGAGAAAGCCTTAAAGATTATATGGCAGCAGCTGTAGGTGTAACACCTGACAGACCCATCCTTATCGACAGATTCTTAAAGAACGCTATGGAATGCGAAGCAGATGCCATTTCAGACGGCGAGCATGCATTTGTTCCCGCTGTTATGGAGCATATCGAACTTGCAGGTATTCACTCGGGTGACTCCGCATGTATCCTTCCTTCCATGCATATCTCTCCCGAGAATCTTGCTACCATAAAAGAATACACAAAGAAGATTGCGGTTGAAATGAATGTACGCGGTCTTATGAATATGCAGTACGCTATCGAAGACGGAGTTGTATACGTAATCGAAGCTAACCCCAGAGCATCGAGAACCGTTCCCCTTGTATCCAAGGTTTGCGGTATCAACATGGTTAAGCTTGCTACACAAATCGTTACTTCCGAGATTACAGGAAAGCCTTCACCCGTACCTGCACTTAAGGACTGCCACTACGATTATTACGGCGTAAAAGAAGCAGTATTCCCGTTCAATATGTTCCAGGAGGTTGACCCTCTTTTAGGACCTGAAATGAGATCTACCGGTGAAGTTCTCGGTATCGCTCCCGATTTCGGCGAAGCATATTACAAGGCACAGGAAGCTACAAAGAATCCTCTTCCTCTTGAAGGAACGGTTCTTATCTCCGTTAACAAGAACGACAAGAAGGAACTTCCCGAAGTTGCAAAGGCATTCCATGAAATCGGATTTAAGATTCTTGCAACAGGAACCACATATGATTTAATCGTGTCTCTCGGAATTCCCGCAGAGAAGATTAAAAAGATGCAGGAAGGCAGACCCAATATTGTTGATGCAATAACAAACAAAGAAATCCAGCTTATTATCAATACACCTGCTGGCAAGGACAAGATTTTTGACGATTCTTACATCAGAAAGAACGCCATCAAGCACAGAGTTCCTTATATTACCACGATGGCAGCAGCCAAGGCAAGCGCAGCAGGAATTAAGGCCTTAAAAGAGCAGGGACAGATAGGTGTTAAGAGCCTTCAGGATATTCATAAAGGCATCAGTTATAATTAGTCATAACTCTTAACGCTTATTTCGTGCGAATATATTAGACTGCTTTAACGAAGGTATTGCATTTTTTTCGGAAATTTTTTAAAATTATATTCGGAAGGTGCAATAAATTACTGGAGGAGTCGGTATGATTTATACTTATGAATTATCCGTACAGGTTAAAAAGTTTTTAAAAGGCGAAGTAGAAGCTTTCGAAAAGATTTTTGTAATGACCGCTGATGATGTTTATTTCCATGTATCAATGGTTATAAGCGATCCTGAAGAAGCGGAGAGAATGGTCATTAAGATTTATAAAGACATGTATATGCAGTTCGGCAGACTCGACAAAGTCGAGAATGTAATCTCATGGTATAACGAGATTATCTATCATGAGCTTGACAACTGGATTGGCAAGAATTATATGGAACTGCTTGTTACAGAGACAAAGGGTAAATTCGATCACCCTGTCAGCAACAATGACGTTCTTTACGGTGAGAAGCTTTATAACGAATCGGAGACAGCTCTTATTGCTATAGATTATATTTATGAGCTTAATCCTATTCATCAGTTAACATCACTGGCATATTTCTTTGATAAACTGGCTGTAAACGAGATAGCAAATCTGTTACAGGTGGATGATGACAGAATCAACAAGAGAGTTAAGTACATCACTCTTACGATTGAGGACTACTGCAAACAGTATGCAAAGACCCATGAAGTAAGAATTGCGAATGTAGACGCTCACATGATTCTGCTCGCATATGTTCAGCTGTTCAAATCGGTTGAACTTCCCCATCCCAATAAAGTGTACAAGAAGATTATAGAGGCATTACAGTAATGTACAAATACCTGTTATTTGATCTGGACGGTACTTTGACGGATTCTCAAGAAGGCATAACTAAGTCAGTTAGTTATGCCTT
>JAEEGJ010029688.1_pt1 | contig 10767 bp, 8 predicted proteins | sample 8958761 | NCBI WGS metagenome assembly JAEEGJ01 (sample SAMN16246546, study PRJNA631951) | gut metagenome | biome: gut microbiome; feature: rumen; material: RS-attached | host: Bos | place: Iran: Karaj | collected 2018-10
CTCTCAAAGCTAACAAAATAGTATGGCACTTTTCACCGAATCAGCTCTTGAGCAGTCAATAATGACGCTCTTCGAGCAGCAGGAATACACACCACTTAATGGTGAGCTCCTTGATCGGGACACACGCGAAGTCCTGCTTAAATCAGAGCTGCGTTCCTATCTCCAGAACCGGTACCGTAAAGACGGCATTACCTCCTCTGAGATAGACCGCGTCATCCTAAAGCTGGAGATGGTCGGTGGAAACCTTTATGAGGCCAACAGGCAGGTGATGAACTGGGTGATGAATGGCTTCTCGTTCCGTCGGGAAGATGCGACCAAGCCCAATCTCTATATCTACCTCCTGGACTTTGAGCATCCTGAGGCCAATGATTTCAAAATCATCAACCAGTTCGAGATCAAAGGTGAAGAAAACCGCCGGCCGGATGCCATCATCTTCATCAATGGCATCCCGCTAGTCCTCTTCGAGTTTAAGAGCGCCATTCGCGAAGACGCCACTATCTACAACGCTTACGAGCAAATTCATGTCCGCTACCGTCGTGATATCCCGGACATCTTCAAATACAACGCCTTTACCGTCATCAGTGATGGCGTAAACAGCAAATTCGGCACACTCTTCACTCCGTATGAGTTTTACTACGCCTGGCGCAAAATTGAACGCACAGACAAGAGTGTGGACGGCATCAACTCCCTCCTGACAATGATCGAGGGCCTCTTCCGGAAGGACCGCCTGTTGGAGGTGATTCACAACTACATCTTCTTCCCGGACTCTGCAAAGAAAGAGAGCAAGATTGTTTGCCGTTATCCGCAGTATTTCGCCGCCTCCGCCCTCTACAACTCCATCATCACCCACAGCCACCTTAACCCGGATGGGGATGGTAAAGGTGGCACATATTTCGGGGCCACTGGCTGCGGAAAGAGTTACACAATGCTCTTCCTGTGCCGCCTTCTGATGAAGAGCAAGCAGCTCTGCAGTCCGACTATCCTTCTGATTACAGATCGTACCGACCTGGACGACCAGCTCAGTGGTCAGATGCTCTCCGCCACGGGCTTCATCGGCGACAATATGATTCGCCAGGTGGAGAATCGGGCGCAATTGGGAGAATACCTACAAGGACGCACCAGCGGCGGTGTCTTCCTGACCACCATTCAGAAGTTTACAGAGGAGACCGGCCTTCTTTCCGACCGCACCAACATCATCTGCATCTCTGATGAGGCCCATCGTTCGCAGACCGGCCTTCAGCAAGAAGTCTCCATTACTGAACAAGGCGTCCGCAAACACTATGGCTTTGCGAAGTACCTTCGCGACTCTCTTCCCGGTGCCACGTACGTCGGCTTCACTGGAACGCCCATCGACGCCACTATTGAGGTATTTGGTCCCGTCGTAGACAAGTACACCATGGCAGAAGCTGTTGCTGACGAGATTACCCGTCGCATCGTCTATGAAGGACGCGCTTCCAAGGTTATTATCGAGAGCAGCGTAGTCAAGCAGATTGAAGCGTACTATGCCAAGTGCGCGGAAGAAGGTGCTACGGATTACCAGATTGAGGAGAGCAAGAAGGCCATGGCTTCCATGGAGGTACTCCTTTCTGACGAAAAACTCCTCAAACGCATTGCTGAAGACTTTGTCTGGCACTACGAGAAACGCGTGGAAGAAGGCTCCACCGTTGAAGGTAAAGCCATGTTCGTTTGCCCTTCCAGAAAGATTGCCTGGCAGCTCTACAAAGACATCATTGAACTTCGTCCTGACTGGGGAGTAAAGAAGATCAACCTCAATCCTGACGAACTCTCAGCAGAGGAACGCCGTACCATCAAGCCCATTGAGCAAGTTAAGATGGTCATCACCCGGGACAAAGATGATCCTGCAGAACTTTACGACCTCTTAGGCAATGACGATTACAGGAAAGACCTGGCAGATCAGTTCAAGGAAGTCCGTTCCAACTTCAAGATTGCCATCGTCGTGGATATGTGGATCACCGGCTTCGACGTTCCGTCTCTTGACACGATGTATGTCTTCAAGCCTCTCCAGAAGCATACGCTTATCCAGACCATATCCCGAGTCAACCGCGTATATCCTGGCAAGGAGAAAGGCCTGGTCGTAGACTACCTGGGCATCAAGAACAATATGAACAAGGCCCTGCGCCAGTATGGTACCGGCGGAGAGGAAAACGACACCATTGACACAACCGACACCTCACTGCGCGTTCTCCGTGACGAGCTGGACATCCTGCGCCGCTTCTTCCACGGATTTGACCACAGCAAGTTCATTACCGGCACCCCGCTGGAGCAGCTGGACTGCCTCAATCGTGCCGCCGACTTCGTAGTCAAGACCAAAGAAAGCGAGACCTTCTTCATGGTTCATTCCAAGAAGATGTCCGATGCATACAAGCTCTGCAGCTGCTCTGAGAAGATAACAAAGGAAGAACACGACGACATCCAGTTCTTCCGTGCTGTCCGAAGCGTTGTATTCAAGCTCACTAAAGGCGAGGCCCCGGATGCCGCTCTGATGAACCTGAAAGTGTCCCAGATGATTAAGGACGCGTTCCTATCTCAGGAGGTAGAAGAAATTACAAAGATCGGGGTAGAGAACACCCTTGAGATTGATGTCTTGTCCGAGCAGTATCTGGAACGACTGAAAAGGATTCCTTACCAGAATACCAAGCTCAAACTCATTGAGAAGTTGCTTCGCCAAGTCATCGACAACCTCAAGAAGGTCAACAAGATGAGGGGAATCGATTTCACCAAGCGCCTCGACGACATCGTCCGTCAGTACAACGACCGCAGTGATAACTCCACCATCGCCAGTGAAGTCATCAACGACGTTGTGAACCAGATGGAGTCGCTCCTCCATGAGGTCAACAGTGAAAAGGATGCCGCAGAAAAGATGGGCATTTCCTACGAAGAGAAAGCCTTCTACGACATTCTCAAATCCGTCCGTGACAAATACGAGTTCCCCTACGAGGAAGAGCGTCTCATTGATTTGGCAAAGCAAATCAAGGTTATTATTGACGATAAATCTCGGTACGTTGATTGGGCTACTCGCTCTGACCGCAAAGCCGAACTTAAGATGGACATCGTCATCACCCTGGCCAAGAACAAATATCCGCCATTCACGAAGGATGAGGTCTTCAAGGAAATCCTTGAACAGGCCGAAAACTTCAAAAAGAACCGCCTGGTCGATGGATATGGATCCCGTGCTGATGGGTCTCGTTTTCTGGATTAATGACAGATAGTTTATTTGCGTAAGCGGTAATGAAGGCGATTGTTAAGATATCTATAGCTATAGTTTCAGCTGTTGTTGTGGCAGCTTTAGCTTTTTGGGGTATCTTTTCTTGGCTGAATAGTAATAACGCTTCCACTCCGGAGGCCATAGCAAAAAAACTTCATGTTAAGCTGCCTGCATACGAGATAGTGGAATCAAGCAGTAATATGGATCGGACAGCTTCATCATGGTCTGATTACTGTTTCACTATTCGTTTTACAGAGCCTCTTAAACCGGAGTATTTGAATAGCTTGGAGAGAATGCAGACATACAATCGTTCCGATGGGGAATACCATCTGAAAGACGAAATAACTGACGAATGGTATGCTTCGATATCTTTTTCTCCGGAAGATAACACCGCTCGGATAGAATACTCATATCACGATTATTTGTTTTGATTATTTGACTCTTGCATGGCGACGAAAGAGAGAATGTTCATTCAACGAGAAAATGGGGAGACGGTACCGGCCCAGTTTCCGGTCATTGTTTCGGCCAGTAGAAGCACGGATATTCCGGGCTTCTATTCCAATTGGTTTCTCCATCGGCTGAAAGTGGGTTACTCTGCCTGGACTAATCCTTTCAATGGAGTCAAGTATTACGTTTCTTATCGGGACACCCGACTGATTGTGTTCTGGTCCAAAAATCCGGAATCGCTGCTGAAGCAAGGAGGTCTCCTGGACTATCTGGAGGAGAAAGGCATCCATTGCTATATCCAATTTACACTTAACGATTACGTTGAGGAGAAACTGGAGAAGGGAGTCCCTTCTGTAGAGAAAAGAATAGATACCTTCAAGCGTTTGGTGAATCGCCTTGGCGTCGGCAAGGTTATCTGGCGTTTTGACCCGCTTATTCTGACGGATGAGATTACAGTTCAGGATCTTCTTCAGAAGGCGAAGAACATCGGCGACCTGCTTATTGGCTACACAGAAAAGATGGTTTTTAGCTTCGCAGATATTGCTGCATATAGGAAGGTGCGCTCAAACCTCATCACCAACAATATCCATTATCGAGAATTCACGGAACCGGATATGCTAGAGTTCGCAACCGGCATCCAACAGCTGAACCAAGAGTGGGGCTATACGCTTGCCACCTGTGGGGAAAAGATTAACATTAAACAGTTTGATATCGACCACAATAAGTGCGTCGATGACGATTTGATGATTCGCTTCTTCTCGGATGATACTCGCTTGATGGAATTCCTCGGCGTTGAAATCACCGGTGGGGATCTCTTCAACCCGGCGAAGACCATCGTCAAGCATCGCAACAATAAAGACAAAGGCCAGCGTCAGTTCTGTGGCTGCATCGTCAGCAAAGACGTCGGCGAATACAATACATGTGCTCATCTCTGCGAGTACTGTTATGCAAACAGTTCAAAGGAGATTGCGTTAAGGCATCTTCAGGAGCATCAGGCCAATCCTTTCGGAGAAACGATTTATTAGTCAGATGTTTTCGATTGACAATATAATTGCTGAGAGTCGCAAACGGATAACTCCGAGCCAACGATTCGAGCTGAAAGAGTCTCTAAACCACGGGAAGAGCATTCTTCAGACTGAGGCGCAACTGGCCGTCTATCTGGACTGGTACGGAGAGATGCATAAGGTCAAGTGCCATGTGGCCTCCCAAAATTTTCCCTATCAAGAGTTAGGAATGAGAATCCATATCGTTGACTGGGGATGTGGGCAGGCCGTTGCATCACTTTGCTTTCTAGATGCGCTAGAACAGCGCGGTTTATTGTCCTATGTTCGGAAAATAACCTTGATAGAACCCTCTTCTGTCGCCATTGTTCAGGCCAAGAAGAATGTCGAGCAGGCCATGATTGGCCATGCCGTTGAGATAGAATGCATCAACAAGAAATTACCGTCTTACACTGAGCAAGAGGAATCCTTAGGGCTTATCTTGAATGGGACTACCACGGTACATCTCTTTTCCAATATTCTCGACATCGTGGATATCAACCTCCGTAAGACGGCAGAATTGATTGAAAGCGGAAAAGGGACGCACTTTGTGCTTTGTATGGGTCCCTGTAATGGTAATAAAAACAGAATTGACGATTTCTGTGGTTATTTCACGGACAAGATAGAGTTTTCCAATGTTGAAGACCGTTGCATAGCACATACATCAGATACATACTATCCCATCACCTGTAAGACTCGCTGCTTCTATATCCAGTCAGGACAGAGTCATGTTAATACATCCTACGCGGAAGGGCAATATGATGACTCTGGCGCCTATGATGACTATGATATGTCCGGGCTTATCAGGAATGGGCTGGTCACCGAGAAACTGTTGCGGGTGTATAATCACATAAGCAAAAACCTATCCATCTACGACAAGGTCTTCCTTAAGCCGGAGATGGGAGGAGATTCGCCGGATTTGATTATTGTTCGCAAGGGGAAGGGGATTGTCGTCATGAATGTCTTCGAGCATGACCTTGCCGAGTGTATGTATGACGGAAATAAGGGCTTCAAGTGTCGGGATGAAGTCATCGGATCCCCATTTTCTGAAGTGATTGGTTACTGTGAGAGTATTCTTACTGATAAGTCCTCCACGTTGCTTAGAAATGCAATCTTAAGGAAGAATGGATGGTATGTTGTCAGGCCTGCTGTTTGGTTCCCCGATGCGTCACAAGATCAAATAGAATCCGTCTTCAAGACCGATAAAGAAAAAAGCAAAGCCCTTCGTCTTAGTGCAGATGATTTCGACCGTAATATTCTTGATGTCCTGGATTTAAGAAAAAACCGTAGTAGTTTTACGGAAGAAGCGTATGATGAGTTCATCAGTATGCTTAAAAGTAAATGGCATACTTTCAGGGATGGTGACCAGTCTCTTCGGCTTTGGCCAGAGCAAGTCTCATTGGCGGTAAGCGAGGAGGGGAAAAAACAAAAAATCAAGGGCGTGGCGGGTGCTGGGAAGACTCAAGTATTGGCTTCTCGTGCCGTCAATTGTCTATTGCGAACCGGCGGTAACGTATTGATTCTGACATATAATATCACATTAATCAATTATATAAGGTACAGAATCAATAAAGTACCCGCTGATTTTCTTTGGAGTAGGTTCACGATTTCTAATTACCATAGCTTTTTTAAATCTCAGGCTCGAAACTATCACCTCAAAATGAGTTTTGGTAGCTTCGAAAACGAAGCCTTCTTCGAGCCGAAGAAGAACTCTCTTCAAAAGTATTCTGCTATTTTGATAGATGAAGTTCAGGACTATGAGTACTCGTGGTTAAAAATCCTGAAGGATTATTTCCTGACAGATGATGGGGAGTTTGTAGTTTTCGGAGATGCGAAACAGAACATCTATCGCCGCGGACTCGACAATGAGAGGGAAATTAAGACACCAATTGCTGGAAGATGGACGCGATTGAATCACGGGCACCGCTTTGATAACCCGCGGATTGCTTCTGTCGCGATGGACTTCCAAAAGTACTTCTTCCACGATCAACCGACAGATATTATTCTCCCGCAACTTGAGTTAGGTTTCACATCCGAGCGGGATGTTGAGTACTATCCTTATCCGGTAACTACCCCGCAAGTTGAGATAGCAAATGCGTGTAATCAATTGATATTAAACAATAATCTGAACAAAGGTCGGACCGTGATAGTATCTCAGACATATCCTGTTTTGAGGTGCATTGAACAACAGTTTCGGATTAATTATGGGAGCCAATGCAAAACAACTTTTGAGACACAGGAAGTATTCAATAAACTCCTTGTTGAGCATAATGGAAATAATAAAAGCCCTTTATTCAGACAGGATATAAAGCAAGTGAGAAGAAACAAGAAACTCCAGTTTACCATGGACACGGAAGAACTGAAGGTCTCTTCGATTCATAGCTATAAGGGTTGGGATGCGGATAGTGTTATTCTCATTATCCAGCCGGACAGTGATCTGGATGAATTTGGCGGATTCAATACCTGGGACTTGCCATCGCTTGTTTATACCGCAATTACTCGAGCGAAGAATAATCTGTTCGTCATTAATCTGGGCAACAGTCCGTTTGACGGCTTTTTTAGAACAGCATTAGGGTGATGATAAGTGCTTCCTGCTGACCTGTGCAGATACACTGCATACTGCACATTTATCTTTGAGTAACCTTTGCTGCCTTGAATTGCTATGATAGTACCGTCAATGTCCCGATTGGAAATGTATGAAGCTCTATCCTCCGACCTCCCCAAGTTGAAGATTAGAGCGAAGTCGTTGACGACCAAAATGGCGAAGCAGTTTAAAAGAGAAAAACGTTTTCCCGCATGGAGATGGGATGAATATACTCACCAAGAGAGCCAGAATAAGTATCTGATTTGTTTTTATGCCCCGACAGAAGCTAGTGCTGAAACCCCGAAGATTTATTATCTGGGGCTACTTGAAGATGATTCTCAGAAGATTGTTGTACATTGGGGTTGTTGGATGTATCGAAAGCAAGGTAGCGTTGTCGCCTTTGCATCTAGGTATATCGGATTCTTTACGAGCCACTTTTTCAGCCGTTACAGGGAGCGTAAATGGAAGAACGATGAGATGTCATTCAATGAGCTTCTTTGTCGATACATTTCCAGGAATCATTCTGCGATTCCTTTGGCTCTGAACGAAGAGATTCAACGAAACTATAAAAAGTATGGGGAGTTCGCTGATTTCGCTTTTCAAGTTCCGGACGGAACCTGTTTCATTAGACACTGGAACGAGGGGGACGAAAGGACTGTGAGCAATAAGGATGGTGACTTCATCTCTGTGGTCTTGTATCACACGTTTGTTAATAATGGAATGATGTCAGAGACCCAGAATCGGGCGATAGTTAAAGAAGGAACAAAGTATGTCGCAACCTTCTACAAAAACTTGTTCAAAGACGTAATGAAGGACGCCTTCTATCGTCAGATCAATCAGCAAGCAAAATAGGTAGCCCTGAAACATGTTAAATCATCATTCCGCCTGCGGCAGTGACGCCGCGAGTGTGGAAGTATCGACCTTTTTGTTATCTTTGTGCAGGATGGAATAGCCCCAAAATCCATCATGCTTCATCCATTTGTCAGACCCGGCTTAGATATATTGTTCGTCGGCTTGAATCCCGGTGGGACTTCAAGCCGAAAGATTTCAGAGGCCTTTTTCTGACTCCTACGCAAAACCTTCTGGGCATTTAGCGGGGCAATCGTCTATTAAATCCCTGATGACAATATGAACAGTGTTCATGTTATGTTCGCCTAGCCACTCATTGCTTCTTGCATCCGGTATTGTTTCGGACTCAAACCCGAGCTCCTTATACTCGTGATACTTCTGGAACAAGAGCTTATTTGCGGTATCGAAACTGTTGCATGTGAACAGATCGATACTATCTGAATTGTACTTGTAGTAATACCGAGTTATTCTTACCAGGAATCCGTCATATAATTGTTTGGGCTCACGATACTCTTTCTGATTAACAACTAGAAATAAATCTTCCCCGTTACTTCCGATACCATATACAGGTATGAATTGGTCTTTACTTTCAATATAAACAGGAAAACCAGCATACTCTTTAGATGAAAGGCATTCATAAATACCAGTACCGGGCATCCTCACCCCAGAGGAGGCCTTAAGCACTAGAATATCCTTCTCACGTGCAGTAGAATAAACAGTGTAAATGCCTGAGATACCGTATATTGTAACATATCCTTCGACATCATCATCAATACCGCCAGTGATACTATAAGGTCGAGAGGATAAATCCCTATAGATTGAGAAGTACTTGTTAATCTCTTCTGCTAGCTTTCCGGCTGTCGCGGACATAAAAGGAATAGGACATTCTGTGGATGCGAGTGAACGACGCGGGCTTAAACTTACGATTGACTCTTCAACGTGCTCGATATTCTTGGCCATAATGAGAATAAATAAATAGATATTATACGACTTATCACGTTTTAAAACCCTTCAGGCCCACCCATCTGATCCAATAGATCGTAGTAGTCTCCGTCTTGGATAGCATCCAATGCCGGGTCAGCATTGCCGCCTTTCTGGATGAACTCTCGTGCCTTCTGGGCGGTGTTCGGGTCGGGCTTCCAGTCTCCCGGACCGTCGATGTGCCCTCCTATGCCCATCTTCCTGGCTTCCTCGGGCGTGAAGATTTCCTCGTAGGAACTAGGCCGATGCTGGTCAGATTGGAGCCTCTTCGCAGCAACATTGTTCGCAATAGTAGCAACAATGAAAGCGATGATGCAGATGCCGATGATAATCAAAGCCCAGGCATTTTTGTTTGTGTACCAGGGCTTGGGCCGGGGAGGGTTATTTGCTTTGGGCATATTCTCGGCAACGTTTTCTGGCAGCGGCCAACTCGTTGTTCTTATTCGGATTGTGTGCTGTGTTCATCATCGGCTGATACTTGATAATCAGCGCCTTCTCAGTATCCGATATCTGAGATGACTCAAGCGGAACCCAGTTCACTAGCAGAGACTGACGCATCCACTTTCTTATGGCTTCGGTATCTTCCGGACTGAATTTATAGTTGTTTTGATTTGCTTTCCCAGCCAGAGAACCCTTCGGGGGCAGGAAACCCAGGATAGCCCCGATTCCTCGGAAGAAGGTAGCAGGTCTCTTATGGTTCAGTTCCTCTTCCCAAAGCCTTTCACGTAGCACATCCGCCTCGCCGATGTAGATGATTCCATCCTCGCGAATCCTTCCATACTTGGCCGACAGGAGTACGCCTTTTCGCAGTTTGATGCAGTAAAGGCCCGATGCGGTCGGCACCGAGTTTTCGTCAAGGGTGTTGACGGAAACAAATGGCCCTTTGATAAGCGCTTGCTCTACATCTTTGCCAATGGCAGGGACGGGAGCTTGAGTTGTTTTCACAACCATCGGCGTTGTCCTGGGGGATGGTGTTGAGGTGTCCTTGGCATGACCTGCAACTTCATACATGTGATTGATCGCACTCTTCTCGGCACTGTTCAGGACGCCGCCTTTGAATTGCTCGTAAGCATTGGCTAGGATTCTCTTGTCAGAAGGAAGGACCACTTGTCCTCCTTTTATGAACGAGCCGGTGCTATTCATGAATGCTACTACTTTTCTGATGGCTCGTTTCCGAATGCTGGGATCGGCCAGATTCCGTGAGTCCAAGAATCGGTCAACGCGTGCTAAAATTTCTTGCGTGGTCATAATCGGAGATGCTTTCGTCGCAAAGATATACCATCCAAATCATACTTCCAAGCACTTCAAAAAGCACTACCTACACTACCTTGACTATCATCACTACCTACACTATCGTATCTTGTAATCCCTCCCCATTTTGAAAGATTAACAGCGGGAAGGATAGGATAAAAATATCTGGAAATCAATCGGTTATTGGATGCATGAGGAATAATGAACTACACTTCAGTTTAAAACTCATCCAACGAAAGCCTACCTGGAAAGAATAGGATCGCCGCAGTATTTCTTCCGGCCACAGTCTTTGCATTTGAAGCCGGCCCAGACAGCATCGAATTGGTTCATGGCGGCTTCTACGAGAGCAGGTTCATCAGTCAGGATGCCGGCTTCAAAGTTCCGGGTCC
>JAEEGJ010029689.1_pt1 | contig 10767 bp, 14 predicted proteins | sample 8958761 | NCBI WGS metagenome assembly JAEEGJ01 (sample SAMN16246546, study PRJNA631951) | gut metagenome | biome: gut microbiome; feature: rumen; material: RS-attached | host: Bos | place: Iran: Karaj | collected 2018-10
GTCCTGCTGGCTTCGTTTTTTCATTGCCTTTTTGACAATGTTGATTCCTGAAACGATAACTGCATCTTTTTTAGTAAGAACGCTAACGATTGTCCCGCGCTTACCTTTATCTTTTCCTGCAATTACCTGGACGGTATCGTCCTTATGGATTTTGAATTTCTTGTTCATTATTCAATTCTCCTTACAGAACTTCCGGCGCAAGTGATACGATCTTCATACAGTCCATATCACGAAGCTCACGGGCTACCGGTCCAAAAATACGTTTTCCTTTCGGGTTGTTATTTGCATCAATAATAACGCAAGCATTATCATCAAAACGAATATATGTTCCGTCAGGACGACGATATTCTTTGGAAATCCGTACGATAACAGCTTTTTCAACTGTTCCTTTTTTAATCGTTGAAGTAGGAATTGCATCCTTTACTGCAACAACAATAACATCGCCAATACTTGCATAACGGCGGTGAGAACCACCAATTACTTTAATGCACTGGACAAGTTTCGCGCCGGAGTTATCGGCGACGTTCAAATACGACTGCATCTGAATCATAGCTAATTATCCTCCTGCTTATCTTGCCCTTTCAACGATTTCGGCAAGTCTAAAATACTTATCACGTGAAAGAGGACGACATTCTACAATACGTACTGTATCTCCGAGATGTGCATCATTTTTCTCATCATGTGCCTTATACTTCTTGACGCGTGTTACATATTTCTTATAAAGCCTATGCAATTTCTTTGTTGAAACAGAAACCACAACAGTTTTATCCATCTTGTCACTGGTTACTTTACCAACAAATTCACGCCTTACAGGCTTTCGAACTGCTTGTTCTTCCACAGGTCAACTCCTACTTATCCAAGCCGGCAATTTCTTTCTGCCGGATATAAGTGTTCAATGTTGCGATTTCTCTACGCATTGAACGCTTCTGCATCGGATTATCAACGTGTCCAATCACCATTTGAAAACGGAGATCCATATATTTTCTTTTAAGCTCATTCCGCTGAGCAACCAATTCGGAATAAGACAATTCGCTAAGCTTTTTCTTTGCCATTTCTCATTCCTCCTTATTTTACTTCAGTACTATAAGCAATTTTTGTTTTGAAAGGCAGTTTGCTTCCTGCAAGATGCATAGCTTCATCCGCGATAGCTCTTTCAACTCCGGTTACTTCAAAAATAATCTGTCCCGGTTTGATAACAGCTACCCAATACTCAGGAGCACCCTTTCCTTTACCTTGACGTGTTTCAGCTGGTTTCTTTGAGTAAGGTTTATCAGGGAAAATACGAATCCAAACCTGACCACGTCTGTTCATACAACGGTTAAGAGCAACACGGGCTGCTTCTATCTGTCTGTTTGTCAACCAGAATGGTTCAAGAGCAACCAATGCAACATCTCCGAAATCGAGTTGATTTCCACGAGTTGCATTACCATGTATTCTACCGCGCTGTACCTTTCGGTGCATTACTCTTTTTGGACTAAGTGGCATAAACTAACTCCTTGAAGACTTTTCAGCACGCGGAGCACGTTCTTTCCGCTCAGACTTTTCAGTTTTTTCTGTTTTTTCAGCCTTTTCAGCTTTCTCTGCTTTTTCAGCCTTTACAGATGAACTTTTCTCAGTCCTTTCGCGACGTTTTTTGACAAGCTGATTAGCATCGTCATTCTGTTCGCGGCCATAATTCATTCCGTTGAAAATCCATACTTTAACACCGATTTTTCCGAATGTTGTAAGGGCTTCAGCGAAACCATAATCAATATCAGCACGAAGAGTATGAAGAGGCACACGACCATCTTTATGTTCTTCGGTTCTTGACATTTCAGCACCACCAAGACGTCCGCTCAAACGAATTTTAATACCCTGAGCACCAGCCTTCATAGCACTGGAAGAAGCTTGTCTGAAGCACTTACGGAATGAACCGCGGGCAACAAGCTGTTTTGCAATGTTCTGTGCAACAAGAGATGCGTTTGTTTCGGCTCTTTTGATTTCTTTAATCTTAATCTGAACCTTTTTTGAAACGCTCTTCTGAATTTCAGCTCCTATAGCTTCAATTGTTGCACCTTTTACACCAATAATTACACCGGGACGGGCTGTATGAATAACAATTGTTACACGCTGAGGATGACGAACAATTTCAACTTCGGCAATATCAGCATTTTTGCATTCAGGCAATGCAGCAATCAATTTTCTGATTTTCAGATCTTCATGCAGAGAATCTGCATATTCACGAGGATCTGCATACCAGCGAGACTGCCAGGTTTTATTGATTCCAAGCCGCAATCCGATTGGGTTTACTTTCTGTCCCACGTTATTCCCCCGCCTTTTCAGCAACTTCTACAGTAATATGACACATGCGTCTTAAAAGCATATCTGCCCGGCCTCTTGCACGAAACCAAACTCTTTTCAGACGAGGACCTTCGTCAATACGAATTTCCTTTACATATAACATATCTTCATCTAGTTTTTTATTAGCATAAAGGGCATTTGATACTGCTGACTTCAAAGTTCCGCATATCAATCTTGCACCTTTCTGTGGCATATTCTCAAGAATCGCCATAGCCTCTGAACAGGTCTTCCTCTTAATTACATTTGCTACAGGACGAACCTTTGTAGGTGATGCAATAAGGAATTTTGTAGTGGCTACATATTTGCGTTTTTCAGCCATCATATCCACCTATTTTCCTGCCTTATTATCTGAACCGGCATGTCCACGGAAGATTCGTGTAGGTGAAAACTCGCCAAGCTTATGACCAACGAGATTTTCTGTAACATACACAGGAACCCAGGATTTACCGTTATACACAGAAATTGTATTACCTACCATTTCAGGTATAATAGTTGAGCAACGGGAATATGTTTTAATCATTTTTCTGTCGCTCGACTTGTTCATTTCAATAACCTTTTTATAAAGACTCTTTTCAATAAAAGGGCCTTTTTTAACTGATCTTGACACGGTTATCTCCTACACAACTACTTTTTGCGTCTCGTGACAATAAAATTGTCAGAAACCTTCCGCTTTTTGCGGGTCTTGTATCCACGGCAAGGCTGTCCCCAAGGTGTAACAGGGTTACGACCTTTTCCGGCACCTTCACCACCACCAAGCGGATGATCTACAGGGTTCATTGCCATACCACGAACGGTAGGACGAACACCTCTCCATCTTGCACGACCGGCTTTTCCAAGACTGGTATTCATGTGGTCTTCATTACCAACAATACCAACAGTTGCATAGCACTTTTTGTGCACACGGCGAAGTTCGCTTGAAGGAAGACGAATAACAACATATTCACCTTCTTTAGCCGCGACAAGCGCACTTGCACCGGCAGAACGAACAAGCTGTCCGCCGCGTCCCAGTGTCAACTCAATATTGTGAACAGTAAAACCTACCGGAATTGCTTCCAACGGCAAAGCATTACCAATTTCAGGAGTAGCATTTTCACCGGAAAGAATCTTCTGTCCAACTTGCAAACCTTTCGGTGCAATAATATAGCGTTTATCACCGTCAGCATAGAAAATCAAAGCAATATTTGCACTTCTGTTAGGATCGTATTCGATAGAACGTACTGTTCCTGGAATACCATGCTTATCACGTTTGAAGTCTATATCACGGTATTTGCGTTTGTGTCCGCCACCCTGATGACGTACAGAAATACGTCCATGAGCTCCGCGTCCACCATTTGATTTTAAACCATGAGTCAGTCCTTTTTCAGGTCTGTCCGTGGTTATTTCATCTCTGCGAAGATCGATACGTGTTCGAGTTCCCGCAGTTATCGGTTTATATACTTTTAGAGCCATACAGGTTCCCCTTACTTTGCGGCCGAGGTTATACTCCCTCGAACACCTTTATTGATTCGCCAGGCGCAAGCTTGACGATTGCCTTCTTCCAACTGGAAGTTCTGCCGGCTCTGTAACGAACCCGCTTCATCTTTCCATATACATTCATTGTTGTACAGTCAACAACCTTTACATTGAAAAGTCTGCGAACTGCTTCTTTGATTTCGATTTTGCTTGCATCAGGATGTACTTTGAATACGTATTTTCCTTTTTCGCGAAGCAAAGTTGCTTTCTCAGACAACACAGGCTCAATGAGGATATCTTCGTAATTCATTATTCAGCCCCCTCTTCTGCCTTGTAAAAATCCGCAAGATTTTTAGCTGCTGTTTCAAGCATTACAACTTTCTTTCCATAAAATAAATCGTGTGCACGAAGTCTGTTATATGAAAGGAAAGATAATGTAGGAATATTGCGTCCTGCTAATTTAAGCTTTGCATCATCGTCTTTAAGAACCATAACAGTCCTTTCATCCTTAACAAAGTTTTTCAGAATATTAACAAGATCCTTTGTTTTTCCGCTTTCAACCGTGAAATCTTCAACGATTGTCAATGTATCAGTCTGAGCCTTCAGACTTAAAATTGACTTCATTGCCAGACGTTTTACTTTTTTTGGCAAACTATAACTAAAATCTCTTGGTTTTGGTCCAAAAATAACACCGCCGCCTCTTAAAAGAGGTGATTTTTTATCACCACGACGAGCATTACCTGTACCCTTCTGCTTATACGGTTTAGCATTGCTGCCGTGAACCTCTGAGCGATCCTTTGTACAAGCAGTTCCAACACGTTTGTTGGCTAATTCATTATTGATGGCATAGTAGATAACATCTTCATTAACCGGAAGACCGAATACAGCGTCATCAAGTGAAATTGTTCTCAATTCCTTACCATCGACTGAATAGACTTTCTTTTCCATTGTCTTCTCCTGCCGTTACAGTTCTTTTTTAACTGCTGACTTGATGATCAACGCACAGTCTTTATTCCCGGGAACAGACCCGCGAACCATCACAACTTTCAATTCAGGATCGATTTTTACAATTCTCAAATTCTGAACTGTAACACGTTCCCTACCCATCCGACCAGGCATCTTGATGTTTTTAAAACACCGTCCCGGAGATGTACACTGTCCTGTTCCACCTGGTTCGCGATGGAATTTTGAACCGTGTGTAGAACGTCCACCATGGAATCCCCAGCGTTTCATTACACCCTGGAACCCCTTACCCTTTGAAGTTGCTGTTACATCGAGATATCTTGTTGATTCAAAAAGCTCAACACCAACTTCATCACCCACTTTAACTTCACCATCAAAATCACGAAATTCTTTAAGGTGTTTTACAGGGGCTACATTCTCAGGAAACTGTCCTGCATAAGACTTTGTTACAGTAGATTTTTTCTTTTCATCAACGCCAAGAACTACTGCATCATATCCGAAAGTTTCCTTGTCTTTAAGTGCTACAACTTTGTTAGGTTCGACGCGGATCACAGTAACCGGTGTCAGGTTACCGTCTTCGTCAAAAACCTGTGTCATACCCACTTTTTTTGCTATCAGACCTTTCATTCTGACTTTACTCCTTAAGAAAAAAGTTTTCACTTTTTTCTTCACCAAGCCGCCATTCCCTGATCCTGGGAACCGTACTCTTTTTTTAATAAAAAACGGTACGTTAAAAAACGTACTCGTAATTATTGTTTAATTTCTACATCCACGCCTGCAGGCAATTCCAACTTCATCAGCGAATCCATAACATCTGCTGATGGTTCGATGATATCAATCAAGCGTTTATGCGTCCTCATTTCAAACTGTTCGCGTGACTTTTTATTAACATGAGGAGAACGTAAAACCGTCACCTTATTAATTCTGGTAGGCAGCGGAATAGGTCCTGAAACCTTTACTCCAGCCTTCTGAACAGTTTGTACAATAGCTTTTGCACTCTGATCAATCAGCTCAACATCAAAAGCACGAAGTCTGACACGAATTTTTTCGGTCGCCATGTTTCCTCCATGAGCAAAGTCGGATTTGCAAGCAAATCCGACTTTTACCCAATCTTAATTACTCTTTAATCTCAGTTACCTGACCGGAAGCGATAGTGCGTCCACCCTCACGGATAGCGAACTTCAAACCTTTGTCCATAGCAACAGGGTGAATAAGTTCACCAATAACTTTTGTGTTGTCGCCAGGTTTAATCATATCAACACCTTCTGGAAGTGTGATTGTACCTGTAATATCTGTTGTTCTGAAATAGAACTGAGGACGATAACCTGTAAAGAACGGTGAGTGACGTCCACCTTCTTCCTTTGAAAGAACGTAAATCTGTCCTTCAAATTTTGTATGAGGATGGATTGAACCCGGTTTTGCAAGAACCTGTCCGCGTTCAACTTCTTTCTTATCAATACCGCGAAGAAGAAGACCAACGTTATCACCAGCCATACCCTGATCCAACAGTTTATTGAACATTTCAATACCTGTTACAACAGTCTTCTGTGTAGGTCTGATACCAACGATTTCGACTTCATCGTTCATATTGATAACACCGCGTTCAATACGTCCTGTTACTACAGTACCACGACCGGAGATTGTGAAAATGTCTTCAATAGGCATAAGGAACGGAAGATCCTGATCACGAACAGGATCATCAAAATATTCGTCCATTGTCTTAAGAAGTTCTTCGATACAAGCTGTATCTTCTGCTGTCGCACCGTCTGCAAGAGCCTTGAATGCAGAACCTTTTACAATAGGAGTATCGCGTGGGAATCCGTATGATTCGAGAACATCGCGAACTTCTTCTTCTACAAGCTCAAGAAGATCTGGATCATCAAGAAGGTCGATCTTGTTCAAGAAAACAATCATCTTAGGAACACCTACCTGACGAGCGAGCAGGATGTGCTCACGTGTCTGAGGCATAACAGAATCAGGTGCAGAAACAACGAGAATAGCACCATCCATCTGAGCAGCACCGGTAATCATGTTTTTAATATAGTCAGCATGTCCGGGGCAGTCGATGTGTGCATAGTGTCTTTTATCTGACTGATATTCAAGGTGGCGGGTATTGATTGTAATACCGCGGGCTTTCTCTTCTGGAGCATTATCAATTTCATCATACTTCAGAACTTTGTCACCATACTTTTTAGCACAGTATGCTGTAATTGCCGCTGAAAGTGTTGTCTTACCATGGTCAACGTGACCGATAGTACCAACGTTCATATGCGGCTTTGTTCTTTCGAACTTTTCCTTTGCCATTTGATCCTCCTTAACAGATTAAAGGCAATCATTTGTTAAATTGGTGTGACGTTAAACAACAACACACATATACAACTAAAAGTTTGATTTTGTAAAAAGGTGAGACCCTTCCAATTTTTGGAAGATTTTGCATTACAGCCCATATTTTCGGACTGTTTCGCCCGGAACCACCTATCACCATCAAACTTTCCGCTTAATGACCGGTCTGGCATCCAAGAGCCCGGCACACATAAAATGTGAAACTTGAACCCATGATGACAAACTTTGCAGTAACTACTGACAGCAGATTACTTTTTCATCACAGGCGGCACAGCCTGATTTTTTAATCTTTACGACTGTACCTTGCGTTAATACGCTTGACTCTCAAAGAACCTGAGTTAATAAACATTACTGTAAATACTCGGAATTAAACTTATAACAAATATTAAAAAATTATGCAAGTAATTCTTTAATTTTTATATTATTTTTCGATCTCAAGCTGTTCATTGACTAAAAAAGTCTAGAATACGCTTCCATACAACTGTCAAGTTCATCGGGACTATCCGCCACAATACTTGCGGCAAAATACAAAGCTATCGCAGATTCCGTCGTCAGACCACCCATCGGAACAGCACCCTCACGCCACATTCTGCGGCTTGTACTGTAATCGGAAAAATTCAAAAGACTTTGTTGTTGCGAAGTACAAAAAAACTTGCACCCCTTTTTCCTGCCTTTCAAAAGAAGCGGTTTTAATGAATAATCACTTGACCGCATACTTCCTGTGCCGGTTTCATATAATTCCAGGAATATATACCGGATACCATCATCAACAAGACGCAGATAACTTTCCGACCGAAGTCCGGGATAAACTTTGCACACAACCATATTGTTGGCAGCTTCTTTAAGAACTTGCTTCAAAACAAAAGTATCGGCATCCATCAAAATGTTTCCCTGTTTTGCAAACGGTCCGTTCTCACATGTATAGACAGGTATTTCCATATTCCAGTTTGTAAAGCCGTCTGGCGAAGGTTTTTCAAATTTTAAATTCAGCGGCGACAACAGTTTACCACCGAAGGCAACATAAACACCGTTCTTTTTATTGCAGGCAGTTTTTACGGCAAATTGCAGATTACGTTTTGCCTCATCAGAAACATCCGGTACAGCCGAAGAAGCCGTAATAACAACAGGCACGCCGCAATCTGAGAACAACCAGAATAAAAGGGGCGCTGTATAAGCAAGAGTATCGGTTCCATGCGCAATAACAATACCATTTGCCGTACCAGTCGCTATTCTTGCCGCAACTTCGGCAATCAGTCCAGCCCAATCAGCAGGCTCTATTTCTTCGCTCAAAAGCTTGCCGACAGAAATAACCTGATACTGTACAGATTTATCCGTATCAGCAAGCAGTGAACGCAGAACCTGTGTATCACCGGCAGCCACTTCTCCGTTTTTCTGCCTATTTGCACAAATAGCGCCGCCCATGGAAAGAACATAAACTATGCTTATATTCAGTTCTTCCTTTAAAAGCTGTTTTACAATCTGCGGAGAAGCAAGACCATTTGTCTTTTTCATTACAAGACCGGTCAAAAACTCAAGAGGAGGCATGTCCCCTTTGCGAAGTTTTTCAGATTCCAGAGGATTGGTTTTTATAACTTCTTTCACAATTGGGGCGAGCACTTCCGTATCAGTGATTTTTTGCCAGTTATTCAACCTTATAAGCGATACCGGATCTTCACCTGTTTCCACAACTGCCTGCATCAACTGCTTGGCAATACTACTGTGAATTTCACCAGATGAAAGCAGGCTTATAATTACAGAAAAATATTCCGGAGTCAGCAGAGTATGTTCAATGCTTGTCCCTTTCCGGCGCAAAAGCTTTATCAATTCAGAAGAAATCCAGTGCGCAGTCGTCATCGGTTCAGCTCCGGCTTTTACAGCATTTTCAAAAAAATCAGCCCTCGCCTTTTCATCACAAATCAACTCTGCACGTTCGCGGGCAAGACCATATTCACGACAAAATCTTTTTCGCCTGTCTTCAGGCTGTTCAATCGAAAATCTATCATTACGTTCAACAGACAAAAATGGGGAAAAATCAAACTCAGCAACAGGCTTCAATAACTCAAACTGCCGCAAATCCCTGTTTCTCGGCTGATAAAATTCCGTAAGATTCTGTTTCTCATTCCAAAGACGGCTCTCAGACGCGATCTCGCCTCCGGACGAAAGAATCTGTTCCTGCCGGTCAATCTCAGCATTAATTGCTTTTCGTACAAAATTGAAAGAATTAAGATTGCGTAGCTTTACATAATAATCCGGCAAATCTGGATAGCGTGAAAGTGCAACATAAGCATTACAGCGAATCAGACTGTCAGCTGAAACCCCGTCAAGTAGCTGCATGTACTGAAGCCGTCGCCGCAGCTCATTCAAAAAAAGTTCTGCTTCCTCACCAAGTTCAAAATCAGGAGCTGTTTTTATACGCAGACTCGGGCAACCAACCCAAGTGTAATCCATACGAGGAACTCCAGAAGATCTTGTCAACCTACCGGCATCTTCTTCTATTCTGATTTCATCAATGGTTATTGTTTTTTTTCTGTGATGAAATTCAATCTCCATAAAGCCCTTTTCACCAAGTTTTACTGTCAAACCGGTAAAAGAACGATTCTCAGGGACTAAAGGCAAATCGACGAGTCTTTCAAAACCTGACAGAGTCGAAAAATTAACATTCAGTGAACGTGCCAAAGCAACCGCCTTTTGTACGGCACCCGTACTTAACTCTGGTTTTTCATTCATAAAAAACGTTTGTTTTTCTGTCGATATAAGGATTCGCACTTCAAGATACACATGAGATTGAAACATAAAAACTCCCGTTACAAAAAATCTCAAATTTTACTAAATTTAAAAAAAATAATATAACTTTTTTATTTTTTGTGATATACTAAAAAGACACCCATAAAAAAAGTTGGCGAAACAATGAAGGAGCCTTTGTGAACAAGCGGGATTTTCCAAAAATACATTTTTACGACCAGGACTTCGTTGATATTTACGACAAAACCTGGTCATGGCTGCAGGATTATTGGCTGAATCCGGAAACTAACGAACAATCAGCCGACGGTTATTTTTTATATCCTCAAAATGATGAACTAGTGATAAGTCAGTTTGAATCCATTGTTTCTTCATTTTTCCTTGTGTATTCAAACAGGAATTTCCCGGCAAACCAGAACCTTGATTACTTTTACAGCAAACAGGAAGAAAACGGTGCCATACGCTGGAAATATGACATAAAAACCGGCAATCCCGTTGTTTCAAAAAACAATCCCGAAGGAACAGGTCTGCCACTTTTTGCCTGGGCAGAATACAACCTTTACCACAAATCCGCAAACAAAAAACGCGTCAAAGAAATTATGCCCGTTCTACAAAAATACATGACTTGGATTGAAGAACACTTCAAGTGTGAGAACGGACTTTATTCAACACCGGTTGCAGCATCCGAAATGCCTAATTCTCCACGCGTAAATGTAAAATATGCCGTAGACTTTAACAGCTGTCTTGCAATCAGTGCATTGTATATGTCCGCACTGGGCGACATCCTGAATGACAAAGACTTGAGTTTTATATACAAACGGATGTATTTTTCGCTCAAAACACGTATTAATTCAAAAATGTGGGATCCCGAAACAGGTTTTTATTACGATCTTGATGAAAATGAACAACGACTTCCCTGCAAAACCCTTG